>Ga0209298_10001112_pt1 | contig 17803 bp, 15 predicted proteins | sample S_140806_EF_Meta_FD_187325 | JGI IMG/M metagenome (GOLD analysis project Ga0209298, IMG submission 187325) | Freshwater microbial communities from Lake Simoncouche, Canada to study carbon cycling - S_140806_EF_MetaG (SPAdes) (version 2) | ecosystem: Environmental > Aquatic > Freshwater > Lake ...
CGAAGATGGCGTTCAGTGGCATGTGTTGGTCGCGTAAGGCGCCGAAGATCCAGTCGGCGAAGCCGCCACAACTGATGCTCACGAAATTCATCAGACCATAGCCCGTGGCGCGATGTTCCGGCCCGACCAGCTGGCAGAGGATGGGCATGCTATTACAGTCGAAGAAGCCCCAGCCGAGCCCGAAGACGATGAGGAAGAGCACGGCCACGAAGAGGGTGGACGCATTGCCCACGCCGAAGAGGGCGGGGAGGAGCATGAATGTGCCGATCGCGCTGACAAAGATACGTCCGCGGATGTTCGTGCGCATCCAGCGGTCGGCGAGCCAGCCTCCGAGCACCGCGCCAACGATGGCGGCGAGCTGCCAATAAAGCACCGCGGAGACACCCGCCTTGCCTTGGCCCAGTTTGAATCGCTCGCTGAGGATATCGGGCATCCAGTCGCGCACGACCCATGCCGCCATGGCGGGCAAGGTGAAGTAAGCCACCAGAAGCAGGAAGCTGGGATTGCCGAGTAGCGCGCGGACCGTCGATCCTGCGGCCGGCTTGGCAACGGCTTCGGTCGTCGCTGGTCGATTGCGCAGGAAGAGGAAGAGCGGGATGGAATAAGCGATACCGAGCAGGCCGCACCACGAGAACGCGCCGCGCCAGCCGATGCTGGGGTCGTCTGCAGCGTAGCCGGCGAAGCCGCCGATGATCACGCCGATGTAGATGCCCATCTGGTGGAGCCCGATGGCACGTGAACGCGTAGGTCCGAGGTGGTAGTCGGCGATGAGCGCGAGCGCGGCCGGAATGTAGAACGCTTCGCTGACGCCCATGATGGCACGCGTCCAGAGCAGCTGGTCGTAAGTATGGACATGCCCGGTCGCCCAGGTGATCGCTGACCATGCGAAGAGGCTGAAGCAGATGACGTGGCGTCGGCTGACTCGGTCGGCGAGATAGCCGCCGATCGGACTGAAGATCGCGTAGACCCACTTGAAGGAGCCGAGAACCAGCCCCCATTGCGCCTTGGTCTCGATGTCGGCGATATCGCCGATCATCGACGCCTTCATCGTCGCGAGCATCTGGCGATCGAGGTAGTTGAGCAGTGCGACCGGGATGAGCAGCACGACGACAAGCCAGGCGGTGCGGGAGGCGGAAGGGGTCTGGTTCATCGGTATTTTTGAGGAATGGGCCAGCGCGTGAGCTTGGGCGTGCGGACGCCTGGGCGCATTTCACCGCTGAGGGTGACAAGGTCGTCGCCGAGTCGAAGCAAGGGGGCCACCGCGACTGGGTGAGGCCATTCGCCGATGTCGGTCACCTCGAGCGTCTCGAGGTCCAGCGCGAGTACGCGTCGCGCCAAGCCCGTGTGGGTCTCGTGCGGGTGTCCGTATTGAGTGCCGTCGTCGCCGCCGACGAAGAGCAGGTGCGTCTGTGTGAGTACGCCGGGGCCGGCTGAACCCGCGAGCTTGTTGGGCAGACCGTGGAAGTGGTCGCCTTCGCTGTCGGTTGATTGGAAGGCGAGGTTTTCGTGGTAGCTGCGGAACGGCTTGCCATCCTTCTCCGACAGGGAGCAGCCACCGCCCCAGACCAATTTGCGCAGGCCCGCGCCGACGAGCGGGATGATGCGTCCGTAGCTCGGATCGGCGTCGGTGGTACGCCAAGGCTTGTCGGGGTCGTCGAGGTCGAGCGAAGTCAATGTGGCGATCGCGGCGGTGTCATCAGGTCGGGCGATGCCGCCGATGATGATGAGATGTCCGTTGGAAGAGGTGAAGCCGGCGTACGCCCGCGGGCGGGGCATGCTTTCCGCGAAGCGCGTCACCTTGCCATCCAGGCCGACGACCCAGACGTCCGCGCGATGTCCTTCGGCGGCGGCGCCGCCAGCGATGATGAGACCGTCGCGCTTGGGTGTCGGGCAGAACGCCGCCCCGACGAGCCCTTCCGGCAGCTCCCCGATCTTGTGCCAACTCCAGACGCCGTCCTTGCGTGAAAGTTTGAGGATATCCTTATGGTATTTCCGCTGGCCTCCCTGCCAGAGCGGCTTGTCTGGGAAATTCGTGCCGCCTGCGGCGATGATGATTTCACTGCCGTCGGTTTCGCGCAGGACCGCCGCCATCATGCCGGCGCGGCCGAGAGGGTCAGGCAGGTCGGGCAACGGTTCGCTTTGCGCGAAGGCGAGCACCGTCACGAAGAGGCCGAGCAATGGGGTGAGGCGGAGCATGACGCCGGGGTGAGGCATTTGTATGCCCGTCGCCGACATCCCGCCAGTCCCAAAGGTTATTCTGAACGAAGAAGCCAGCCTTCGGCCGAGCGAACGAACGGTCGAAGCTCGCCATTGGTCAGCGCATAGCCGCCGGACCACTTCGTGCAGCCGGTAGACAGCACATTGGCCGAACCTTCATCTCCTTCTTTCCAGGTATCGGTCGACTTGTCGTAAATAAGTACCGTCTTGGCGTAGCCGGGATGCTTGGCCGCTTCGACCTTGCCAGCGAGTTTCCCGTCGTCGCCGCCGAGCACGAGGATCTCGTTGTCGAAGACCGGGCAGGGCGAAGGCGCGCCGGCGATCGCTCGGGGCATCGGGGAGAGTCGGCGCCATTCCTTGCCGAGGGTGAACGCGTGGCAGTCGGAAAGGAATTCGCGTTCAACGCCCTTGGCTCCCTGGCTGAGCGCGACGCCGCCGAAAAGGAAGAACGTATCTTTCGTGCCGGCGGATTGGGCGAGCATGCGACCCGAGCCAGCGCAGAGCGGGAGCTCCTTCCAGCCTGCGTTGAGGTTGGCGAGGTCGATCGCGAAAGCACTGGAGGAGGCTGCGGCGGCGTCAGGGCGTTCGGTGCCGCCGGCGACGATGACCTTGCTGCCGACGAGCGCGCCGGTCGCGTAGGCGAGCGGGCGCGGCAGGAAGGGGAAGGGGCGGACCTTGAGTTCGCCTTCTTCGACCGACAGCGTGTAGCAGTCGGCGTAATGGCGATGCGAGTCGGCGCCGCCGATCATCAGGAGGCCTTGGCGGATCGAGACGCTGACGCCGTAGCCGCACGGGCGGGGCAGTTTGCCGAGGCTGGCCCACTTCTTGGAACGGGTGCTGGCGAGGGAGAACACCTCGTCATGCCAGACCTTGACTCCGCCGTCCCAGGCCGGCTTGTCCGGGAAGTTGGAGCCGCCGCCGCAGAGGAGCAGGTCGCCGGAGGTGCCGACGAAGGCGCCGCCGAAGCCGGGGGCATTGGGAGTTTCAGGAAGTCGGGACCAGCGCATGGGAATGCGTACAAGGAAGACAGGCCATGCTGGAGTGTCCAGAGATTAGGGGGCCACGGGGCGAATGTCGTCTCGCGTCCCACCAATCCGAGCTTTTCTGGTGAATGCGGAGTCTTTTCGGCGGTAAATCCCTCTGCGGAAGGACGGAGGGATTTGTTTGACAGAGACGCCCTGTCCTTGCCTTGATTGGACTCCTTTCGCACTGCCTGGTAGCTCAGCGGTAGAGCAGGTGACTGTTAATCACTTGGTCGTAGGTTCGATCCCTACCCAGGCAGCCAGAAAGGACCCTTTCCTCGCCCCGGCCCTCCGGGGTAGGTCCGTAAACCTTCTCCTTGACCATCCAAGAGGTTGCGGGAGGATGCATTCACTATGGGCCAACAGAGCAATAAAGTCATCAAGCGTCGCCGTCGCCGCGCCTACCTCGAGCGCAAGAAAGCACGCGTCAAGGTCGCCCGCGTCGCCGCGAGCAAGAAGAAGGCCAAGAAGTGAGACGGGCGGTGAGCCAGGCCTCTGCGTGGGCCGCGCTCGCTGCGCTGGTCCTCTCGGGTTGCGATACCCCCGTGGTCTCCTCCGATCAGGTGCCGGGCATCGCCTACGTCAATGAGCGTCGCCGGAGCGAAGCCGACGTGGCCCGTGCCTCGGAGGCTTTCTACGCCAAGGAGCACCATGGCTCCGACGTGGTCTTCCGGACGGAAGAGGATTCCCGGCCGGGCTATTATTTCTTCGTGAAGCTGGACGTCGCGCCGCCAACCGATGGCCGACTCGTCCTCGAAGTGGTGCGAACGGAAAACACGCCCCCTGAGCGTTATGATTTCGCGGTCAACCTGAAGCCGGGCTTTCCGTTCGGAGAGTACGTGATCGGACTCACCGGGAAGCAGTCTGGTGACGCCAAGTGGCGCCCGATCGCCTGGCGCGTGTCGGTGGTCGACGCCAAAGGTAAGTTCCTCGCCTCGAAGCACAGCTTCCTCTGGGGTACGCCTTCGGACCTCGCTCGCCGCTGAGTCCGATGGCCTCGTCGGAGTGGACATCTTGGCGGCCGTTACGGCTCGCCGAGGATGTCCCCGCCGGCACGCTCGCCGAGCAGATGGACGGCGGGCAGGCTTTCCGATGGGCGCTTGCCTCCGACGGCAGCTGGGTCGGCGTCTTCGGTCGCACGCTCGCCGCCGTTCGCGCCGGTCCACAGGGCTTAGAGTGGCGTGGTCAGAAAGGGGCGACGCATGCCGAGGACGCTTTACGACATTATCTCGACGCCGAGGGCGCACAGGCCCGCCTCTCCGAGGCGCTGCCGTGGCGTTCCGATGCCGTGCTTCGGTCCGCGCGCGCGGCCTATCCCGGTCTGCGTATCTTGCGCCAGGATCCGCATGAGGCGCTGATCGGATTCCTCTGCAGTTCGAACAAGCGCATCTTGCAGATTCGTGTCATGGTCGCCGCTTTGGCTGCGAAGTTGGGCGAACCTTTGGGCGGCGGTTTCCACGCGCTGCCTTCATGGCAGGCGATCGCGGACGCGGATGACGCCGTGCTGCGCGCATGCTCATTGGGTTACCGCGCGGCTTATCTTCGCGGTACCGCCAAGAAGCTGCTCGCCCGCCCGCGCTGGGCCGAAGAATTCGCCTCCTTGGACACGCCGGAGTTGCTGGATGAATTGCAATCGCTCCCCGGCGTCGGCCCGAAAGTGGCCGCCTGCGTCGCGCTGTTCGGCTTTGGCCGACTGGAAAGTTTCCCGGTCGATACCTGGGTTGTGCAAGCGCTAGCTGATGCCTATGGCCTGCGCGGATGGAAGCCTGGACCGCTGGAGCAGTTCGGAAAGGCGCACTTCGGCGAGGCCGCCGGCTTGGCGCAGCAGTATCTTTTCTCCGCGATCCGCAATGGACGACTGACGCGTTCTGAAATCAGCGTGCCGACGAAGCCGAAGCGCCCCAGACCCCGGAAATAATTTCGGGAGTCAAGGTCGACGCGGGTTCACCTGCGGCGACGAGGCGGCCTTCCGAGAGCACCACGACCCCGTCGCAGCGTTTCGCGAAGGAGAGGTCATGTGTCGCGACGACGCAGGCACCGCCGGCTTGAGCGATGGCGAAGATGGCCTGGGCGACGGCTTCCTGTCGGCCGAGATCAAGGGAGGCAGAGGGCTCATCGAGTAGGAGCGCTCCGCCGAAAGGTTCCGCCAGCGCTGCGAAGGCCATCGCGAGGTGCGCGCTTTTCTGTTCGCCGCCGGAAAGCTCGGAGAGCCTTCGCTCGGCGAATTCCGCGAGGTGTAGTTTCGACAACCAATCCGCGAAGCCGGCCGGTTCGCCGACAATCTCACCGAGGTCGCCGACGCGATAATCCCAGGCGCTGACGGGTTTCTGCGCGCAGTAGGCACGCGTTTGGGCGCAGGTCGCGGCGTCGATGAACCTCGGGTCGTATCCGCCGACTTCCAGTTCGCCTTCGGAGGGCAGCAGTCCGGCCATCGCGCGGAGTAGCGTCGTCTTGCCGGCGCCGTTGGGGCCCACGACCGCGAAGGTCTGACCGCGCTCGACGGAAAGCGAAACACCATCGACGATGCGTCGCCCGGCGATTTCGACGCCGATTCCCAAGGCCTTGACCACGGCGTCACTCATGGCGACCCCTTGCTATCCAGATGAAAAGCGGCGCGCCGAGGACGGCCGTGACCGCGGCGGCGGAAAGCGGCGCCTGCGGCCAGAGACCACGGCCGATGGTGTCGGCGCCCAGCAGCAAGATAGCTCCGAGCAGGGCTGACAAGGGCAGGACCTTTGCATGGCGTGGTCCGGCCACCGCGCGCGCGAGGTGCGGGGCGAGCAGGCCGATGAAGGCCACCTGGCCGACAAGGCAGGTCGCCGCGGCGGCGGCCAACGCCGTCAGGAGTACAGCCTTGCGCCGGGTACTGCCGACCTCGCAACCGAAGCCGCGGGCGGCGTCTTCGCCGAAGGAAAGGAAGTCGAGCGAACGGGCGAGCGGGAGAAGGAGGATCGCTGCGCCTAGGCAGAGCAGAGCAGGAAGCCAGGTTAGCTCGAGCGTGGCCATGCCCAGCCAGTCGCCATAGGCTCCATTCGTCAGAAGCTCGCGCGACTCGCCGCTCCGTGATGCGATCACAAGGGTGCCGGCCGCGGTGAAGGCGTTGAGCCCGAGGCCGGTGAGCAAGAGCCGGGAGGACGTGCCCCCGCTTCCGATCAGCGCGAGGAGGGCGGAGGTCCCTAGCGCGCCGGCGAATGCCGCGGCCGGGATGAACCAAGCCCGGTGCCAGGCGGCTTCAGGAAAGAGCCCCAGCAGGACCGCGATTCCGAACAGCGCGCCGCCGAACACGCCGGTCAGTCCCGGGTCGGCCAGCGGATTACGGAACACACCTTGCTGCGCGGCGCCCCCGATGCCAAGCGCAAGGCCCGCGGCGAGGGCTGCCATCACCCGTGGCGTGCGCAGCAGCAACAAGGCGCCGCCGTCGCCCCAGCCAAGCCCGTTGGCGCCGATGGAAAGAGCCAGGACGATAAGGCCAGCCAGCAGGAACAACCCCGCCCACCATGCTTTCGTCGCCGTCATCAGCGACCTAGCTCCTTGAGCAGGTCGCCCAGCGGATTGCGTTTCTTGGGGGCGGGCGCCGGCGCAGCTTGCGTGCCGGGCGCGGCCTGGGGCGGATTATCCGTGGTGGCGTTGGAGCTCGCACGGACATTATCCACCGCCTGCTGGAGTTTCTCGGCTAGGTCGGTCTTCACCTGATTCAGCGAACCGGTGATATTGACGCCGGGGCCATCGGTGAATCCGTCCGTCGGCGAGGCGCCGGCACCGAAGCCCAGCGCCTGGAATTGCTGCGCGAACTCGCCCTTGCCGCGCATCTGCGTGCTGAAGGCCATCGGCCAGTCGGTGAAGCCGACCTTCGGGTCGACGCTGATGCCGCCCTTGGCCGCGAGGTGCAGGATGTCGTTGCGGATATCGGCCTGCTCGAGCTTGATCGTACCTGACGCGAGTCGCGTGGCCTTGATGGTGGCGGAAGTATATTGGAAATCGGCGACGGCCTTCTGGAGTTTCGCCGCGGCGGTCATCGCCGCGCCGATCTTCGCGATCTTCTCGCCCTGTTGCTGGTTCTTCGAGAGGGCGCCGGCGATCATCGCGAGGCCGCCGAGGGTTTCTCCGATATCGCCAGCTTTGTTCGCGGACAGGGACATCGCGCTTCCCTTGTCTCCGAAGGCGCGGATGCGGCCTCCTTTCGAGCTGAGCTGAGCGTCGACCTGGAGCTTGCCGAAAAGTTCGCCGGGCGTGCCGCAGAGGCTGGTGAGCGAAGCCGTCGCGTCGGCCTTGCCTTGCAGGAATTCCTTCACGGAGGGGAAGGCCTGGGCGACGCTGCCGAACTCGAACTGGTTGAGCGCGAGCGTCGCGGAGAGCGAATAGGGCCCGTTGCTGATCGCAGGCTGGAAGGCGAGCTGACCACGGCCGCTGAGCGCCCCTTCGGCGAGTTGCCCGCTGAGCTGCGTCAGTCGGATGGCCTTCTCTTCCGCTTCGGCGCGGAGGAGGACTTTCTCGGCGCGGATGCCATAGGCCTTGGCGGTTCCGATCGTCACCTGCAGCGAGCCGCTCTGGTTCGTCCAGAAAGGGGTCCGGTCCGGCTTGGGTGTCGAGGCGGCGGCGGGAATATCCTCTTCGCCCTTCGGGAGAAGCGAGAGGAAGTCGTCGATATCGACGTTATCGATGGCGATGGCGGCCTGCCAGTCGGTCTTGGCTCCCGATGTCTTCTGCGTAAGGGTGAATTTTCCGCCGCTCAGTTCGGCGGCCTGGAGCTTGAACGAGCCTTCGGCGCTGAGTCCATCGGCGGCGGGGACGTATCGGCCGCTGACGGCGGCGGTCTTGATGCGGCCTTCGCTCTGCTTCAGGCCGACTTCGCTCACTTGGAGGGCTACGTTGATTTCGCCCCCTTTGGCGAGGTCGGCGCTGGCGCGATACTGTCCGCCCGTGACGATGTTCAGGGGGCCGGCGAAAGGCTGTTCCGCAAGGGCGCCGAGATCGCCTTCGAGCTTCAGCGTGGTGCCGGCTTCGCCGAGCCCCACCTTGATGTCGCCCGATGCCAGGATGCGGTTGCGATTCTTCAGCTCGGCCTGATTGAATCCGATGACCGTCGATTTCTCGCCGACGAGGAGGTCGAGGCTGGCGGTCAGGTCGCAATCCTTGACCCAGAGTTTGCCATCCCAGGTGACGCTGGTGCGCGTGAAGAAGAGGGGGGCGCCTTCCGTGCGCACGAAGAGTCCCTCGCGGCTGAAGCCAGCGACAAGGTCGGCGCGCTTAAGGTCGCCGGTGAGCTTGAGCCCAGGGACGACCGCGGAGAGGGATTCGAGGGGCAGGTCGCGCGCCGAAGCTTCCACGAGGACGCCGGTGGGCTTGGAGCCGTCGAATGCGAGCGGCTGGCGGAGCTTGAGGGAAAGCAGATTCAAGCCTTGGCGGAAGATGCGCGCATCCGCCGTGGCGACGACGGGCGCTTTGCCGGCGGCGCGGTCGACGGAGGTCCGGGCGCTCACGCGGATGCCCTTGAGCTTGTCGGTCGGCAGATCCTCCCAGTTGGGCTGCGAGGCGAGTTCGATGATGCCGACGTCGACGTTGGCGACGGCGGACCAGGCGCCATCGGCGCCGGGGCGGAGCGTGAGCGACCCCGTGGCGATGTTGCCGGCGGCGCAGCTGAGGCTGAAGGGGGCGAGCGAGATGGCGCCGTCCTCGGACTTGATGGGGAGCTCCGCGTCGATCTCGCGCATCAGCGGCTTGCCGCCGCGCTCCAGCGTCACGCCCCGCAGGCTGTGCGTACGCACGCTGGAGACGGCGGGCTTGCCGTCCTTGAACGAGATCGAAGCTTCGCCGGTCCAGCGGCCGGATGTCGCGATGATATCCGCGGCAGTGAGGAAGGGATTGAGCGCGATGAGGTCGGCGTCGTTGGCGGCGATGGTCACCGTCGCGTCATTGGCGTTTTCAGGGAGCAGGCCGCCTTTCCAGGTGAGTGTCTGCGGGATGGCGATCGTCACGCCGTTGCCCGTGATGGCGAGGCTGTCGACCGCGAAACCGGCCGGCGTGCTCTGTGCGCTGGCCGCGATCTTCCATTCGGAACGGGCTTTTTTGGCGAGGGACGGCGAGAACTTGCTCAGGTCGGGCCAGACCGCCTTGAGGTCGGCGCTCGCCTTCCAGCGGGCGGCTTCGATTTCCCCGGCGGCCATCCCTGAGAGCCGGACGTCAGGCAGCTGTTGGCTGAGGATGCCGAAGCGGGTCGGGTCGACGTCCAGCTGGGCGGTGCCGACCGTGCGACCGGCGAGATGATTACCGGAGAGCTTCACCGCCGCTCGGTTGGCGGAGTCGGTGAGCGTACCCGTGAAAAGGACGCCTGGCTTGCCGGGCACGCTCGTCGCATCGAGCATGAACCCGACAGAGCCTGCGGCGAGGGGGCTGGCATCTTTCGCGGCGAGTTCGAGGCGTAGGTTGCCGATGTCAGCGATCAGGTCGTCGAGGCCGACGCCATCGGCGCCGAGTGGACGACGGAAGTCGGCCTTCAGCGTGATTTCGCCGCGAGGATCAGTCATCTGCTTGCCTACGGCGAAGCCCGGCCAGGCGATACCTGCGCGGAAGTCCGCCTTGCCCCGGGTGTCGAATTCGTCGCCGCGCACGCTGAAGCGCAGCAGAGTGCCGTCGGCGAGCTTCACGCGTCCGGAGACGGCGTAGGGTCCGAGCACGATCGGCGGCAAAGTCGTCTTGGTCGCTGAGGATGCCGCGGCTACCTCGGTCTTCTTGCTCGGCTTACGCTCGGTGAGGTCGACGTCGAGCGCTTTGACCTCGAGGCTGCTGAGCGCGTAAGTGCCCTTGATGATGGAGAAGATTTGCGCTTCGCCTTTGAGGGAGGTGGCAGCGATTTTTGTCCCGTCGGCAAGGACGAGGTCGATGCCCTCGGCCGAGAACTTGCCGTCGAGGGAGGCTTCGACGCGGGCGATGCCGCCTTTGATCTGGGCATCGGCGAGGAGGGCTTTGACGCGAGCGCCCAGAGGTTCCGGGCGGAGTTGGGATTCGACCCAGAAAAGGGTGGCTCCGACGGCGACGGCGAGGATGCCGACGCTCCAGAGGGTAAAGCGGAGAACGCGGGACATAGAGACAGGTGCCTATCTTGCCCCGCGGCTATGGCCGGGCAACAAAAAGCCCGGTGGAATTGCTTCCACCGGGCGAAATCCGCCGTTTGCCCTGCTTAGGCCTGCGGGGTCTGGCCGCCCGCCGTACCGCCCTGCGGGGGCTTGGGCTTGGAGGCCTGGCCGTCGGCGCGTTTGCGGCGAAGGTAAGACGCCTTCATCAGCTCAACGCTGTCGTCCACGTCCATACTGTAGCAGGCCATGGTCGATTCTTTCGTCTGGCTCATCATGCGGGTTCGGCCGTAGCGCATTTCCTTCGCGGCCATGACGGCGTCCTCGTCGAGGAGTCGCTTGAGGTATTCGATCTTCTGCTTGGCCCAGTCCGAGAGGCCGGGGCGCTTCAGGAGTTCTTCGAAGGCCAGTTTCGCTTCGGCGAACTTATGGCTACGCGTGAGGACTTCGATGAATTCAATCTTCTCCGCGACGAGCGCTTCGTCGATCAACGCGGCGACGTCCGCGTCGACTGGCAGGACGGAGAAGGCGACGAGGTCCACTTCGGGGATTGCGATCAGTGCAGGTCCGAACTTCACCACTTCGCCTTCCTTCGTGGTCGCCTCGAAGTGGACTGCCGCGAGCGCGTCGGGCTTGGCGAGCGCACCCATCTTCAGTTCGACCACCGCGACGAGCGAAGCGTCCCAAGGCAGGGTGCCCAGTTTGCGGCTGCGGGTAGCGCCGTTCTCAAGGAACTCGCCGACCAGGCGTACCTGCACGTCGCTGCCACCCTGCACGCTGACCTTCACTTGGCGCAGGAACGAGTTGGAGATGATGGCGAACTGCTCTTCGAAGGCTTCGTCGAGGTCGTCGGCCGTCTGGCCGAAGTTGGCGACGCCTTCGCCGGCGGTGGCCATGCCCGTCATCAGCGATTCGTTGAAGCCGTGGCCGAGGCCAACCGTGGAGGTCGTGATGCCGGCGCCGGCGGCCTTGGCGACCTGGGCGAAGATTTCTTGCTCGTTGACGAGGCCTTGGTTCGCCTGGCCGTCGCTGAGGAGGATGACGCGAGCGATACGATCCTTGCGGGTGAAGGGTGCGAGCTGCTTCACGCCTTCTTCCCAGCCGCCGAAGAGGTTCGTCGAGCCGCGGGCATCGATCGCGTTGATGCGCAGCGCGAGGGCTTCGCGGTCGGTGACCGCGATGAGCGACTGCACGACTTCGATGTGATCATCGAACGCGACGATGGTGACGCGATCATCGTCGCGGAGGCCACGGACGATGCGGACGGCGCTTTCGAGGGCCGCTGCGATCGGGCGGCCGGACATCGAGCTCGAGCGGTCAATGACCAGGGCGAGGTCGAGGGGGGAGCGAGGGGTCTCGGTGACATCCGCAGGTTTGGCCGGGGCGACGAGACGGACGAGGACGTGCGTCGCATCGGAGGCGGCGCGGAGGAAGCCCTTCTTGAGGGGCAGGATTTCGATCTTGGGTGGGTTCATGGGAGGAATCATCGCCTCCACTCTGCACCAACCCTCCTACAATGTCAACACCGACAGAGATACTTTCGTGTCATTAGCACACAAAAGTTACTGTCATAATTATAAGTACTTGTTCATTAATACTTTGCTAAAATTGTCCACGATTCCTTGCAGTTCTTCTTTCGTGGGCGTGATCCGACTGTCGATATTGAAGTGGGCCTCGCACCAATGGGCCAGGCGAAGCTTGGTCCACCTTTCGGTCTTTGGTTCATCCCCCGGAGTGGTGGGGTTGAAGGCCAGGAGCTGTTCGAAGAGATTGCGGGCAGCCGGGGAGAGGTCGTCGCGCGCCATCTCCTTTTTTATCATCAGGCGGAGGGCTTCGGCGGGACTTTCTTCGCTGTCGGCAATCTGTCTGAGCTGTTGGACGGTCGAATAGCTGGTCTTACGGCGGAACTTGGGCGACGAGGAATCCGGCATTTCGCTGTCGCGGGCCGAGAAGACCACAGGCGAGAGGGTGCGGTCCGGCTTGTAAGAGCGGAGGGGGGAGGGCTCGGAAAGCGTGTCGACGTCACTGCTTCGCGTCCGGAAGAAAAGCTTTTCCGCCTCGGTGGGCGTGGCTAATTCGTCGATCAGCTTGTTCAGCTGGGCGATGATCCGGTTCTCATGGAGTAGCGTGCGGATACGGTCGAGATCCCAGCCGCGTTCGGCCAAGAGACGGGCCAGGAGCAGCTGGCGGACCTGCAAGGGTCCGAAGTTAGCCTTACGGCGGTCGTCCGGGGCGCGCTCCGGCTTGGAGAGCAGGCCTTCGTAGGCGTAAAAGCGAACCAGGCGCTCGGTGGAGCGATGGCGATCGCCGAAGCCGAGGGAGGCGAGTTTATCCGAAACGAAGGCGGCCAGGTCCTCGGCGGTGCCAAGGAATTCCTCGTCGTTCAGTTGGGCGGATATCTTAAGCATGGGCTGGGAATAGAGACATTCTGCTGTCAGCATCAAGAATAGGGCAATAATATAGTTAAAACGCCGCTGTCAGAATAGCCCTAAAAAGAAGCAGGCCGTCCGGAATCGGACGGCCTGCGAGCCGGCTCCCTCTGAGGGAGGCTTAGGAGTTGTGGCTGTAACCTTCTTCTCCGTGGTCCGAGATATCCAGGCCGCGGGCTTCTTCTTCTTCGGTCGGGCGGAGGCCGATGACCGCTTTGATCACGTAGGCGAGAATGGCGGTGGCGACCAAGGAGATGACCAGCGTGATGCCGATCGCCTTGAACTGTTCGGTGAGCAGGGTCTTGCCGACGATGTCTTTGAGGTTCGTGTTCAGGTTGCCGTTGACGTCGGCCGTGGCGCAGATGCCGGTCATGATGGCGCCGAGGGTGCCGCCGACGGCGTGGACGCCGAAGGTGTCGAGGGCGTCGTCATAACCGAGCTTGGACTTCATGTAGACCACTGCCAGGAAGGGCACCACACCCGCGAGGACGCCGATCAGGACCGCGGAGCTGGCGGTGACGAAGCCTGCAGCCGGGGTGATTACCACGAGACCAGCGACGGCACCCGAGCAGAGACCGAGGATGCTGGCGTGCTTGCGGAGGATCCATTCGAGGGCGCCCCACGTGAAGGCGGCGACCGCAGCGGCGAGCGTGGTGGTCATGAAGGCCTGGGCACCGACGCCGTCCGCGGCGAGGGCCGAGCCAGCGTTGAAACCGTACCAGCCGACCCAGAGCATGCCGGTACCGACGGCGCAGAGCACCATGCTGTGGGGCGTCATGGCCTTCTTGCCGAAGCCGATGCGGGGCCCGAGGATGATGCAGAGCAGGAGCGCGGACCAGCCGGAGGTCATGTGGACCACGGTGCCACCGGCGAAGTCGATCGCCTTGATGGAAGCCTTGGCGTTCCAGACGCCGTTCATCTCACCGGTGATGCCCCAGATGTGGTGGGCCATCGGGAAGTAGACGAGGAACATCCAGCCAACCATGAAGAGCATGACCGCGGAGAACTTCATACGTTCGGCGATGGCGCCGACGATGAGGGCCGGGGTGATGATCGCGAACATCAGCTGGAACATCGAGAAGACGTTATGGGAGATCCAGTAGGCGTAGTCTCCGTTCGGGGCGGCGCCGACGCCGTTGAGGAAGAAGAACTCGCTGCCGCCGAAGATCTTGCCCAGGAAGGTCCCGTCGAAGCTCTTACCGAAGACCAGGGAATAACCCACGGCCCACCAGAGAATCGCGACCATGCCCGCCAAGCCGAAGCACTGGGCGACGACGGAGAGGATGTTCTTCGAGCGGACCAAGCCGCCGTAGAAGAGGAAGAGGCCGGGCAACGTCATGAAGAGCACCAAGGCGGCGCAGATCATGATGAAGGCATTGTGGCCGGGGCCGGCAGAAGCGGCGATGGGGCCAGCTGCGACCTTGTCGTCGCCAGCCTTGGGGCCGACGTTGTTAACGTAGGCTTCAAGGTCGGCCACGCGCTGGTCGAGCGCAGGAGCAGCCGGTGCCGCTTTAGCGGGCTCGGCCGCCGGGGCGGGTGCGGGTGCGTTCTGCGCAGACGACAGGTAAGGCACTGCCGCCAGAGCGAGGATGGTGAGAGTTCGTAGCAGGGAGTTCATGGCGAGTGGTCATTCGCAACCCTCGTGCCAACCGCTCACTTTCCAGCCGATGACTTGAATGTGCTCAAAAAACAACTTTAGCCACCCGCACCCTTGCTCGAAAAGAGGCAGTCCTGCGGGTGGCCATCACGAAAAACGGGCTTAATTATGATAATAGCCTTCTTCTCCGTGATCGGAGATATCGAGGCCCTGGGCTTCACCTTCTTCCGAAGCACGCAGGCCAATGGTCGCGGCGACGACCTTTGCGATGAGCCAGGTCATGATCAGTGAAACCGTGATGCAAAGCAGCATGGCGAGGAGCTGACCTTTGAGCAGGCCTTTTGAAATAAGCGTGCCGCCGGCTGGATTCACCTGCGCGTTCATGAGTAAAGCGGTCGCGAGCGCACCGATGGTGCCGCCTACGCCGTGCACACCGAACGTATCCAGTGCATCATCGTAGCCGAATTTCGGCTTCAGCACCGAGCACGCCCAATAGGAAACCACCCCTGCGAGCAGACCGATGAGCACGGCGGAACCACCGGAGACGAAGCCTGCTGCGTTGGTCACGGTGGCTAGGCCGGCGATCGCGCCGGAGCAGAGGCCGAGCACGGAGATCTTACCGCGATGCAGCTTTTCGACTACCGCCCAAGCGAGGGTGGCCGTGGCGGCGCCGAGCGTCGTCGTCATGAAGGCTTGGATGGCGATGCCGTCGGCCGCTAAGGCCGAACCCGCGTTGAAGCCATACCAGCCAGCCCAGAGTAGGCCCGTGCCGATGACACAAAGCACCATGCTGTGCGGGGTCATCGGGCGTTTCCCGAAACCAGCGCGCGGTCCGACGAGGATGCAGAGGAGCAGGGCGGACCATCCCGAAGTCATGTGGACCACGATGCCGCCGGCAAAGTCCGCGGCCTTGAACACGGCGTCGGCGTTGGCGATGCCGGAGAAGTCTCCGGTGGCGCCCCAGACGGCATGCGCGACGGGATAATAGACAAGGATCGTCCAAAGAAAGGAGAAGAGCATCACCGCGGAGAACTTCATGCGCTCGGCGACCGCGCCGATGATGAGGGCTGGCGTGATCGCCGCGAACATGGCCTGGAAGAGGGCGAACGTGGCGGAGGAGATGCCCGGTGCGTAGGCCGCTTCGGGCGTGAAGCCGAGGCCGGCGAAACCGAAATGCTCGCCACCGCCGAAAATATGTCCGACGAGGCTGCCGGCGTAACTCTTGCCGAAGACGAGGCTGTACCCGAAGCCCCACCACATCAGTACGCCCATCGCGGTCAGGGCCAGGCATTGGGCGGCGATCGAGAGCACGTTTTTGCCGCGCACCAAGCCTCCATAGAAGAGGAAGAGGCCTGGGATACACATCATGAAGACGAGCGCAGTGCTCACGAGAACCCAGACGTTGTCACCAGTGGAGGGAGCAGGGGTGGCAGAAATAAGCATAATGCGTTTTATTAAGCAAAATACGTGCCACAAAATAATCAGGGCGGGCAACTCGCTTGCCTTCGCGGCATCTCGGGGTAAATTTCTTTTTAACCATGAAACGACTGCTTAAAGTTAAGCATACTGCCTTATTTTGTGCATTATTTTCCGCACAACTATCTTCAGCAGAATCGACCTCAGCCAAGAACTGGGCGTTGGTCGCCGATTACCAATATCGTGCCTCCGACGCGGTCAGTCATTCCGGTGGCGTCACCGGCGAGTTCGGCCGTTCCCGCACGGGTGTCGAATTGATTTATCAGACGCCGGACCGCGCGATCGATTTGGAATGGTACAAGTACGCCAATCGTTTCAGCGGTGCGATTGCCGGCTCGGATCGTTCCTACGGCGACACGACCGACGTCATGCTCACGGGGTTCCGGCAGTGGGATTGGAATCAGAAGTACGGTGTCCAGCTGATCTACGCCCTGGAGTTCGCGGCCGAAGAGGGCGTGAGCCTCGGTAGCTCGCATCGCTGGGGCCTGGGCGCCGCCGCGCGCTGGCGTCCCGATGCTGAGACCGACATCGCGCTCGGCGTGCTGCTGGAGGATCGTTTCGAGTCTTCCGTCCTTCCGATTCCTTACGTCAAGGCTACCTGGCGTCCGTGCAAATACGCCGAGGTCGAGCTACGCGCGACGGGGCTGCAGAATGGCATCATCGTCCGCGGTTTCCTGACGGAAGACCGCGCGACCACGGTCGACCTCACGGTCGCCTATGAAACGCTGAGCTTCGCGCTCACCGACGGCAGCTACGGTTCACGCGCGGTCGCCATCGGCGAAGTGCCGATCCGTATCGGCGTGACGCAGTTCCTGGAAAAGTCCGGCACTTGGTTCGTGCGGGGATCTGCCGAATGGGTCGCCTATGCGCGGCACAGCTTCAAGCACGACGGCGAGACGCAGGGTGCGTTTCAGCCGGGCGCCCAGTGGGGCCTAGCCGCACGCGTCGGCGCTCGCTTCTAATTAGAGCCGGCGCGCCGCAAGCGCGTGGAAGGCGATGATCGCCAGGAGCCAGAGCAGGTTCATGGCGATCAGACCGAGGCCGCCTGAAGCCATTCGTCGCGCCGGCTGATGGCCAGCTCGAGGTCGTGTGTGCGCAGTGAGCGTCGGACACGGCGCTTGGTGAAGTCCGCGAGGTGCTCGGTGTAGTGAAGCCACCAGGTCCCGTTATTGTTCCAAAGGTGGTGGAGGCGGTTGTCCTCGCTGACGCGGATGGACAGCTTAGGTGCGGGCGGGCGGGCGGTGGTATCGTTGGTATTGATCATGGTGGGCGGCGGTGAAAGAGGCGCGCATCACGATCAATCCACGAGGGACTGTGTTTTAGCCTTTCGGCTCTCATCTCGGCGCCTTTCGGCTCCGATAACCACCGCGGCCCTTGATGGGCTCGGTTGGTGCAGGTTCGGCTTTCGCCCGTCCTGCTCGTAATGCGTCTGATAATGAACTGGCCAGACTTTGGCCCAGGCGGAGGGAGAAGGCAAGTCCGTCCTGCGCTGGAGAGTGTCATAAGAAAGGCACCTGGCCCAGGCTTGCGGCGGGATGGGCGGCCCTTAACGTCTTCTTCGATGGGTTTCTTCCGCTTCCGCAAAACAATCCCGCTCGGGAAATTCTTCCGGATCAATCTCTCGAAGACCGGGACCTCGTTATCCGCCGACCGTCCGGGCGCCACGATCAACGTGCGTAAGGATCGCGTCGACGGCACGGTGGGAATTCCCGGCAGCGGACTTTCCTATAAGGAGCGGCTTTCGAACCGCGGGTGCGCGTCGGTGTTTGTCCTCGCGCTTATGCTGGCGTCCGCGCTCGCCGGCGTCTTCGCCTGGGCGGGTTGAACGCGGTGTCGTCGGAAGCGTTGGACGCCTCCGACGATCGTCGCCGCAAGTGCCCGGGAAAGGACTCGAACCTTCATGCCTTTAGAGGGCGGCGGATTTTGAGTCCGCTGCGGCTGCCATTTCGCCACCCGGGCGGATTGCGGACATGCATTCATTCCGCGAGCGTC
>Ga0209298_10001113_pt1 | contig 17799 bp, 15 predicted proteins | sample S_140806_EF_Meta_FD_187325 | JGI IMG/M metagenome (GOLD analysis project Ga0209298, IMG submission 187325) | Freshwater microbial communities from Lake Simoncouche, Canada to study carbon cycling - S_140806_EF_MetaG (SPAdes) (version 2) | ecosystem: Environmental > Aquatic > Freshwater > Lake ...
CCGCCACCGCTTCCCCGGCAAGGCCCTGCTGCTGAGCATCATCGACCTCCCCTTCTCGATCTCGCCGGTGGTGGTGGGCCTGATGCTGGTGCTGCTCTACAGCCCCACCCATGGCGTCTTCGCCGGCCTGCTGGAGAGCACGGGTTGGAAGGTCATCTTCTCGCTTCCCGGGATCGTGATGGCCACGATCCTGGTGACCTTCCCGTTTATGGCCCGGGAGGTGATTCCGCTGCTGGAGGAGGAGGGCTGGGACCAGGAGGAGGCGGCCCGCACCCTCGGCGCCAGCGACTGGCAGGTGTTTTGGAAGGTCACCCTGCCCTCAGTGCGCTGGGCGGCCCTCTACGGCCTGATCCTCACCACCGCCCGGGCACTCGGCGAGTTCGGTGCGGTGTCGGTGGTGAGCGGCAACATCCGTGGCGAAACCCAGACCCTGCCGCTGTTCGTTGAGGATGCCTACAAGCAGTACCACACCGAGCTGGCCTTTGGTGCCTCCTTGGTGCTGGCCACCGTGGCGATCGTGTCGCTGCTGCTCAAGTTCGCTGTGGAGCGGCTGATGGAGCGCGACAAGGAGGCCCTGCCCTCGGAAGCGGAGGGGTGAAGATGGCCACTTGGCCATCAATGCGGTACTCGAGAACCCGCTCCCCCCGCTTGATTAGTAGCCGCAAACCTAGCCGGAATCAGCGATTCGGCTGAGGCGTGATACGCAGATAGGGGCGGATCTCGGTGACGCCCTTGGGGAACTTGGCGCGGGCGTCCTCGGTGGAGATCGAGGGCACCACCACCACGTCATCGCCGTCCTTCCAGTTCACCGGCGTGGCCACGGAGTGATACTCGGTGAGCTGCAGCGAATCGATCACGCGCAGGATCTCATCGAAGTTGCGGCCGGTGCTGGCGGGATAGGTGATCTGGAGGCGCAGTTTCTTGTTGGGGTCGATGATGAACACCGAACGCACCGTCAGGTTGTTGAGGGCGTTGGGATGGATCATGCCGTAGAGATCGCTCACCTTTTTATCGGCGTCGGCGAGGATCGGATAATCCACCGTGGTGTTCTGGGTCTCGTTGATGTCGCCGATCCAGCCCTTGTGGCTTTCGGCGCTGTCAACGCTCAGGGCGATGGTTTTGACGTTGCGCTTCTCCCACTCGGGGCGCAGGCGGGATACCTCGCCGAGCTCGGTGGTGCAGACGGGCGTGTAGTCGGCGGGGTGCGAGAAGAGCACCACCCAGCTGTCAGCAGCAAAGTCGTAGAGATGGATGGGGCCGAGCTGGGAGTCCTGGGTGAAATCGGGAACGGTGTCGCCGAGTCGCAGCGCCATGGCGGAGAGGAATGGATGTGGTTCCACCCTTGCGCCGCGTACTGGGTGGTCGGTGTGGTTTCAGCCAGCCCTCCTTGTATCCGTGGTTACCTCAGCGCGGCCGCGGCAGCCCTCGGCGAGCCCGGTCAGCTGGTGGCGGCCTGTTGCAGACGCTCGGCTGAGGCCTCCCAATCGCCGAGATGGGCGCGCATCAGGGCTTTCAAGAGGCAGCCGTGGTTGGACACCTTGATGTAGGTGCCCTTAAGGACGAGTCAGTGGGGATTGCCTACAACCTCGATTGAGAAAGCCATCCAGTCCCCAAGCCGCGCATTCAAGCGCATAGGGTCTACCCGGCTGTGAAACCAAGGTATAGGTGCAAGAAACATAACCATTGCCGTCCGTATCCCAGGCCTGACATTGAGATCCGTTGATATCTTCCTTCATGACATTGGCGACATAGCTATTGAGCTGACCTTCGGCAAAGCTTCTGCCAAAAAAGAATTGACCAATATTGCGACCGACCGTCAGCAATAAAACCATCAAAGCAATGGCTCCGCCCCCGACAAGGCCAAGAATCAGAAAGAGTTTAAATTTACTCATCTGCACAGATAGCCATTGACTATGTGGAGGGATTGGGAAGGCGAAGGGGGCATGAGATAAGTCTACGCAGATTTACTTTACAGCGCTCTATCGCTCTCTCCAAGCCGTCAAACCCATGCTCAAGGGCGAATGCACACGTTTCTTGACAGTGATTCTGGATGATCGCTGATCAAGGCTTCCATCCCATGTCACATCCCTTGCGCCGCAACCGATTTCCTGATTACTCAGCTCGCTCAGCGCAGAGCGGGAAAGCCCCATGGACTGATACACATGCATCGCTTGAGTCATGGGCATTGACATCAAGTTCCAGTAAGGCTTCGCCCTGCCTGAGTACCAGGTCCTTTATAGCTCTGAGGAGCAGTGTGAGGCAGCCCTCGAGACGGCTCGCTGGCCCAGTGACAGAGAACCGCAGCGGGGTGGGGATCTACGCCAGCGAGCACCTGCTGGAGTGGGCCCGCGGGATGTCGAAGGCGGCCACGAAGGCGAAGGTGATCTCTCCTGGCGCAGCTCGCGCAGGGCGGCTTCGCTGCTTTCCCAGTTGGGGTGAGCGCTGAAGGTATCCCAGAGGCGGACAGACAGGCTTTGTGTTCACCGAGCAGCGCAGCTACCGAATCGTCTGGCGCGGTTGAATTGGCGGCGTTGCCGTTCTGCCAGGTAACGGCGTAGTGGCCCAGCGTCGCCGAGTCGCAGGGGCATGGTGGAGGGGAATGGATGTGGTTTCAGCCAGCCCTGCGTGTGCCTCCGCCTACATCAGTGCCAGGCCCGTGCTTGCAGCCCTCGGCGGCCCCGAGCAGCTGGTGGCGGCCTGTTGCAGACGCTCGGCTGAGGCCTCCCAGTCGCCGAGATGGGCGCGCATCAGGGCTTTCCAGAGGCGGCCGTGGTTGGGCACCGAGAGGTGCAGGAGTTCGTGCACAATCACGTAGTCCCAGAGCTGTGGATCGAGCAGCAGGAGATCGCTGCTGAAGTGCAGCTGCCCCCCTGTGGAGCACGAGGCCCACTTGTGGCGCATCGGGCGCACGGCAAGCCAGGTGATCGACACCTCCAGCTGCTGGGCCCAGTGACGCACGCGCTGCTTGAAGGCCTGCTTGGCGCTGAGGCTCATCCCAGCCGCTCGCTCTTGGTCAGGGTGGAGAAGAGGGTCTCCACCAGGGGGGTGACTTCATCGAGCTGCTCGCAGGCGGCCACGAGGGCGAAGGTGACCTGCTGGCGCAGCTCGCGCAGGGCGGCCTCGCTGGTGGTCCAGTTGGGATAGTCGAGGAACGCCGATCGGATCCTGGCGCTGACGGCCTGCGGGTTGGGCACGTTGGCGTCCAGCAACAACTGATAGACGAAGAAGGTCAGGCTGTCGAAGCCCCGTTCGGCCTGCTGTTTCTTTCGGGCTTCGTTCTGCTCCAGTTCGGCCAGCAGCTGCTCCAGTGCTTCGCTGGTGCTGTTCTGGCGTTGTTCGAACTTCTCCTGCACCAGCCGGGCCCGCTCGGCCATGGCGATCAGATAGGGATCGTCACTGTTGTCCTGGGCGGCTTTTTCGATGCTCTTGACCAGGTTCACCACCCGTAGGCCAGGGCCCTGCTTGCGGGCCTTCAGCCATTCGATCGTGGCGCCGTCGATGGCGACGATCTCGCCAGGGGGCTCAATGGCGAGAGTGTTGATGTGTTGCTGCACCAGGGCATTTGTTTTGCGCTGAAACTCGCGGTCGACGGAGACTGTCCGGGTGTAGGCCTTGGCCACCACGGCATAAATGGCGCAGAGGCCGGTGTAGTCGTCGATGAAGGGGCGCAGGAATGCATCAGGCGAAATGATTTCGTAGAGCATTTCGATCTCCTTGACCTCCTTGAAGAACGCCTTGCGACGCTCCGGATCGCGGAAGTGCTCAATCAAATTGTCAACGTCCTTGTCATTGAAGTTGTGCTGGATCAACCGCAGATAGGCCGGCGCTCGTTGCTGCATCTTGTTCTGAAACAGTGTCTTGAGCAGCTTGATGTCCTTGACGATGGCGTTGACCTCGTCGCTGTCGAAGCGCAGGGCTTTTTCGAGCTTGTCGAACAAGCCCACGAAATCGAGCACGAAGCCATGGGGCTTCACCATCTCCAGCGCTTCGTTCTCATAAGGGCGGTTCACACGTGCGATCGCCTGCAGCAGGGTGTGATCGCGCAGGGGCTTGTCGAGATACATCGCGTACAGAACTGGGGCGTCAAAGCCGGTGAGCAACTTTTCGGTGACGATCAGGATTTTGGGATTCTGATCGAGCTTGCAAAAGCTCTTGCGGATCTGGCGTTCCTGCTTGGCATCAAGGTGGTATTGCTTGAGCAGGGCGGTGTCGTTGTTGTTGTCAGTGAACACCACCTGGGCGTAGTCGGTGGGGAGGCCCAGTTCGGTGAAGAACGCATCGATCGCCTGCTTGTAAAGGGCGCAGGCCTCGCGGTCCACCGCCACCAGGAAGGCCTTGTAGCCGAGCGGTTCCACGTTGTTGAGGTAGTGATCCACCACAAAGCGGGCCACCTGCTCGATGCGGGGCTTGCCCTTGAGGAAGTTCTTGAGGTTGACGGCCCGCTCAAGGATCTTGTTCAACTCCTCAATGTCCGCCACGCCCTCGGCTTCCGCGAGCGAGAGGAATTCGGCATCGAGCGTCTCGTGGGGCACCAGCAACGTGTTGGGGGCGAGCTGGTAATAGAGGGGCAGGGTGGTGCCGTCGGCGATGCTTTCGGAGATCGAGTATTTGTGCAGGTAGCCCTTGGGGTCGTCCTTGCCGAAGGTCTTGAATGTGCCCTTGCCGTAGACGGTGAGATCCACGGGGGTGCCGCTGAAGCCGATGAAGGTGGCATTAGGCAGGCCAGCCATCAGGTAGATGCCGAGATCACCGCCGGTGGTGCGGTGTGCCTCATCGATCAGCACGAAGATGTTGGTGCGGGTGTTGAGATCCGCGGGCATATCGCGGAACTTGTGGATCATCGTCACGATGATGCCGCGGTAGTCGGAGGCCAGCAGCTGGTTGAGGCGGGCGATGCTGCTGGCGTGCTCCACGTTGCCCAGGCCGAGGGCGGCAAGGTTCTTGAGCATCTGATCTTCCAGCTCGTTGCGGTCGATCATCAGCAGCACGGTGGGCTTGTCGGCGGCGGGCAGGCGGAACAGCAGCTCGGCGGCCTTGATCATCGTGAAGGTTTTGCCACTGCCCTGGGTGTGCCAGATCAGCCCACGGGTGCGCGTCGGGCAGAGGGCTCGCTCGATCACGGCCTCTACGGCGGCGGTCTGATGCTGGCGGAGAATGTACTTGTTGAGTTCTTCGTCTTTCTCGGCAAACACGATGTAGTGCTGCAGGCAGGCGAGCAGCTGGGGGATGGCGCAGAAGCTCAGGATCTTGGCCTCCAGTTGGCCGATCTGCTCATGCTTCCATGAAAAGAGATTGCGGCGCACGGTGTTCCAGCTCACGCCATAGGAGAAGCCGATCGCATCGGTGGCGGTGAACAGCTGCTGGCTGATGAACAGCTCGGGCGTTTCCTGGTGGTAGCGGCGGATCTGATCGATGCCGAGGGCGATGGCCTCCTGTTTATCGGCGTTTTTGCATTCGATCACCAGCACGGGGATGCCATTGATCAGGAAGACGACGTCTTCACGGGTGCCGTAGTGGCCGTTGTGGAAGGCCCATTCTTCGGTCACTTCATAGATGTTTTTGCGGGCTTCAGGCGGCCGCTGGGCATCTTCATAGTCGATCAGGATCAGATCGCGCTCGCGTTTTTCGCTTTGGTCGAAGAACTTGCCGTGGTTGCGCAGCAGCTCCACAAAATCACGGTTGCCGTGGATGGTGGCGTGCAATTGGCGCAGCCGGCTGATCAGGGCGCCTGGGGTTTCGCTGTAGCGGGGGTTGAATTCGCGAACCTTGGCGTCCAGTAGGTCGAAGAAATAAAGGGAGGTGCTGGTGGCGGGTTCGGCGGGCGAGCTGGTGGGTGCAAAGCCGCGGCGTTGCTCGGCCTGGTCCCGCGACAACACCGTCCACCCGATCGCCTCGGCATAGGAGAGGATGCGGGACTGGACGGTTTTGTGCTCGCCGGGGATGGGCATCTATCGATCCCTATGGGGCGTACGTAGGATCACCACACCATGGCTCTAAGGTAGCGACTCGTGGTTTCTTGAACAAGCTGTTCAAGATTTGAGTTGTCCTACGACTTGCTTTTCCGAGACCAGGCTTCTCAGAAACTCTGGAGCAAAGTCGGCACCGTTCGGCCAGCAGACGGTGCGAAGCTCAGGATCCAGGTAGGCCTGTTTGAATTGATCGGGATCAAGAAGCGCTTCAAACACTGGGCCTGTCAGCTCTGCAGACAAGTCCACTTCTCCATGGGTGCCATCGTTAAAACGAAGGGAAAGAGAATGCCCAGCAATTACTTGCGCTGATATGAGGTGAAGCATGATGACCTCTAGAAAAAGAATTACTCAAGTGGTGCAATTGGTGATAGGGGTTCGTGTCGTCGTGCACGATCCCAATCCAGCATCAACTCCTCGCGATGCTGCTGATACCACTCCAAGACGTGAGAGAGCGCTCTTCTTGGGAATTGGCCAGTGACAACGCCATCAGCAATGCTGACGGTGATTTCATAATCTCCATAGATGGCATGAAAATGGGGTGGATCATGATCCCGATACAGGATGGCGATGGCAATCCCAAGGAAGCGACTGATAACTGGCATATCTGAAGGATAGCATCAATGAATCCATGCCTATTCGTGGGTGTGAAGCGGCTCTGCCCTGATCGCGATCCGCAGGATCTTGAACAGGCTGTTCAAGATCTGAACCTTCCAGCAAGCCAGCCTCAGGAGGCGCCGAAGCAAAAACCTCAGAGGCGCTGTATTCCGTATAAAACTGCCGCATCAGCCAGAGGTTGTTGGCGGAGAAGCCCTTCAACCCTGGAAACACAGCCTGAAGATCTGCGGACAGCCGCTCCACCACCGTCTTGCCCCAGCCCAGGGCCTGCTGCTTCTCCACGATTCCGCGGCCCATGTCCCTGTAGAGCAGGAACAGTTCACGGTTGGCGGACCGTGAAGCCGAGATCCGGACGGTTTGGATGCACGGCTTGAGGGTATGGAGCCAGGTGGACTAATCGGGGGTGGGTAAGGGTGTGTCGGGCACTATTCGCACCGCTTTAATCGGCCTTTGGGTTTAACGCTGGGCACAGCTTCAAGCCACCATCCATATCCGATTCTATCCTTTCGGCCTTGTTGCCATCAATCAGGATCAGATCACGTTCGCGCCTCTCCTCGTGGTCGGGGGCTTGCCCCGGTTGCGCAGGTGCTCCACGAATTGCCGGTTGCCGTAGATGTCGGTATGGATATGGCGGAATTGGCCGAGCAAGGCACCTTCAGCTCTGGAGTAGCACGGATTGAATTCCCTGATCTTGGCATCGAGCAGATCCTCGAAGAACAGTGAGCATTTTTTGGCTCGATTGCTGAGAGGAACGACTAACTCAAAGCCAAGGCGTTGCTCGGCTTCCTCTTGGCACACAATGGATCAACCTATGGCCTCGGCGTAGCCAAGGATCCGCACCTGGATGGTTTTGTATTCTCTGAGTGTCGGCATCGATGAAACTTAAAAGTTGTATTTCTTGCGCCGTAGCTCGAACGCGTCCTTGCCGCCTTCCATCGTATTAGTGATCGCGGTGCAGACCAGTTCTTCATCAATCGCACCGCCTGCAACCTGTCGACCCAAAACCATTTCAATCACGTTTTCCGAGTCTCCATTGACTGCGATATTTGCGTTGTGTGTCGCGAGAATCAGCTGCCTTCTGTCCTTTGCTACTCGAATCGTTTTGATGATCTCATTGATGATCTTGTTATCCAGGTCCTCCTCTGGCTGATCAATGATTAACGGTCCGTGGGATTGATTCATCAATATGTTCAGAAGTGTCGCTGCCTGCTCGCCCTGAGAAGCTTTCCTAAATTCAATTGGATTCCCTTCGCGAATATGGAAGACCTCGACGCGAGGACGAAGTATAGCCCGCAATAGAACTGATACCCGTTCGGTGGTGATAGCCTCCTTCAACCGCTCCATAAACTCTGGCCCAAGGGCTTCACTTAAAATTGGGGTTGATGGAGCATCGCCTTTATCCTCGGGCGCACCTTCTTTCCATTTCAGCAGTTGGAGTGACTCGTCCTGAATCTCCTTCCACTTCACTGGTTTCTCTGCTGCGTCCTGAACATTTTTCAGGATGGTTTCGATGCGGGAGCTTCGGAGTCTCGGCAAATCAAACGCCTGCTGAAGCGCCCCCTCAATTTCTGCGTAGTTGAGATCTTCAGCCAAACGTCCGTTCGCCAATTCTGATGACGCTGCCTCGATTGTGGCGATCTGAGCTTCAACGGCCGATGAGAGCTGCGTCTCTAATGCCGTTCTATGTTCCCGCAACTCGGTCAACTCTGAATCTGCATTGCGTAGTTCAGCTACTTCAACACCGGCAGCTACCAATTGCTTTCCGACCTCGCCTTGCTGGCTACGTAGTCTTTCAATACTTTCCAAAATTGACTGTTTACCAGCGAGAAGTTGCTTCTGCTCAGTATATTCCTTGTCGTGGGCTTCGTTGGCGGGGGCCCATTCCGCTTCGGCCAAAGCGATTCTCGCTAATTCAGAATCGAACCATGCCGAGACAGTCGCGACAATTGACTGCAGCGAACCTTCGGGCAAAGCCGAGGTTTTAAGTGATTCAAATGCCTCACTAAGCTTCTCCTTTTCAGGAAAGACCGGCTGGCCAGTCGTAGCGCTGTCTATTTCTGAAATCAGTTCGGAAAACACTCCGCTGATTGCTTCCTTATTGCGCACAATGACTCCGCGAGCCGTCGCGAGAGCTTCGCCTTGGCGGACAAACTTCTCATGATCTGTGATCGCGGGAGTAACTGCATGACCGTCGGAAGATAACTGCTTCTCAAGATTCTCAATTTGCGATAATAGGAGCTTTTGCTGTGTCAGAGCGTGACTGTGTGCATGCTGTGCCGCTGATAGTCTCACCGCTTTCGACAACGCCTCTGCTATCGCCTGACCATTGCGCTTCAGCTTGGTCTCGATCTCACTCAACTGGTGAGTCGCAGGGGCGGTCACAAGCTTTAACAGGCGCTCCTCAGCATCACCTCTTGCAAGGTCAGACAGCTCTCCTTGGCGATATTGCTGAGTAGGGACGAGCTTCCGCACATCGGCAACGGAACTGAGGTTTACCGATCCTTCGGTTATGACAGAAATGACATCCTGCTTTGCAACCACCGTGCGAGTAAGCGTGATTGGCGCTCCGTTCAGGAGAATCTTCAGAGAAATTTCACCCTTTTCGGCATCAAGAGTGCCTTCTAGGATTTCTTTGAGCCGTTGCGTGGCGGTCGTTTGTGATGTTTGGTCATCGTCAATTGCCGAGCAACCTAAGGCGAATCGAACATATTCAAGAAGAGTAGATTTGCCGGCTCCGCGTCCGCCGATGATCGAGTTCATCTGCTGATTGAACACGTAGATTCCATCAGCAAGATATTGTGATCCCTTAACAGATACTTCACTAATGAGCGCTTCGGGCAATAACGGTTCTGAATGTCGAATCCGCGAATCTGGGGCGAGCATCGCCTGTCGAAGAGATTCCGCAGAAGGCGACGCCAATTTGATCCATGTGGCGTGCTCACCAATGAGCCGAAAATCAGCATGGCGGGCATCCGAGCATGACACTACTCCCCGCTTTTCAGAAGACCATGCCGGGATTTCTCCGTCTAAGATCCTTCGATCTCCCGAGTCAAGGTCGTCCGGTCGGGTCTTATCCATGTAGCCGCCTACATATGGCATGTCTTTGAAGCGTTTGTGAAAACCTTTCCTCAAGACCGTTTTGTGCCCGTCTGGTTTTACATGAGGCAGGATGATGAATCGGCCTCGCAGTTCATCATCGCTATCAAGGAGTTGCTGCAAATCCTCAATATTGTAAATGAGCAATTCGACCTGGATTCCTTGATTCTCTTCAGGTCGCACGTCAGTTGGCAGACCTAGCTTTGATCGAGCTTTCTCGAAGAGGTTTTGGGCGAGATTTCCATCGAATATGATCAATGCCTGGCAAGAATCCTTGCAGGTCAGTTCCATTCCTGGAAAGAGCCAAAAATCCAGTGATGGATCCGTCTCCTGCATCTTTCCAAGTACTCTCATCGCATCATATGCATAAACACCCTCGTGATGATCCGTAATTGAAGCTGCTGTAAGTCCATTCTCGATGCATTTTTCGATGAAGTTTTTGCAGAATTTTTCTCTTACCAGCTTTCGATCCTCAGCCGAGGCTTCGCTAGCCAATGCGTCGTCTGGTCTCGCTCCCTCCCAACCCGCATCTCGTGGCGAATGGACTTGGAGATCAGTCTTTCGAAATTCTGCGCCTCGTTTGGTCATGGGATTAACTCAGTATTCAAGTTAAGTTGATTAACGCGGGTCTTTGCGGCCATTAGTTCATGTAGGAGGGTGCTAAAAAGAGCTTGGATGGAGGTGTACTTCTGTTCATGAAGCTCCTTCTTCCGTTCAATGTTTTGAAACGCATAAGCGATCTCTTCCTGCGTTTGCATATCTGGCAACGGGATTTTGAACGCTGCTACTTCGTGGCCCATCAACGTCGCGGTTCCATGCCCTGAGCGTCCCACTTTCTTGAACATGCTCTCGCGAAAAGCCTCCAAAGCATAGAGCAGAAAGTCTGAGCGGAGTTCTGCTCCGGGAACAATGGCCTTAATGTCTTGATTGATGGCCATCGGAACTGTCGCAAGTGCAACTGGAACCGTCTTTGCCAAGATCATCCCGCGAACGACAACGAAGACCGAACCGGCGGGGGCGAGTTTGCTGCCACTTTCGAGTGCTTCTATTGAAATGTGGTCTGCAACGTCATTAAGACGAGGCCGCTTCATGTCCTTCGGGGATACCCACGGAATAGTTCCCTGCCAGAAATCTGGATTCTGCTTGGATGGAGTCCCCCCGCTCTGGAAGCGGCAGACATCCGAAAGGGGCACCACCCCCCAACTCTCAGGCACCAACCCAATCTCCGTCTCCTTCTGAGGCTCCCCCCGAAACCCCTCGCTGAACAGCTTCTGCATCAGCGCCTTCTTCAGCTCCGTTGTGATCTGAATGATTTGCTCTTGCGCCTCGATCGCGCGCTTCACGGCGGCTAATTCGCGAGCAATTGCTTTCTGCTCTACCAAAGGAGGGAGAGGAACCACTAGCCTTGAAGCGAAGTCTCTGAGTTGAAAGTTGAACTTTCCGTCCGCGGCTCTTTTGCAGAAGGCTTGGAAAGGGACCAAATCTGAGTTGACTAAAAAGTAGAAAAAATGGCTATCCACAACAGAGGGATTCGGCCTTGCCGTGAAGGTGAAGGATGCGAAAGCAATACTGTTTTCGGTTGCCTGGGAGAACCTCGCATTGCGGCCTACGTTGTGAATGCTGCCGCTCGATCCTACAAATACGATGTCGCCCTCTCTTAGCAGCTTAGACGCTGGGATGCCGATGTCAATATAATGATTAAATTTTGATTGGTAGTCAATCCATCCGTCTTTGATGTTTGGAATTGAGATCACAAGGGTGCCCTCTCCGGGGGGAGATTCGTCTTGTTTCCTCCAAGAGATACCTCGCCGGAAATCTGCAAGGCTTGATATTGGTGCAATTTGCCAATCCTGTGGTATCTGAAGGCCTTCGATGGGCGACTTCATACCCCCAACCTCTCCAAAATCTCCCGCAGCGCCCGATCCGCCTCCCGCGCCTCGGACTCGATCGCATCCAGTTCCTTCACAATCTCCGCAATCGGCCGATAGATGGCGGCATCACTGGTATGAATATACCGGCTGGGCGAAATATTGAAATCGTTCTTGGCCAGCTCCTCCCGCTCCACCACCCGACTGAACTTCTCCTCCTGCCGCCACTGGATCAACGCCTCGGCGATGCGTGCGATCCCAGCCGCCGGGATGAAGTTCTTCGGATCCCCCTTCTCAAACACCTGGCTGGCATTCACCAACAACACCCGCCCGCGCCGCTCCGCCTGCTTCGCCTTGTTCAAAAACACCACAATTCCCGGCGCCGTGGTGTTGTAAAAGAGGTTTTCCGGCAGGTAGAGCACGCTCTCGATCCAATCCTGCTCCACAAACCACTGGCGTACGCTCTTCTCCTTGTTCGTGCCCGCATTGCCCGAACCGCGTGAGGCGGCCCCCGTGTCGAGCACCACGGCGCCGCGACCGCGTTCGTTGAGGCTGGCGGCGATGTGCTGGATCCAGCCCCAATCCGCCGACGACTTTCCTGGGAAGCCACCGCCGGCCGGGAAGCGGTCCAGTTCATCGCTGTCGTAGTCGGTTTCGGTGAACCAGTCTTGATTCCACATCGGGTTGGCCGCCACGCGATCAAAGGTGCGCAAGCGGCCGCCACCCACCCGGAACTTGGGGTTCTTGAATGTGTCGCCGATCTCGATTTCGCCTTCGAGGTCGTGGATGATCATGTTCATGTTCGCCATCGCCCAGGTTTCCGGCACGTACTCCTGGCCGTAGAGCTTCAAGGGCGCCACCTTGGCGCCATTGCCGCCCTTAGCCCGCTCCTCCATCGCCACCTCGCACTTCACCAGCAGGCCGCCCGAGCCGCAGCAGGGGTCGTAGATCTCCATGCCCGGCTCCGGCTGCAGCACCTTGGAGATGATCTCGCCCGCCTCCGGGGGCGTGTAAAACTCGCCGGCGCTTTGGCCGCTGCCCTCGGCGAACTTGCGGATCAGGTATTCGTAGCTCTTGCCGATGATGTCGGCCTCCACATCCTTCAGGCCCAGCCGCTTGTTGCTGATCGCCTCGATCAGGTTCGAGAGCCGGTCATCGTCCAGGTCGCGCTGGCCGTGGGTGGTGGCGTTGAAGTCCACCCGGTCGATGATGCCCTGCAGGCGTGGGTTCTCCCTGGCGATCGCCCGCAGTTGGCTGGTCACCCCCTCGCCGATCTTGTCCGCCAGCTGGCGGATCACGCTCCACACCGGTTGCTCCGGATCCTCCGGCCGTAGCGGCAGGTAGAAGCGCACCAGCTTGTGATCGAGCGCCACCAGCTGGAACGCCTTGGCGCGGCTGCCCACCTGCTCGGCGATGCGGTTGAGCTCGTCGTCAAACACGTCACACAGCCGCTTGGTGAAGATCAGCGGCAGGATGTAGTCCTTGTATTTCGCTGCATCCTTGGCGCCGCGGATCGAGCAGGCCGCATCCCAGATCCAGGATTCCAGCGATTTGTCCTTGGGCTCCGCCGCCGCACCCTTGGCGTTGCGGCCGGCGGGACGGCCTCGGACGTTGCCGGAGGGGCTGCTGCCGTTGGCTGCCTGAGCGGGCTGCTCCACGGGTTCGGCCTCCACCAGCGACACCGAATCACTGCGCCCCCGGCCGCGCACCACGATCGCGCGTCCCACCAGCTCCGCTTTCACCGCCTCGTACATGGCCTCATCCCAGCCCAGCCGCTGCCGCAGCACCGGATTCTTCACCGGGCTGCCGCTCTGCTCCAGGGCCTCCAGGAAGTCGTCGAGCAGCTCCTGGTCGGGCATCAAGGGGCTGGGGCGTCAGTCTTGCGGCCAGTCTGCCAGGCAAGAACCGCTGCGGGAATGGCCGTCAACTTTCCCCGTGAGGCTTATGCAGATCCTGCATCAATGGGAGCCCGATGCATTCCGTCTTCCACCCGCATCGCCACGCTCGTCGGCAGGTTCGGGCTTTCGGGGTTCACCTCCAGGCTCTGCAGCTGGGGCCGCAGCACCAGATCCATGTCCTCCATTGGGATGGCACCAAGCAGCACCTCGGTGCCCAGCACCATGGCGCCGGTGAAGCAGCGGCGGTTGCCGAAGCGCACCTCCACCGGACCCACGTAGGGCACCGTGCGGCGGCGGCCGTCGGCCAGCACCACCTCGCGCCGCTCCAGTTCCTTCAGCTCCAGCTGGATCGCCAGGTGCTCCGGGATGCAGAGATGCACCGCGCCTGTGTCCGCCAGGGCCGACACCGGCAGGGGCACCAGCTCCGGCCGGGTGGGGTTGGCGAGGCTGACGCTGCCGCGGATCAAACCCATTCTCCGGTGCCGGGGTTCACGTTAGCGACAGCCTTCCCATGGGCTGCCGCTGCCCTCGGCGGATGGTGAGGACCAGGAGGTCTCCGTCAGCTCCGGGGCCGGTATGCAGCGGGGCAGACTCCCTAGACCTGCCCTCCACTCCATGCGCGCCGGTTCCGGTCCCCGGCCGTTCCGGCTGGCCCCAGCCTTGCTGCTGATCTGGTTGCTGGCCCTCATCCTCGCCTTGGCGGGTCTGGGGGGGCAGCCCCTGCGCGACTGGGATGAGGGGATCGTGGCTCGGGTGGCCCTCGAAATCAGCCAGGCCCCCTGGCCCGACAAACTCCTGCCCACCTTCTGGGGCGATCCCTACCTCAACAAGCCGCCGGCGATCCATCTGCTGATCGCCGCCGTGATTGGCCTCTGGCGCGCCGTGGTGCAGGCACCACCGCAGGCCCTACCGCCGGAGTGGGTGGTGCGGCTGGGCCCGGCGCTCCTGTCGGCATGCCTGCCGCCGCTGCTGGCCTTGGTGCAACTGCGGCTGCGCCCCGCCGAGCGGGGCACGGCCCTGGCCACCGCCGCCCTCGCCCTCACCCTGATGCCCCTGGCGCGCCATGGGCGCCTGGCCATGCTGGATGGCGGCCTGCTGGTGGCCATGGCCCTGCAGTGGTGGGCCGTGCTGGGCCTTGATCGACGCCTCAAACAACGCCCTAGACGGAACCTGGGGCTCGCCCTGGTGGCTGGCTTGGCCACCAGCCTGCTGCTGTTGCTCAAGGCCCCCGCCGCCCTGCCGCTGCTGCTGGCGGTCCTGGCCCTCCGCTGGCTGGAGCGGGATCGCCCCCGGCCCCTGTGGCTGCCGGTGCTGCTCGGTCTGGCCCTGGGGCTGCTGCCCGGGCTGGGGTGGCACCTCCTCCATGCCCTCGCGCGGGGGAACGATGCCTTGGTGATGTGGACCAGCCAGGGCTTTGCCCGGGTGGGTGCTTCCGTGGAGAACCATGGCGGTGGACCGCTGCCTCCCCTACTGGAGGTGCTCAAGGGCGGCTGGCCCTGGCTTCCCCTCTGGCCGTTTGGTCTCGCCCTGGCCTGGCGCCAGCGCCGCCAGCGCCCTGGGTACTGGGGTCTGGGCCTCACCGTGCTCACGGCCCTGCTGGTGCTGCCGCTGCGCACCCAGCTGCCCTGGTACAGCCTGTTGCTGTGGCCCCCCTTCTGTCTGGTCTGCGCTCCGGTGCTGGCCTGGTTGATCCACCCCGGCCTCTCCAGCCGGCCGCCCGCCGCGGGCCTGGCCGCCACCATTCCCTGGTTCTGGTGTGGTCTCGGCGCTCTGCTGCTGCTGGCCTATCCAGCGGCGGCGCTGGGAATCCTGCCCCTGCCGCCGGCCACCCGGCCGCTGCTGCTCAGCCTTGGGGTTGCCTTGCTGGCTGGCGGCGGCCTGCTGCTCGGTCGTGGACAGGCCGGTCGCACGGCGGGGGGGCTGGTCCTGGTGGGGGGGGTGTGGCTCACCCTGGCCCTGCTGTTGACAGGACCGCTCTGGCTCTGGGAGCTGAATGAATCGTGGCCGGTGCGGCCCGTTGCGGCTCTGGTGCGCCGCCAGTCGGCCGGAGCCGCTGCAGCCCCCCTTGTGCTCTGGGGCGAGGCCGAACGTCCCAGCCTGAACTGGTACGCCGGCCGCCGGGTGCTCGCCACCGCAGGCCCGGAGGATCTGCCGCCTTCGGCCCATGGCGAACGCCTGGTCCTTAGTCGCGCCCAACCGGCGGCCGGTGATCTGCGCTGTGCGCCGATCGAGCGAGCCGGAGAGTTCCACCTCTACCGCTGCCTTCCGTAGGGTTCGATCGGCGGTGGGCTGGCGTTGGGACGGGCGCCGCCGGGGTTGATGGCACCAACACCCCTGAAATCTCAGCGGTTCGCGGTCTCGCCGGAGGAACCGTCCCCACTGAGCAGGTTGCCCTTGCTAGAGCGCAGGGATTTCCAGAGCTTGCGGATCTCGGCGTAGGCCAATTCCTGGCTCAGTTTTCCGTTGCTCTGCAGGCCCACGATCAGCCCCACCCTTTCGGCGAAGCTTTCCAGGTTCTGGTGGAAGGCCAGTCGCTCCGGGGACCAGTCGGATCCCCGGTAGCTGCCATGAGCCTCCATCGGGGAGGCCAAACCCGACCCGGCACTCTGCTCGCCATCGCTCGGGGAGGGCAGGACTCCCTTTTCGTCGTTTGGCACCGCACACCATCGGCTGGGGGCAAGTTAGCGAGGAGTGCGCCGGTTCAAGTCACGGCAGGGTTGGCGTGAGCATCCCCAGGTGACGAGGGCGACAGCGGTTCCGAAGCGGCTTCCCTGGAATAGCCCCAGAAACTCGAGGGGTCATGGTCCAGAAGCTCCGCGTCTGGATTCCGCCTGTGGGCTGCTGTTTGCTGCTACAGGCTGCGATCATCGGAACTGGCCTGCTGTTCCATCGCTGCATCCAGCCCCATCCCCCGTGCTGCGACTCACCCCTGGCGCTCTGACCTCGAATCTGCTTGAGCAGCGGCCTGCTGATCTTCCCGCCGATCTTTATGTGCATGGGGGCGTCGCGCCCACCCACATCGATCTGATCATTTTCGCGTCGGAAGGTCCCCGGCGTCAGGCCTTCACCTCCCGCGATCTGCTCGAGGCCATCCACCAGCTCCGCGTGCCCGTCTGGGTGAGGATCCGAGGCCTGGCCAATGCACGGGGCATCCAGAACCTGCTCGACGATCTCGGGGTGCCCCCCACCCTGGCGGAGCCCCTGCTGCAGCCGCCCCAGCGGCCCCAGGTGGACTGCATCGATGAGATGTTGATGGTGGTGATCCATCGCCTCCGCTTCGGCGCCCAGGCCACCTCCTTGGTGAGTGACCAGGTGGGCGTGATGCTGATGCCGGGCCTGTTGATCAGCGTGGAGGAGTCGTCCCAGGGGGAGGCCTTTCCCGATCTCACCCGCTGGCTGATCTCCAGCCACGCCGCGGTGGAGGACCGGGATCTGGACGACATCCTCCACTTCCTGATCGACGACCTCCTCGATGATCTGTTCCCGATGCTGGAACGGATCGCCCACAGCCTCGATCAGTTGGAGGAGGAGGTGCTCGGTCGGCCCAACCCCGGCCAACTGGCCCGCACCTTCCAGTTCCGAGGCAGCCTGCGCACGATCCGCACCCAGGTCTGGCCGCTGCGGCACCAGATCCGCATGCTGGTGCGGGAGCGCCAGCCCCTGCTCGGTCCGGAGGCCACGGCGGGTTTTCAGGAAATGGCCGAGCTGGTGGAGCTGCTCCACGGGAACTGTGAGCTGCTCCGTAACCAGTGCGATGCGATCTCCCAGGCCTATGCCGCCAGCGTGGGCAACCGCATGAACCAGGTGATGAAAACCCTTACCATCCTCACCAGCGTTTTTGCGCCACTTACCCTGATCGCCGGCATCTACGGCATGAATTTCGAGGTGATGCCGGAGCTGCGTCTGCGTTATGGCTACTTCGTGGCCCTGGGCCTGATGGTGGTCGTGGCAGCTGGGCAAACCTATTGGCTCTGGCGGCGTGGCTGGTTCGAAGACTGGACCCAGCGCCGCTGACCGGCCCAGCGGCAGCCAGGCCCCTGGAGTGATTCTTGATCAGCTCTTAACCCTTTCCTAACGACCTGGCTCAGGGCTCTCCGCTATTCAAGGTCAGACCCAAATCCTGGCTCCTCGATGACCTTCGCCAAGAAGGCCCTTTGCTTCGGCATCCTCGGCTCCATGGCCGCGGGCTTGGCCGCTTCCGCTCAAGCCACCCTCAATGGAGCCGGAGCCACCTTCCCGGCGCCCTTCTACCAGAGCGCCTTTGCCTCCCTGGCTGGCCAGGGCACCAAGGTGAACTACCAGTCGGTGGGTTCCGGTGCCGGGGTGAAGCAGTTCCTCAAGGGCACCGTGGAT
>Ga0209298_10001117_pt1 | contig 17781 bp, 25 predicted proteins | sample S_140806_EF_Meta_FD_187325 | JGI IMG/M metagenome (GOLD analysis project Ga0209298, IMG submission 187325) | Freshwater microbial communities from Lake Simoncouche, Canada to study carbon cycling - S_140806_EF_MetaG (SPAdes) (version 2) | ecosystem: Environmental > Aquatic > Freshwater > Lake ...
ATAAAATTGTAACAATCAAAATGACCACTGGCGAAGAAGTGGTTGCTAAGATCAAAGACCAAGATGATCTTACTATAACATTAGACAGACCTGTGGTGATAATGATCAGCCAACAAGGATTAGCATTTGGAGCATTTATTCCCACTATGGAAAGTGTTAATGGAGTTCCTATTAATAAATCAGCCATAGTAGCTATAGGACCTTGTTTAGACAAAGTATGTACAGAATATTCTAACGCAGTAAGTCCAATTAAGACTGTAGCAAAAAGTTCATTAATTGTTTAATTGACCAATTGACTTACAGCATGACAGTGTTATAATACTGTAATATGAATATTTGGTTAGTAGATCTAGAAGCAGTAGAAACAAGATACACTAAACAGTGGAAGATAGAACTACCTAAAATTTTAAAAAAGAATAATCACACTGTTAAAACAATATCCGGAGGCGAATCTCCTCAAGCAACAACTCCAGGCGCTTTCCTCAATTTTGGAGGAACCAATGTTTACAAGAGTAAACAATTGGAAATTATAGGCACAGCATTCTGTAACGGAGAAGTACAAGATGGTGATTATTTCTTATACACTGATGCTTGGAATCCCACAGTGATTCAACTCAAATACATGGCAGAATTATTAAACGTAAAAATTAAGATAGGTGGCATGTGGCACGCAGGATCCTATGACCCGCAAGACTTTCTAGGCAGACTGATAGGTGATAAACCTTGGGTGCGTATGGCTGAACGCAGCATGTTTGAGTGTTTTGACCACAATTACTTTGCTACTGATTTCCATATTGATATGTTCTTACATAATTTAATGGATCTAGGTAGATTGGCTGACAAAGAAACTGTGGATCAAATGTTCCAGTTAGGTAAGATAGTGAGATCGGGATGGCCCATGGAATATCTCGAAGACACATTACTAAATTATAAAAATATATCCAAAGAAAATATTATATTATTCCCTCATAGATTAGCCCCTGAAAAACAATTAGATATATTTTTAGATCTTAAAAAGTCTATGCCACAATATGAATTTGTAGTGTGCCAAGAAAAACAACTGGATAAAAATCAATATCATACCCTATTAGGCAAAAGTAAAATGGTATTCAGTGCTAATTTACAAGAGACCCTAGGTATTAGCTGGTATGAAGGTGCTCTTGTTGACTGCATTCCTATGATACCAGATCGATTGAGTTATAAAGAAATGGCTTTGGAAGAATTTAAATACCCTTCTCAGTGGACTGAATCTTTAGAATCTTATTATAAACATAAAAATTTAATAATAGAAAAAATAAAAAACTACATGGAAAACTATCAAAATTATCTACCATTGTTAGGTACTCAAAAAGAAATATTAAGTAAAGAATATTTTTCTGCAACAGATTTATATAATAATTTATCAGCATGACACACACAATTATATTGAATGGAGTACATTCCGCAGTGGACAAAGTGGAATTAGCAAGAGCTATACAGAAATCTGTCAAAGGCAACATAGATTACAAATATCTAGATCCTTGTTTAAATGTATCTAAAAAAGTCACAGCAGAATATAAAACTGTGGGACATATGATTGCTGAAGTATTAGAAAAAGAGCGAATGGGAGATTACAAAGGCAGCACTGTGCAGGTTACTCCGCATATCACAGAAGAGATTCGTAAATGGATAGTAAAGACTGAAGCCAAGAACACTGTCACAGTGATAGGTGGTAACGTGGGCGACTTAGAAAACCAATTGGCCATAGAAGCAGTGAGAGAGATGACACTGAAAGAAGATGTGAGAATTGTGCTGTATGTACCAGTACCATATCTAAAAGCCGCAGGAGAGATCAAAACCAAACCTGTGCAACACTCTGTGAAAGAATTGATGCGTATGGGTATCATGCCCTATGCACTGTGTCTAAAGAGTGATATGGACCTACGAGATAACGAGTTAAAAAAAATAGCCATGTTCACAGGTGTGCCACAGGATAGAATAGTATGGCATACCAACGGATTAGGTGATTGTGGTAAGAAATTAGCAAGAACAATATACGGAAATAAAAAATGATTGTACAATTGAATCCAGCTCTGCCTATAATAACCCCCAAAGGAGAAGCCTATGCTCATTTCTTAATTGATTATGGCATGGAAGAACATCTACTATGGGTATGCTTTATTAATGAAACTGGAGAATGTTGGACATTTAGAAATCCACAAATAAGATTAAAACCTAATGAGACTTTCAACAGATCAAAAACATCCAATATAAAATGAAACCATACGAAATTATAAAAGAATTAGAGAGTGATAACTCACGCAAGTTCAAAGAGTCCGTGATTGCTCGTGAAGACTCAGCTGATAATATTCAGTTTTTTGAAGGTGTTAGTATGGCTATGGATAAACTGAGAACATTTGGTTTAAAACAAGTTCCGGAATCACAACAAGATGGTCGAGGCATAGACTGGGGAGATTTTAAAGAAATAGCTCGACAATTAGAAGAAAGAGAAACTACAGGTAATACTGCAAGACAAGCAGTACAAAAATTATGTGATGATAGTCTGCAAGACGAATGGAATTACTGGTATCGTAGAATACTAATCAAAGATCTAAGATGTGGAGTTACAGAAAAAACAATTAATAAATTTTCTAAAATTAAAGTACCAGTGTTTGAATGTATGCTGGCAGATGACAGCAAGAAACATGAGAGCAAATTAAAAGGACAGGTGTTTGTGGAACCTAAACTAGATGGTGTAAGAGTTATAGCGATCTGTGATACAAAAAAAGATGAAGTGGTGCTAATGAGCAGGAATGGCAAAGAGCTGGTAAACTTCCCTCATATTAATACTCAACTGTATCATTTATTAGGAGAGTTGGATCGTAGTTGGGTGTTTGACGGAGAGATAATGAGTGCAGATTTTCAAAGCCTAATGAAACAGATACACAGAAAAGGTGATGCACAAACCGATGATGCGATATTAAATCTATTTGATTGTATGCCTTTACACATGTTTCAACAGGGTGAATGCATTGAGCCACTTACAAAAAGAAAAGAATGGTTAGAGTCTTTTCAGTTTGGTACAAACATTAGAACGATTGAGAGTGTGAGATTTGACCTAGATGAAGACCACGATAAGTTTATAGATTACAATAGACTGTGCATAGACAAGGGTTATGAAGGCATTATGATTAAACCTGTTAATGGTGTATACGAGTGTAAGAGATCTTCACTGTGGTTGAAAGTAAAACCCTTTATAGAAGTAAGTCTTAAAGTAGTAGATGTGGAAGAAGGCACAGGCAGGAATCAGGGCAAACTGGGTGCTCTTATTGTGGAAGGCACCGACGATGGCAAGTTTATACGAACCAACGTGGGATCAGGACTAACAGATGAGGATCGTGAGACTTTTTGGAAAGACACTGAAAAACTAATAGGACAGATTGTGGAAGTGAGAGCAGATGCTGTCACGCAGAATCAAGATGCTGTGGATGAGTATTCACTGCGTTTTCCTCGATTCCTAAGATTCCGAGGATTTGAAAAGAATGAAAAACTTTAAAATAGAAATAAATGTGGGAGACACTGTGGAAGTGGGCAGATTCCGCAATGTAATCGCCAAGATCAAAGATATTTCAATTGACGATAATGGACAACCTGTTATTATTACAAATAAAGGACCAAAGAAATTGTTCAGTTGCAGATTGAGTAAATTAACACCGGGTACAAAAACACCCCGACAGATATTGAAGGAAAAACAATGAGCTCTGATGCGGCTTTGATATTAGGCATTGTGATGCTGCTGTGGCTGGGTGGAGTCATAGGTTGGTGGTTGAGCTCTAAGTTTTATGAATCCAGATACAAAGAACTGCTAGATGCCAGCATAGAAGTAAATAAAGTAACTCTAAGCTCATTAGCACAAAGCATGAAAGATATTAAAGCAAGAAAAGAGAATGATTAACAACAACGATCTAGATTTTTTTACTCGTAATGCACAACAGGATAAACGAGCAAGACAGATACAGGATAGAATTATAGCGGAAAGAAAGATTGAAATGAATAAAATATCTATAGAAATTCTACACGAAATAATCAAAGAAGCTCAACAGAGAGCAGAACGAGAGAATGGCTAAAGAAGAAGTATTAAAATTTCCAGGTGTGGTAGAAGAAGTACTGCCCAACCAGATGTTTCGAATAAAATTAGAGAATGGTCATACTGTACTGGGTTATGCCAGCGGCAAGATGAAACAGAACAAGATTAAGATACTCGTAGGGGATAAAATCGAAGTTGAAGTTAGTCCCTATGATTTGTCCAAGGGTCGAGTAACCTACAGGTTCAAATAATGGAGATAGGTCATTGTAAAATGTTATATGCAAGAGACCCATTAGGTCGTCGCGCCAGGGCCTTTGTTGGCCGACCTACTCTGTGGTTGAATACGGTTACTGGCTCAGGGATAACACTATGAACGCAACTGTTAATACTCCTAACACACCAGCACCAACGAGCACTCGCACAGTAATTGAGAGCAATCATATGGGCGGTCGATGGATTGATAGAATATATAAATCAGGCACTACAGATGTAGTGGAATTGATTAATAAAGATAGTACACGATATCGAGGCAAAGTATCTCGCAAAAGAATTACAGTACAAGATGTTGAGAACAATAATTTCTTTGCAATCGCATATGAATCAGCAGACGGTCGTTGGTTTGACAACTGTGGTATGCCTATGAAAAAACCCACAGATGTGATCAACGAAGATTTAATTAGTTAAATCTTTTCTGTAAGTTTCTTTAACTATCAATGCACAAATCAAACTGATAATAGACAAAACAATCATTAGATAAGCAATACCTATTAGACTACCGGTCTTCACTGCTATAGATGTAGCTATCAAAGGCACAACTCCACCGCCCAAAGCCGCAGCCACTTGATTGGCAACACCAGCACCAGTGTATCTTGTCTGTGATTTAAACATCTCGGGCAAGAAAGCAGCCAATGGTGCTAACATAAATGAAGCGATTGACACTCCAAACACAAGGGGCCAAAATATATTTCCCACAGCTAATCCTAACCACATGGGATAAGACAACAATATCATAGACACATATCCAACGATATAGATAATCCTACGACCTAACAGATCGCTGATATAAGCAGATAAAGGTATTATGATTAAAGCACCGAAGTATGCCGCTAAGATCACGTCCATTATGTCACCTCTTTTCATTCCTAGATTGGTCACTGCCCAAAGAGGAAAGAATACCGTGCTTAGATAGGCAATAGCAATCTCTGGAGTTTTGATACCAATACCTAATAGTAGTGATCTCCATTCATCTTTTACCACAGTCACTATGGGATATTTCACTATCTTGTTTTTGTCTTTGATGTTCTCAAATACCGGAGACTCGGGCAATCTTGATCTAATAAAGACACCAAAAGCAATCAAGAAGATACTGAACAGGAAAGGTATGCGCCATCCCCAGGTCAAAAAGTCTGCCTCAAAAAATCTATTTACTGCCCAAAAACTGGCCACGGCTGCCAAAGAACCCAACGGGAATCCAATCTGCACAAAACTGGTAAAGAAACCTCTGTGTTTGGTAGGAGCATGCTCTAGTATCATGAGACTGCCTCCAGCCCACTCTCCACCAAAACTCAATCCCTGTAATATTCTTAGAAGTATCAATAGTGCAGGAGCCCACAGTCCTATGGACGCATAAGTGGGCAATAAACCAATCGCAAAAGTGCTGATACCCATCAATATTGTAGTGGCCATCAGCATGGATTTCCTTCCATACCTATCACCAAAGTGCCCAAACAGTATACCGCCTAATGGACGTGCTATGTAGCCCACTGCAAATATCGCAATGGAAAGCAACATGCCCACTGCAGGATCACCCGCAGGAAAAAATAATTTATTAAAAACTAGTGCTGTGGCTGTGGCATACAGTAAAAAATCATACCATTCAAAAAATGTGCCAAATCCGCTGGCAACAGTGATTTTAAATATTTTCTTATCTTCCGGCTTCATTGTTTGCTCCATGTTTTGTTTTGATCATTCCACTCGTATCCTGGTATTTTTACTTTGGTACCATTTTGTACCAATTCGCATTCTACTCGAACAACCATGCTTAAACGTCTAGGTATATGATCTGGCACTTGTACACCATGCCAATTGGGCGACACGTAACTCTTCATTTCATCAGCATATACATACCCTGGCACCCAAAAACAATTGCCTGCTGACACTAGCTCGCTGATGTCTCTTTGCACAGAATTTGCAATGGTTAAACTGTCGTCCGTAAAATCCACAGTATATAATGTAGGAGCATCATGATACAACAATCCTGTTAATAGGCTAGCATCTAGATGTGTGGCCAGTTTGGAATTTAAATTATCTTTGTTCACATAGTCTAAAAGCCTTAGAGTGATTTTGTCTTCTAACTGTGTCATGGCTACATCGTTCTCTCTTAGAAAATTTTTAACCATTTCAGTAGTGGGTTCTAACAGTTTCTTCATCTCTGTCATTAATGGTTCATTGGCACTCTTGTTAGAGTCATAACCTTTCTGTACCTGAGTCCACAACATCCTACCCCTGTAATAGTGTCCACACACTCCTGATTTAGGTTCTTCAATGGACCATGTGTGAGTTTTATAGAAATCAAATATCTTCTGTATCTGCTCTTTGAAAGCACCGATAGGTTGCATTCTGTAGGGTTTTCTTTGATTAGGGAACAATTTGGAAGGATTATTGAAGTGTGCATAATCCTGTCCTGGATGCACAGTCACATGCTCATAACCATACTTCTTGAGTATACCCGCTACACGCTCTCCCCATGCAGGTGGTTCTCCGTTGTTGTAGATCTCTATGTGTTCTGATTTACCCACTGATTGGAAATTTTCCAAACATTCTTTTTCCACAGCATTGATTGTGGGATCTGGAGATGGTTTAATACCCAATGCCATGGGACACCATATGTCGTAGTGTACATCTTTTCTTGGTATAAGATTAATATTGGCACGCATTTTAGAAAAAGAAATATTTGATAAGTCCTAGACTCCAACCACTGCCCATGATTATAAACACAGTGGCAGCTGCCCATTCTTTCATTCGTAATAATACAACTGCCCAACCAACATTACCTGCTACTAGAAAAAGTAATCCTGCTAGAATATGCAGTTGTAGGCTGGTTGTGAATGCTCCACAGAACATCAAAGCAGTCAAAGACCATTTTATCCATGGATTGGTTTGTTTGTTCAAAGAGTTCCTCCCCCATTTATAAGAGCTTCTAGATATGATTCACTAGGGAAGAACAAAGCCATTATAACTAGAAGTATCATAACTGTTATAGTAATTGCTGTTTTTTTATTCATTTGCAATTTTATATATGCTTGTTTATGTTCTCTGTTTAATTTTTAAAATCTGTCTTGCTTCTGTAGGAGTGGCCATCCCACCTCCTAGATCTTTAATGATTCTCACAGCTTTCTCTACTAATTCCCTATTGCTTTTTGCCAACACACCCTTTTCTAAATAGATATTATCTTCCAATCCAACTCTAGCATTACCATCACTAATCGTAGACAGTGCCACAAACGGCATCTGCCATGCACCGATACCAAAGGCATACCAATTGGCTCCTTGAGGTAATAATTTCTTTGCATATTCTAATGTGTCTACACTGGACTGCCATCCCCATTTCACTCCGGTACAGATTTGCCATAGAGGAGGATTTTCTATTATGCCTTGGTCAATCAACATCTTAGCAATGTGTAAATCTCCGCTGTCAAAAATCTCTAGTTCTGGTTTGACTCCTGCTGCCTTTATGATTCCCGCCATTTCTCTTGCTACCCTAACACTGTTTACTGTGATATTGTCATTGCCTCTATTCATCACATTAAGATCTAATGTGCATATATCAGGTCTAAGTTTCATTACATGTTCAACACGTTTCCATGGCTCACAGAAATTTTTATACTGATTGCCAAAAACCACATTGGATGGTCCTGTAGCACCCGGTCCTGTGGTAAGATTTAATAAAACATCTTTATTTTTTTCTTTAATTCGTTGCACAACTTCTCGATAATATTCTAAATTCATCGATGGTTTTGCAGTTTGAGGATCTCTCACGTGAATATGTAAAACGGCTGCACCTGCTTCTGCTGCTTCTAATCCAGAATTAGCAATCTGTTCGGGAGTTACTGGTAGGTATGGTGTTTGTTCTATAGATGTTGCTGATCCAGTTATAGCACAAGTAAGGATTGTTTTTTTATTCATGATTGATATTGTCCACCATCGATTACAAAACGATTTCCTGTAGTAAAACGCAACACAGTTGCAAATGCTTCGACAGTGTTAGCTATATCATCTACAGTTGTAATTCTTTTTAACGGTGTATTTTTTGTTGCTTGATTAATTTGATCATGAGAAAAAGATACAAAACCTGTATTCACCATTCCTGGATTCAATGCAATAAATCTAATGTTTGGGGCAAAGGCTATGGCAAAATTTTTAGTTAATGAATCTACTCCTGCTTTGGCTGCTGTATAAGCTACATTACTGCCTCCTCCTCTAATAGAACTAGCTGAACTGATATTAATAACTAATGCATTTTTACTTTCTTTTAAAGCATTTAAAAATGCCTGTATAGTTAGATATACCGATGTAAGATTAGTTCTAATTAAATTGTTAAATTCTTCTTCCGATAAATCAATTAAATTTGAATGAGAAATAATTTTAGATTTTCCTGCGGTATTAATTAAGATATCACATCTTGTAAACTCTTTGGCAACTTCATTTAATCGTTTTGAATCTGTTACATCACACAAAATAGCTCTATGAGTCGGTCCTAAAATATTTAAAAAATTTTGTAATTCTTCTTGTTGATTTCTAACAATACCATAAACAGTTGCTCCTAACTCTGCTAATCTTTTACAAATGGCTCTGCCTATTTTGCCATTTGCTCCAGTAATTACAGCAATTTGATTATCGAGATTTTTTAATTTTTCAAACGACATTGTCTTTTATGTTTAAGTATTTTAATATTTCGATACTTTTAAAACTGATAGAAATAGAAGATCTCTCATCTTCAATATTATCAACATCATGTAAAATATCTGTAGCAATTAAATACCATGTATTTAATTTTAATACAACCGAATCTAATAATTTTAAATCGGAATAATTTACCGATCCCGTATCTGTTTGTTTACCTCCTGAAGATTTTGTTCTTCTTAAAGGTTTATCTGTTTCTTGATACCAAGAAGTTATAACATTTTTTCCTCCTAACTCAAGCATATAATTTAAAGCAAATTTTCTATCGATATCACTATGCACTATATGAGTGCCCTCAATACCATCTATTGTTTTTGACACTTGTTTAAATGGAAAACTTTTCATTTTTTTAGTTCCTGGTATATTTTCAAATATCCAATTCTTTAGTACTGAATCTAATTCATAATTAAAATATTCACAACTTTTTAAAATACGACCATTTTTTTCATGATGTAGATTATATCCTATGTCTTTGACATAACTTATAGGCTCATTTTTAAAAATTAATAATTCTTTTGGTATTTTTGGCAAAGCAAGCTCTCTATACGTAATCATATTAATTTAAATCATTCGTTTATTTTAAGTAATTAGCTGGTAAAAAAGGCATTGACAAAAAACCAAAACCTGTTATAATAATGGTAACAGAGGAGAAAATATGAACTATAAATGTTCAGCACAAGCAAGACTGGTTTTAGATCAAGTGACAGCAAGATGTCAGAGAGACACTAAAACTAATAACAAGTGGGATGGAAATTCTGGTACCTATATGTTTATTATGGGCAGAGAAAATTCCGATGGTAAGGCTACAGGTGTGGTACACAAATTCCAAGCTGATGGCAGCCATAAATTAGCAGGATCTTTCAAGATTCTAACAGATGGTACAGTGACTAGATGGACTGGCTTATCAAAAGCTAATTTAAATGAATATATGTCCAAAGCAGAATACAGTTACAAACAGGCTCTAGAGTCTGGTAAAGGTTCTGCAGAGGCAGAAAAAGCACAATCTAAAGTTGCTTAATTAGATCAGGGTGCTCTTAGGAGCACCTTGAAATCATATAAATATCACCATGCTCCACGTTAAAATAAAAAACGTAATGAGAATGTTACGTGAATTATTTTCCAAAGAGAGGCGCACAGAGTTGATGCGTGAGTTATTCTCTAAAGCCAATAGAACAAGATTATACATCATAGCATCCATGATGGTGATTGCCTTTGCGGCCGGCACATTCTGGCCCAACTGGGTGGTTAAAAAGAAAGTAGCTATCACTGCCACTGATACTCTGAAGAATCGAGCTCGCAGTTTTGGTTTGGTAGAACCCTTAATGCATTACTACAGTCAAAAAACTTTTATCGAAGCAGTGAGCAAGTGTGTGGATTATCTAAACTTTGAACACGATGACGAGCAAGAGATCCCTAAAGCAATCATTATTGCTATGGCCATGATGGAATCAGACAACGGGACCAGTCGTTTTGCCCTAGAAGGTAATGCTCTGTTTGGTGTAAGAACTTGGGACATGAATGTGCCTCATCTAAAAGCCTACAGAAGTCTGGATTCCAAATGGGGCATCAAGAAATATCCTACCAAATGTGCCAGTGTGAGAGACATGATACATATCCTAAATACCAAACCTGTACACCGAGAGTTTCAGAGAGAACGAGCAGTGGAGAGAATAATAGGCATGAAGAACGTGTATCGATTGGCGGGATCTATTAATAGCTGGGCCACTAACCCTGAATACAGTGAACAATTAAAGACTATTATTAGAGATAATAAACTAGACGAGATAAAGTAGTTGTTCATGCAATTAGATAATATTAAAGAGGTTCACATAGAACCTACCAGTCTGTGTAACGCAGAGTGTCCTCAATGTGCTAGAAATATCCATGGCTCTGGATTAAATCCTAATATACAATTAAACAGTTTAACTATTAACTATTTTACTAATTTTTTTAATTCCGACAATATAAAAAACATTAATAAAATATTCTTTTGCGGCAATGTGGGAGATCCCTGTGCCACTCCAGATCTATTGGATATTTGTAGATATCTCAAATCAATCAAACCCAAACTAGTTTTAGGCATCAATACTAATGGCAGTTTGAAAACAGAGGATTGGTTTCAGCAGTTGGGTGAGATATTTCAAGGACAACATGATTATGTGGTTTTTAGTATCGATGGGTTGGAAGACACCAATCATATCTATAGAAGAAACACCAATTGGATCAAACTTATGCGTAATGCACAGGCCTACATCAGCACGGGAGCCAGTGCCCATTGGGACATGTTGGTGTTTGATCACAACAAACACCAAGTGGAGCCAGCACAGCAATTGGCTCGAGAGATGGGGTTCACTTGGTTTAGAAGCAAGACCACTGATCGTTGGGACAGCTATCCTGCGACAGATGATCTAAAACCCTCAGAAACGTACATCACCAAAGACTATAATAATGTGGATATCGTTTGTGAAAAGAACCGAGACAAAAGTATTTTTATTGACTATCGTGGAGAAATATGGCCCTGCTGCCACATGGCAGAATCTTATCTATCAGAAATCAGCAAGAATAAACACGCAGATATTAGACAGTATTCCAACAAGGAATTGATGAGCAAATATCAAGGAAAACTGATAACCAGCCCATTCTATGTGTGCCGTAGATCCTGTGGTGTTGATACAGGTAAAAAATCACAGTGGAAACAGGAAATTCAATTACAGTGATCACAGATATTTTAAAAAAGTCAATAAAATCAATAGTTTAAACAAGATCAACTTGGTTGACGTATTTGGTATTTGTGTTACAATAATAGTATGATAAAAATAATAATAGGTGCAGTAGGTATGTACATATATCTCAAGCATCCAGAACAGGTTCATGCAGGCATTGAAGCTACAAAAGTAACTTTAGTATCGGCGTTGGATTGGATTTCAGCTAATCTGAAATCTTAAACTTAACAAAAGGAAAACAATGACAAACACAATAAAAGTTGCAATCGGATTGTTGGCGCTGTTGCTATTAGGCAATTGTAGCACCTACAGCATCAAACACGATGGCAACAAAGCTGGAGTGGTCGATTCAGTACCAGATTGGTATGTAGACTACAAAGGTTTCGATGGCAAGTTCTATCAGGAAACAGGACAATCTGTAAGTCCAGATATGGAATTGGCAATCAAGAAGAGTATCTTATTAGCCAAGGCTAAATTGGCTGACAGAATCAATGGTGAGATGAATAATAGAACTACCATTGCTAAAAATGAGGGCGGTAAGGACGAGAATCACAATGTCCAAGCTGGTGCTCAGGATACTATAGTGAACGTAATATCTGCCACTATACTGCAACACTATGAAGTGAACAAAAAAGTTGTTTACTCCACAGGTGAGAAAAGTTATAGATCATATGTTATGATCAAGATCTCTAAAGAGAACATAGACAAAGTTATTTCTGACATAGAGTCTAGAAAGAACACATCTATCTCTCCGCAGGATCTAGATAAGAAAGCCAAAGACATATTAGACAAGAAGAGCTAGACCATGATTAGAATATTCATGGCGGCTCTGCTTGTGTTGGCAGCAACACAGGCTCAACCTGTACAAGCAGGTGGCCCGTGGAGCAATCAATACTGTAATATTAAAACAGTACAAATACGAGTGGTTGATGCCGCAGGCAATGTTATAGATACCAAAACTGAAGAAACAGTGGAGTGTGAGGATGGAGTAAAAGATTTCTTACACGGTATGGGTATAGCAGAGTCTTGTCAATACTTTACTTGGATGATGCCTATGGGTCAAACTATGGTAGAGCAAAAATCAATAGCTTGTAAAAGAATGGATGGTGGATATGAAATTGTTCAAGGTTATCATTATATTAAGTAGTTTACTATTAACGGCCAATTGTGCCAATAGTAACTCTTACGTAAAAGAAACACAAGGACTTTTTACAAAGTTTCCTGAACCGGTATCACTGGGTGAAAATCAACTGTGGTCTGCTCCAGGCATGATGTGGAATCATATTCAATATCTAAGATTTACATTAAACGATGATGAAAAGAAGATGCATCAGAGTGCTGTGTATCATGCACTCAACAATGCAGAAAACGGTCAGATCACCAGCTGGCACAGCCGAGAAAGACTGGCACAGGGCAAGGTGCGTGTATACCACAGTTTTCCTATATCCAACGGTCACTGCAGAGTGTATCAATCTTATATTGAATTAAACGGCACTGCTAGACATTTTACAAATAATGCGTGTAAGGGACTAAAATTTAGAGATGGTGGTTCTTTATATGATTGGAAATTTCTTCAATAAAGCAAAGTTAAGTTAAGTTAAGTAGTCCAATAAAAAACTAGCGTCGTATCTTTTATATTTTTATTCCAATGAAGATGTGGCTGTTTCTAGCTGAGGTCCAGGTGTTAGAATTAGTGGATCCATAACCTGTGTTGATTGCTGATCGCACAGTGGCATTTACCGCACTTGCGTCCCAAACAGTCAACACCACAATGTTGCCGCTGGCTACCGAATTTAATGCATTTGCTAAGGCAGTTGCGGCTCCCGGTGCTCCACCTGTGTCCCAAGTGTCATAATTGGCTGTGCTCACTAAATCACCTAATGGATCTAACACGACCATGTTGTGTCCTCTGTCTCCAATGTTCAACACTTCAACATCGTTGGATACCACTCTCGAATTTTGATAACCCGGCACATCAAATGTGGATGAATACACATAAATTTTATTACCATTCACATATTTTGTAGTGGTGATAGCAGTGGTAGTTCCAAATGCTTCATAGAATGTAAATGATCCAACTGTGGCGATCCAAGGTCGACCCTCCACTAATCCGCCTGTGTTTGGATTATCAATAAAGTCATCGCCGTCATATTGTGTTGGTAATTGTGTGAGATCATATTGGTTTCGCTCTCTGTAGTAATTCTTTGAGGAGTCTATCGATCCACTGATAGAACCATTATCCGCCACCACTCTGCCCTCTCTCTTGGCTTGAGCAATGTCCAGTTTGGCTACTTGCTTCAATTCTTTTGTTGATAGATCTGATATACCGTTTGCGCTCATTGTAAGCATATTTATATGTAGAATGGTAAAGTAAAAAATCAGTAGCAGTTAACTCGTTATCATGCTATATTAAATACACTCATATGTTTATAGCAGTATTAACACTTATATCAGCACTCAGTATATCTGCTGTGGCAGCATTCTACAGCATAGTGGGACTAGCAACCATATTCCCAGGTGCCTATTGGCCTGTGATTTTGATGGGGTCAGTGCTGGAAGCAGGCAAACTGGTCTGTGCTTCATGGCTGTACAGGAACTGGCATGTCACACACCGAGCTCTGAGAACCTATCTATTTGCTTCTGTGATAGTGCTGTGTTTAATCACCAGCATGGGTATTTTTGGATTCCTATCCAAAGCACATCTAGAAACAAATTTTCAAAGCAGCAATAACTCTCAGTCAATTGCTATCATCAACAGTCAGATCAAAGCCGAGCAGGATGTGATAGATCGTCAGCAGGAAATTATCAAACGTAATTCAGGTGCAGGTGGCGGATCCGGAGAACGTATTGCTCAATTAAGAGACAAAATTAAACAGATGGACAAAGAAGTGGAAGCCTACACTTCACAGGGTGCTACCAGTACCATATTCAATGACAAAGTGGCCAAGGGTATAGATTTAAAGAATCAACAGAAACCTGAGAGAGACAGAATTGATGCTGAAATTAAACAGTTGACCACTGCCAACTCTGGCAACAACTCTGCAGCGGAATCTCAGATTGCCCGCAGCCAGCAACGTATACAACAGTTGATAGGTCAGCGAGCTCCATTACAGTCAGCACAGATCAAGATCGATGCTGAAATTGGACCAATCAAATACATTGGTGCACTGGCAGTGGATGTGGGATTGGCAAAAGTAGTAGATGTGGAAGCGGCTGTGAGATGGGTTATTATCATAATCATATTTGTGTTTGATCCTCTGGCAGTTCTAATGTTGGTGGCTGCTAACCAAAGCTTCGCAGGAAGATTCCCCACACTGATGGAGAAACCGCGAGACATTATAGATTTAGAGAAGCCGGATTTAGATCCTCCACCCGCTCCTAAAGTAGAACCTAAAGTGCAAGAATGGAATGATTTTATAGACAAGGCCAAAGCAGAGTTGGCACGAGAAGAAGCTGTTGCTAAAATAAAAGATTGGCAAGAAAAATTAAGCCAATTTAATGAAAAAGTAAAAAAGCCAGAACCTAAACCTATAGAAATAGTACCAATCAAAGAAGAGATTAAGGCAGATGACTCTGTTAGCTACGTGATTAAAGATGCTATAGAGATCACAGCTGAAGAGACAGAATCGGAAAAAAAAAGACCTGAAGAAATAATAACCCAAGATAATATAGTAGAAAGAAGCAAACCCGATCTCACTGAAGTTATAGAACCAGAGGATAAATCTTTCATTGGCAGATTAGGACAAGTATTTGTTAAAAAAAATAAACCTATTAAAATAGAAAAAAAAGTTGAAGAAATTAAAACAATCGAAGAAGTCATATTGCCAGTGCCAGATCCTATAGAAAGTGATAAAAAATTAAAAATATTTCACAGTGAACACGGCAAATTTACAAATGCTACCGAAGAAGATTTAAAAAAAGAAAAAGATAACTTTAATAAATCGGCATTTTTAGAAATGTATCCTATCACTGAGGAAGACAGTAGAAATCATCCTCCAATAACCACCAGTCGCAGAGCCTATTTCCAAGACTATGTGGATGATGTATTAAGAGGCAATACTACAGCAGATCAATTGCCACCAGAGGTGGCTAAAACTGTGGCATTGATATTAAGTGATTTTCCGGATCCTGCAATAGCACAACCAAAGAACACAGCAGTAGAACAAACAGCATTGACCACAATGACCACACAAGAATTTAAAGAAGTGTTCGGTATAGAACCCAAAGTGGAAAACAGAGACATTACAGATCAAGAATTAAACAATTTAATTGAAAGTTTTGAAGAAGATAATACAGAGTTAAAACAGTTTGATATAGTGATCAAAGATGGTAAAAAGATACGAGTACCTAAAAAATCCTACGTACAAAACGAAGAACAAACAGAGAGCAACGGATGGAGTAAAATATTAGAAATTAAAGAACCAGAAAAAAATGAAATAATTTTACCACCAATACAATCTATTGCTGAACAAGATGTACCATTGTCAATACAGGCAGAAACCATTTTACCACAGGAAAAAATTACCAAACATAAAAAGAGGATGCTGTCTGACAACGAGTACCGCCAAAGAATCGAAGACCGTGTTAACAATCTGATAACTAAAATAGAGCAAGGTGAACTTTCTATAGAAGATTTACCAGAACAAGACAAAAAAGTAATAATGGATATTTTAAATTCAGATGGGTAGCACAGATAAAAAACCAAATCAAATGGCAGAACCAGAGCACCCGACCCTGGGCAAATTAAATCTTCGTAAAAAGTCAGGACAGATTACTCTAGTAACTCCTCCTAGTTTTTTTCAAAATCAAAACAAAAGTTTTTGTCTTGTAAATTTAAGTAAGAAAGACAAAGACAGTTTTGCTGATGCCTTGAACAAACACATGCCTGATGAAGATCTCACAATATATCTTTGGGATGACAATAATTTCTCATCACTAGATCCATTTGGCAACGAAGAAGATGCTGAGTATGAAAAATATCTAGAAGGTTGGAAACCTAATGCCAAAGGCAGAGATTACACATGGCTGTTAAATGCTTGTAGAACAGCAACCACAGTGGTGATGAATATGGATTACAGCAGCAATCAATTAAAAGTATGGAGTGGATATATTTTAACCATGGCCAAAACATACTTTGTTAACAGCAATGAAGATGATGCTCGAGCATTTTCTGTGCTGAATAGAAATAGAGTTCCGGCTATACCTCAACTATTCGATAAAATCAAACGCAATATAGATAACAAGTAACATGAGCTCTGAAGAGAATCTCATATGCTCTTTCTGTAGTAAAAGCAGAAAAGACGTGACCAAGATGATTGTGGGATCATCCAAAGTTTCCATCTGCAATGAATGTATTGGTCTTTGTAATGAAATTCTAGAAGAAGACAATATTAAAATTAAAAAAGAAAAAGTTAAATCAGGTGAGTTATTAAATCCTGTAAAGATTAAAGATTTTTTAGATCAGTATGTTATAGGGCAAGATCATGCTAAAACTGTGATGAGTGTGGCTGTGAGCAATCACTACAAACGTATCATGATGCCACCGGACGATTTTGAGTTAGAGAAGAGCAACGTGTTAATATTAGGAGCCACAGGATCAGGTAAAACTCTATTAGCTCGTACCATTGCCAAATATCTAGACGTACCATTCAGCATCAGTGATGCAACCAGTCTTACAGAATCAGGCTATGTGGGAGATGATGTGGAGAACGTGATCAGCAAACTGTACAATGCAGCCAAAGGCGACAAAGAGCTCACTGAAAAAGGTATTATATTCATAGATGAGATTGATAAGATTTCTAAAAAGAGCGAAGGAGTCAGCATCACTCGAGACGTATCCGGTGAAGGTGTACAGCAGGGATTATTAAAAATAGTGGAAGGCACACTGTGCAGAGTTCCACCAGCAGGCGGAAGAAAACATCCAGATGGCAACATGATAGAAATTGACACTCGTAATATACTGTTCATAGTGGGTGGTGCTTTTACAGAGTTAGAAAAACAATTGGAAAGAAAACATGCAGGTGGTATGGG
>Ga0209298_10001119_pt1 | contig 17763 bp, 23 predicted proteins | sample S_140806_EF_Meta_FD_187325 | JGI IMG/M metagenome (GOLD analysis project Ga0209298, IMG submission 187325) | Freshwater microbial communities from Lake Simoncouche, Canada to study carbon cycling - S_140806_EF_MetaG (SPAdes) (version 2) | ecosystem: Environmental > Aquatic > Freshwater > Lake ...
AATATGGCAACACTCAAAGCAGATAAAGTTTCTGCTCTTGACTTAACCAAGATTGTTATGATAGAATCAAACAAGGAAAATAAAAAATCCAGTGTTCTTACCAATGAAGACATTGCTTGGCAAGAGGCAAGAAGAAATCGTAAAGTAAGACGTTTGGATTTTGAGATTCGTTGAATCTCTATATGGAGAGAGTCCGGTTGGTCGAGGACACCGCCTTGAAAGCGGCTGGGTGTAAAAGCTTCGCAGGTTCGATTCCTGTTCTCTCCGCTTTTCCTAAATAGGATAACCTCTAATTTTTATGGACGACAGAACTCGGGAGAACTGGCAAAAGATTAAGGATACTATGGAGGCATCAGGAAATACTAAAAACATGTTCTACAAGAGAGCTTGTGAAGTAATGAGAACTGGTGTTGATCCTATGGAAAAAATGATGGGTGGTAAAAAATAACCGGGATTAGCGCAGTTTGGTAGCGCACTTCACTTGGGCTGAAGGGGTCGCAGGTTCGAATCCTGCATCTCGGACTTACAATAAATACACCTAATTATGCAAATCTACACAGTGCAAGAGTTTCAAGAAGACTTTGATAACCTAATCAATAGAGTTGAAAATGGAGAATCTTTTATGATTACCAGTGAGCATGGCAATGCAGTTATGGTTCCTTACAACACCTATGAAGAAGCGTATGAAAATATACGTTTCTTTGTAGATCACGACGATGCATGTTGATTATTAATGCTCCTTTAGCAATCTGGCGAATGCACCGAACTCATAATTCGGCTAAGGTCGGTTCGATCCCGACAAGGAGCATGAGACAGTTTCAAAACTGTCTCTCTTGACTTTCAAGGTCATTTCTTCTATAATTAGTAGGTAATCAGTCAAAGCAATGTCTCTCATTTCAAAGTTCAAAAAAGAAGTCAGTACTCTTCGTTCTGCTGCGAACGGTGAAATTTTTCTTGATGTAAAGAATCCGAAACTTTACAAGAAGGTTTTTAGGTATTATCAAAACGAGGGTGTAATATTCTCAGATGATGCTCTAGATAATTATGATATTCTAATTGAATGCCTAGTTCAAGATCTTGAAACCGTTGGAGTATAATGTCAAAAGTTCTTCTTGAGCGTGAAGGATACCGTTTCGTAGAGAAAGGTATCATTGAATTGAACGGTATGCCCGATTACCGTATGCAAAAACAAGACTATTATACCAAACGTTGGAATGACATTTATCTATTTGATAATTCTATGCAGTGCTCTACTGCAATGGAAGATATTGAGTATGCCAAATGGTTAGATTCTGATGGCGTTCCTTGTTATATGGATCCCAATGATATTCTTGATTGGGATAAATAGTCTTGGGAAGACTCTAAACTCACCCTGGTCGGGAGTGTAAGCCCTTATGTCTAAGACAAGTATACTTCGTTACTTAGGCAATATTCTCCTCATAGTTGGTTATCAAACTATGTTGTGGGGAGATTTCAAATATGGACTACTTGTAAAATGCGTTGGTGGCGTTCTAACAATACCGTTCGCAGTGAAACTTAAACTCTATGATGTTTTGGTTTTATGTGGATTTTTTACCGTAAACGAGATAGCAAAGTTAGTTCATTTATTTTCTTAGTTTTCTAAAAACTAAGTGGTGGAGTCAAATATGACCCTATTGTTTTATTGCTTTTCTCAAAGGCAATTGGTGCGGATGGGACTCTCTCCTGCCTGGTTTCCAATTTCCAGTTAAAGAATTGGTGGCGAGCCTGAAAGACCTTAAAGGAGAGTTGCATAAACTCTCCTTTTTTGGTATAATTTAAGAAAATATTTGATATGATAGGATTTAATGCATTAGGTCAACTGGGTAGACTTGGAAATCAAATGTTTCAATTTGCTGCTCTCAAAGGGGTTGCAAATAAGCACGGATACGAATACTGCATTCCTCCAAGCCAAAATAGAGATGAGTGGAGAGAGCATCAGTTATTTGTTCCATTTAAGTTGGAAAGTGTTTCTCAATTAAATGTTCAATATATTGATGTTGACAGGCCAACTGTTATGGAGGGCACCTTTTCATTTGATGAGGAGTTTCTTAACGAATGTCCTGATTGGGTTTCTATTCAAGGATTTTTTCAATCGGAAAAATATTTTAAACATATTGAAGATGAGATTAGATCTGATTTTGCATTTAAGGATGAAATTCTAGAACCTTGTAAAGAGATGATTTCTCAATTGGATGCTCCTCCAATTGCACTCCATATTCGCAGAACTGACTATATTACCAATCCAAATCATACTGCACTTGCATTAGATTATTATCAAAAAGCATTAGATCAATTTGATGATGAACCAGTTCTTGTATTCTCTGATGACCCAGAATGGTGCAATCAACAAGAATTATTTTCTTCTGATAGATTTTTTATTGCTGAAGGAAATGCAAACTATGTTGATATGTGCCTGATGACACTGTGCTCCGGTCATATTATTGCCAATTCTTCATTCTCTTGGTGGGGTGCCTGGTTAGCAACAAACAATAGAGTTGTGGGCCCCTCTGGGTGGTTTACTGGGTCGGATAATGAACACCTAGATACTAAAGATATTATTCCTGAAACTTGGATGGTAATTAAATGAAAATTGGTTTTAATTGTAGTTCATTTGATCTTTTTCATGCTGGACATGTTACAATGCTCAGAATGGAGAAGGAGATGTGTGACTATTTAAAAGTAGCGTTGCAAGTTGATCCTACAATTGATAGATTTGGGATTAAAAATAAACCCAGTCAATCTGTTTATGAAAGATATGTTCAGTTGCAGGCATGTAAATATGTTGATGAAATTTTAGTTTATGAAACTGAAGTAGATCTTCTTAATTTGATTCAAACTCAATCTATTAATATTAGATTCTTGAGTGAAGAGTATGAAAATAGAGACTTTACTGGAAAACAGTATTGTATTGATCACGGAATTGAAATCTATTATCATCTAAGAAGGCATAACTATTCTTCGACAGAACTTAGAAATAGAATTTATTCTTTAGAAAAGCAAAAAAGAGAACTAAAAGAAGAAGAATCTTTGATACCGCCGCATTCTTTAGAACTTTTAGACAAATATTCCACTCAAAATAATTCAATTAACTCTAAAGTAGATGACACTTTATTATGGCACCCCGTATGATTGAATTTAATTTTTTTGGGTAAGATATGACAACTAAGAAATCAATGGATAAAAATTTAATATCTGTTTATGGATCAACTGGATTTATTGGCAGTCGTTATTGTTCCCTTTATTCTGATAAAATTATTAAAATTGATAGAGAAGGTAGAATTCCAAAAAGTAAAAACATTTTATACTTCATTTCTACAGTTGATAACTATAATATTCATACAAATATTACTATAGATGTTGAAACTAATCTTAAAGTTCTTTGTGAGGTTTTAGATTTTTGTAGAAATACTGATATTGTGTTCAATTTTATCAGCTCTTGGTTTGTTTATGGTGAAACTCAATTACCAGCAAGAGAAGAATACTTTTGTCAACCAACAGGATTCTATTCAATCACTAAAAAAGCAGCAGAAGATCTTTTAATTTCTTTTTGCAAAACATACAAAGTTAATTATAGAATTCTTCGACTTTGTAATGTTTATGGTTCTGGTGATAATAAAGTATCGAAAAAGAAAAATGCTATTCAGTATATGATAAATCTTCTAAAAGAAGATACGGAAGTTTCTTTATATGATGGTGGAACTCCCATTAGAGATTTAATGCATAGGGATGATGTTTCTAATGCCATAGATTTAGTTGTGGAAGGGGGTGAATTGAACACCATCTACAACATTGGTAGTGGACATCCGACCACTGTGCGTGATATAATAGACATAGCAAAACAAATATTGCATTCCAATTCTCCAATCACTTCTATCGAAACTCCAGAGTTTCATAGCATAGTTCAAGTTAAAGATTTCTGGATGGATACATCTAAATTGAACAGTTTAGGGTTTAAACAAAAAATTACATTAGAACAAGGAATTAAAGAATTATGTCTGAGTTGATAGATAATTTTCTCACCACTGTAAAGGATAGTGGGCAGAATATATTTCCATACCTAGCAAACAAAAAAGATTTTGATCTCATCAAAGACACTGTATATTACTCTGGACCTTATTGGACGGATCTTGAAATAAAAGAAATTATTAATTCTATCTTGTATGGTAAGTGGTTATCATCTGGAGAGAATGTAAATAAGTTTGAGCGAGAGTTTTCCAAAAAGTTTAATTTTAAACATTCTGTGATGGTAAACTCTGGTAGTTCTGCCAATCTTGTAATGATTGCTGCGCTTAAGAAACATTTTGGATGGCAAGATGGAGATGAAATAATTGTATGTGCATGTGGATTTGCAACTACAATTGCACCTATTGTTCAGTGTGGATTGAAACCAGTATTTGTGGATATTGATTGGGAAGATCTCAACTGGGATTTGCAAGAAATTGAAAGTAAAATTTCAAATAAAACTGTAGCAGCAATTTCTTCCCCTGTTCTTGGAAATCCATATGATATTGGTAAGTTTGCTGATCTTTGTAAGAGAAATAGTATTGCACTAATTGCTGATAATTGTGATAGTCTCGGCAGTAAATGGTCAGATAATTATTTGACTGACTATGCAGTTGCATCATCTTGTTCTTTCTATCCTGCTCATCATATTTGCACGATTGAAGGTGGAATGGTTTCCTCCAATATTAAAGAAGTTATAGATCTTGCCCGTAGTTTTGCTTGGTGGGGACGTGATTGCTATTGTGTGGGTGCTCAAAATCTTCTATCTTGTGGTACTTGTGGGAAAAGATTTGATAACTGGTTACCAGATTACAATGGTGTTGTAGATCATAAGTATGTGTTTTCTAATATGGGATATAATTTAAAACCACTTGATTTGCAGGGAGGTATTGGAATTGTTCAACTTCAAAAGTTTGATGAAATTCACAATCTTCGTAGATCAAATAAACTGAGAATTCAACAAGTACTTGAAAAAATTGATGGTGTGCGAATTGTTAATGAAAGACCTCAAGCAGAAACAAGTTGGTTTGGAGTACCTATCATATGCTCTACAAAGGAGCAAAAACAAAAATTAGTTACCCATCTTGAGAGTAATAGAATTCAGACTCGCAATTATTTTGCTGGTAATATTCTTCTTCATCCAGGATACAATCATCTAGATGATGCTCTCAAATACCCTAAAGCAAATCAAGTCTTAGATAAAGTATTTTTCTTGGGATGCTCCCCAACTATTAATGAAGATATGCTTCAGTATATTGAAACTGTTATTGGCAAGTTTTTATGAAAATTGCAATTTCTTTTGTTGGAACTGGCAATTATTTAAATTACCTTCCAGATTGGTATACTACCTTAAAGGATAATTTTGTTCCAGATGTTGAAAAAGTGTTTCTAGTTTTTACTGATGGTGAAGGAGATTGGCCGGAAGATGTGATAAAAATTCATTCTGATCATTATGGTTGGCCAGAAACTTTTAATCATACTTTTGAAAATCTATTAAAGTCAAAAGAATATATTCAAGATTGTGATTGGTTTGTATCAATTGATGCTGATATGAAACCAGCAACAATTATTTCTTATGATGAGTTCTTTGATGATACTAAAGATTATTTTGGTGTTCATCATCCCTGTCATTATCTTGGTATGAATCCTCATGATAAATTTCCTGGATCTTTTGATATTAATCCAAAATCAAAAGCATGTGTAACAGAAGATATGGATCTTTCTATTTACTATCAGGGATGTTTATGGGGAGGAAAAGTTCCAGAAATTTTTGATATGATGGAAGAACTTGATAGTTGGACTCGGGAGGATCTATCCCACGATGCTAGCCCTGTTTGGTATGAAGAATCTTATTTTAATAAATTTTTTATTTTGAATAAAGAGAAAGTTCATACTCTTGGGCCTGAATATGCATATCCAGAAGTATTTTCTGACTATTGTAAATTTGATCCAAAGATATTACACTTATCGAAAGATAATTCAAAATGTCATAAATGAGTAATCTTAAAAGTGGATTATCTGGATGTAAAATAGAACTTATTAATCTAAATATTCTCAAAAAATATTCTTCATGTGAAGAATATAATTCTAGATTACTGCATCAAATTGATAAGCAAGTTTTATTTTCAAATTTCATTCTTAAAAATATTGATACTCCAAAAGTTTTGAATATTCAAAAAGGGGAACTGTATTCATTTGAAATGGAGTATATTTCTGCATCTTCTTTTAATGAATATTTTTCTTCTTCTTGCCTTGAGGATATTAATTTTGTAGTTGAAACTTTGTTTGGATATTTTGATTTTTTAATTTTAAATAAAAAATCTCATAGTATTGAAAATCAAATTATCAAAAAAATAACTTCACTTGAAAATAAAACAAACTATCAAAAGTATCTGAATTTTTTAAAAAAATATGTAAAAGAAAAAAAGATATGTGCTCCTAGAACATTTTGTCATGGTGATTTAACATTTTCAAATATTTTATTTCATAAAAATCGGTTATTTTTTTTAGATTTCTTGGATTCTTATGTGGATAGTTTTTTATGTGATATTGTTAAATTGAAACAGGATCTTTATTATATGTGGAATATTAAAATTCAAAATGTAAAATCTCTAAGAATAAAACAAATATATCAATATATTTGGAGCAGGATCTATAAAAAATATTATGAGTACATTGAATCAGATTCTTTTCATATTTTAGATGCAATGAATTCTTTGAGAATAGAACCATACTTGACTAATCAATCACAAAGAGTTATACTGGATGATATAATTAAAAATTCTAGTTTGTATGCGAAGTTTAATTGTGCCAATGGCGGGGAAGTCTTCTAGATTTCCTAATATGCGACCAAAATGGATGTTAACACATCCAATGTCAAATAGGTTCATGGTGACGGAAGCAATATCGGGTGTTAATTTAGATTTTTTTGATACTATCTATTTTGTTTTTCTTTCTGAACATGAAAAGAAATATCAATTTTATGATGGATTTATTTCTGAATTGGATGAGTGTGGATTGAAAAATAAATCTAAAATTTTATTTTTAGATAAACAAACTAATTCGCAGTCAGAGACAGTTTATAATACAATTCAATTAGCAGCAATAGACGGATTTATATTCATTAAAGATTCTGATGGATATTATGAATGCAATTTGATTGACCAAAATAATCAAATTGCATTTTTTGATTTAAATGATATGGATAACATTAACGCAAGAACTAAAAGTTATATTGAACTTGATATTAATGGTATTGTCACTAATATTGTAGAAAAGAAAGTGATTAGCTCTACGTTTTCTGTTGGTGGATATGGGTTTCAAAATGCACAAGAGTTTTGTTCTGCGTATGAAAAAATAAAAGATCTAGATGGTGAATGTTATATTAGCAATGTAATCTTTGAAATGATTTTATCTGGGAGTAAGTTTACTGGATTAGTAACTACTAACTTTAAAGATTGGGGAACTATAGATTCTTGGAACAATTATAAAAGTCAATATCAATGTTTATTTGTAGATATTGACGGTACTTTGGTTACAAATTCTTCTATTCATTTTTCACCTTATGTTGGAAGTGGAAATCCTCTAGAAAATAATATTGATTACCTGAGAAAACTTTACGATTCTGGAAAAGTTAAAATTATTCTCACTACAAGTAGACCCCATCATATGAGAGACTTAACAATTGCTGAGATGAAAGATAAGGAAATACCTTATGATGAATTGATTACCGGACTTCCTCATTGTAGGAGAGTTTTGATTAATGATTTTGCAAAAAGCAATCCATATCCTTCATGTAGTGCGATTAATATTCCAAGAAATTCTGATAACTTAGTGGATTATTTAAAATGAAAATTCTTTTGACTGGTGCAGCTGGTGGAATTGGATCTACTCTTGGGCAGTATCTTTCTAAGAAAGGTCATTATCTTACTCTTGTAGATAATCTTAGAAATGGATATGAAGAAAATTTATTGATCGGCGGCAAACCTTTTGGAGATTTCTATAATCAAAATATTTGTGATCCTGAATTATCTCATAAATTAATTGATAGATATGATTGTATTATTCATTTGGCAGCAATCACTGCTCTTCCTGATTGTGAGGTTAATTCTGTAGATACTATTAATGTCAATGTTGCAGGTACAATGAATGTTTTGGAATGTGCTAGAAAATGGAATGTTCCTCATGTAATCTTTGCTAGCACCAGTGCAATTTATGAAAACAATAAGGAAAAAGTATTCACTGAAAATCTTGATGTAAATCCACGTCTTTGGTATTCTCTTTCAAAGAAAATGGCAGAAGAAATTTGTGAATCATATCGTATTAATTATAATATGGATATTACAACTCTTAGGTTTTTTAATGTGTTTGGTCCGAGACAGGATATTCATAGAAAAAATCCTCCACTATTAAATTATCTTGTAAGAGAAATTAAACAAGGCAATCAACCAATTCTACATTCTAATGGAGAACAGGCAAGAGATTATATTCATGTAGATGATGTAGTAAGATTGATTGATATTTGTTTAGATAAGCGACCTAACGATACTTTTAATGTATGCACAGGTGTTCTTCTTTCTGTAAATCAAATTGTAAAATATGTTTCTGAAAAATTTGAATCTTTTATCCAACCTACATATAGGGAAGCAACAAGACTTTGGGATACTTATCCAGAACTTTTTAGTGAACATTATCCACTAGATAAAGAAATTGTTGCAAAAGAAACAAACAAGTATTCTAAAGGTTCATATCAAAAAGCAAAAGAATTTTTGGGTTGGGAACCTAATACAGATATTGAATCCTTAATTAAACAAGTAGCAATGGAAATTGAATTATGAAAATAGCATTATGTTTTTCTGGTCAACCTAGATTTGTATCTGAATGTTCAGAATACATTAAACAAAATGTCATAAGAGATTATGATGTTGATGTATTTGCACATCTTTGGTTTGATGAATCTCTTCAAAAAGAACCTTACAAATATGGTGGTGCTGGAAATTGGGTCAATCAAAGAATTTCAGAAAATGCAATTGATGAGTTTAAACGGATTTATAATCCTGTATCGGTTATTACAGAATCAAGTAAAAAATTTATTGATTCTAAATTACATTTTGAAACCTCTTTGAGGAGATATTGGCCCGGTTCAATTGATAATCCTTTAGACCCTGATTATAGGAATAGAACAATCAATAATTGCTTATCGTATTTCTATAGTTTGAATGAAGTAAATAAACTTAAAAAATTGCATGAATATGAAAATGACTTTAAGTATGATTGGGTTATTCGGTGTAGAACTGATGCTATAGTTCATACCAAGATGAAATATGAACATAATAATCCCGAGGTTATTAACTTTACTGGAACTATGAATCAACCTGATGGTATGATTAATGATTGGTTTAACTTTGGTGGTTCTGATGTTATGGATGCATTTATGAGTGTATTCCCTGTTTTTCAACTTATACTTGATAAATGCATGAGAGAAAATCAAAATGCCTGGTGCCATGAAATGCTACATAGAAAGATGGTTGATTGTTTTGGAATTGATATTCAAGCACTTCCTATCATAATTACTTTACCTAGATTTTAAAAAATGACAAACAAAGTTTTAAACACTGAAGATCTTCTTTATTTCAGAAATATAATTTTAGAAAATGAATATGATGCAAAGTTTCCTCATAGGGATTTGTGGGGGAAAGATGATGCAGTTCTTAAGTGGATATCGGTAGTTTTAGAATTTCAAAAAATTAAAACAAAAAATAAAAAATTAAAAGTTATTGACTTGGGTTCTGGTGATGGATGTACGCCACACATTATTGCCTCATTTGGTCATGATGTAACAGGAATTGATATTATGAATACAAATCATTTTTGCAGTAACAGCCTTGTCAAAATGATTCTTAATGATGCGCTTGCAGAAGTAAAAATTATGAACGATAATTCTGTAGATGTATTCACAGATGTTTGTGCAGTAACACATTTCAATGCTTCTTTTACAGATGAGTATTCGAATATGGGATGGAAGAATATTGCTGATCAAGTTTATCGCGTTCTAAAAACTAAAGGAAAATTTATTATAACAACTGACGTTGATATTAATAATACTGGTGGAGAATTTATTCCTCCATTGTCTATTATAAAAATTGTTGAATCATCTGGTTTAAAACTCTGTGGTGATTATGAAATTGAAAGTGAAAATACTGATTTTGATATTTCATATAATGGAACTAAACTGCAGGTAGCATCTTTTACTTTTGAAAAATGAGGTTATAAAATGTATAAGGATAAAAAAGTTATTGTAGTTTCTCCTGTTGGTAGAGAACAATCTATGAGAATTCTCTTTCCCCTTGTTTTGGGGAATAAGGGAATTGTTGATGAGCATCATTTGTGGGTAAACACAAATGTTCAGAGTGATTTGGATTTTATTCAAAGTTATTATGAATCGAATAAAGATTTTGTTGTTTTAAAAGATGGTTGCACAGAACTTTGGGAAGACCAAAAAGGAAGAGCATCAAATGTAAAACATTTTTATAATTATTGTACTGATGAAGATACGTTTTACTTTAAGTTAGATGATGACATTATCTTTATTGAAGATGGTATGTTTGAGAAACTTATTGATTTTAAATTAGAGAATCCAGAATATTTTCTTGCATATCCTTTAATCATTAATAATACTTGGTGTACTCATTATATGAGAGAATCTGGAGTGCTTAATATTCCAGAATCAAAAGTGTGTTCACAACTCTGGCCTTTTTATTACGATCAAGTTTCTGAACACCTTAGCAATCTTAAGGAAACTGTGAGTGATGATCATAATGAACCTAGACTTGCTAAAGTTATTCCTGAACAAGCACTTCTTTGTCCAATTTATTGGGGAGATTCTGTATTTGCATATAACCTTCTAAATCTTTTCCAAGAAGTTTATAAAGAAGGAAAAATTGAAGAATTGAAGATTCCTAATATTATTTTAAATAGGCATGAATCGGTATCAATTAATGTATCTTGTTGGAGAGGGAGTGATTTTAAGGAGTTTGGTGGTGATGTAAAATCTAGTGAAGATGAAAGTTGGTTGACAACTTTTTATCCGGCATATGCCAATAAAAAAAGTGCTATTGTTGGTGGAACTATTGCTGTGCATTATTCTTATTTTACACAAAGACCTGAATTAAATAAAACTGATATTTTAGATAAGTATTATGAACTTACACAAAAAGTATGATTATCTAATTGTAGGGTGTGGATTATTTGGTGCTACTTTTGCAAGACTTGCTACAGATGCTGGTAAGTCTTGTCTTGTAATTGACAAGAGATTGCACATTGCAGGCAATTGCTACACTGAAGAAGTTGAGAGAATTAATGTTCACAAGTATGGGGCTCACATCTTTCATACTTCTAATAATGTTGTTTGGAACTTTGTAAATAGATTTTCTAAGTTCAACAATTATATTAATTCTCCAAAAGCAGTATCTAATGATGGGAAGTTATATTCGCTTCCTTTCAATATGAATACCTTTTATGAACTGTGGGGAACTAAATCACCAGAACATGCAAAATTAATTATTGAAAGTCAAAAATTTCAAGGCACTCCAACTAACCTTGAAGAGCAGGCACTATCTTTAGTTGGAAAAGATATCTATGAGACTTTAATTAAAGATTATACGGAAAAACAATGGGGAAGATCCGCAACAAAACTTCCTACATTTATTATTAAAAGACTTCCACTACGGTTTACTTTTGACAATAATTATTTCAATGATATCTACCAGGGCATTCCTATTGGAGGATATACAAAAATGTTTGAAAAAATTCTTGATGGAATTGAAGTTAGATTGAATAAAGACTATTTTTCTGATAGGCAATATTTTAATTCTATTGCAAATAAAACTGTTTACACTGGTTGTATAGATGAATTTTTTGACTATGAATTTGGTGAATTGGATTATAGATCTTTGAGATTTGAACATGAAATCAAAGAAACTGATAATTATCAGGGAAATGCAGTTATTAATTACTGTCAAAAACATCCAAGATATACTAGAACAATAGAACACAAGCATTTTGAAAAAGCATCTACAAATAAAACAGTGGTTACTTTTGAATATCCTATTGAATATTCAAAGGGATTGATACCATATTATCCAATTAACAATGATTATACTTCAAACATTCATTTCAAGTATAGAGAAAAATCTAAGTCATTGACAAATTTTATTTTTGGTGGTAGACTGTCTGAATATAAGTACATGGATATGCATGTAGTTATTGAATCTGCAATGAATAAATTTAAATCGGGTATAAGTATATGATTTTAGCAGTATACCATCAGGGGTTCAAAAATAGAAAAGCAACGGAAGAGGCAGTTAAAAATTTTAGGATGCACAATGATGGTCCTTATTTTTTAGTTTCTGATGGTGGAGAAGATTTTTCGGATATTGCAAAAAAATATAATTGTCATTATCACCATTCAAATTGGAATCTTGGTTTACGGGATGAAAATCATCCATCTGGAATTTATGGGATGGAAAAAGAAGAAGTTTTGGAATGGTTACATAGATTTTATTTGGCTTGTACTGTTGCTGAGTCTGATCATATTATGATGATGGAAGATGATGTTTTGATTAAAGGAAATATTAATGTTGAAAATGATGTTGAATTTTCTGGATTGTATGCTCCCGGTAATGTCATTGAACAAAAATTGATTGATTATCTTACTGAAAAATATGATGCCAAGTTTTACAACAATTGGTTTGGAATGCCAGGAGGATCAATTTTTAAAACAAAGACTTTTGTTGAAAACTATAATAGAATAGTAAAAATATTTGATGAAGAATTTGATTATATTAAAAAAAATTTATATCCCAATATTGGATGGGTGGATATTTGGATGACTGTTTATTATTGTCTTTGTAAAAAAGAATATACCGTCAATCCTTATTTTACTGAAACAACAACAAATCCAAATTGGATGGATTCTAAATACGCAATTGTTCATCATTATAAACAACATTACGAACATTTTGGATATTTTTATGAATAAATTAAATGCACTTTTTATTGGAAATTGTCAAAATGGGGGGGTAAGGCATTATCTTTTAAAAAGTAAAGAGTTCTCTCAAAATTATGAAACAAAAATATATGCAAATTGGGAACTGATTGAAAATAAAACTGCAATTCCAATGAATGATATACAATCTGCAGATTTATTTGTGTATCAACCACTTAGACCTGTTCATGGTTGCTATTCGACAGATCCTACAGTTGAAGGATCAATTGGTTATTATGTAAAAAATTCTTGCATAAAAATTTCATTTCCTTATGTTTATTCTTCTGCAATGTGGCCAATAGTTCAAGCAAAAGAAAATGAAAATAGATGGTGGGGCGGAGAAGTTATTGATGAATTAGTTTTTCAAAAAATAAATTATAATGAAATTATTTCTTTATTTTTGGAAAATAAAATTGATTGGAAATATAAAAAAAGATTTGAAGACAGTATTAATATTTTAAAACAAAAGGAAACCGTAACCGATGTTAAAGTATCTGAGTTTATTGAAAAAAATTTAAGAGATAATCTTTTGTTTCTAATACCTCATCACCCAACAAGTATAATATTTCTTAGTATTGCAAATCAAATTTTAGAAAAATTGAATATGGAAAAGTTATCAGATAGTGTGATCGAGAGTATTAATGATGTAAAATTAGAAGACACAACATATAGATCATCTACCTGTATGTTTCCCTTGCACAAATCTTCTATTATGGAGTATAATTTAAATTATGGAGAAGAATATTTAGAAACCTCAGATAACTTTTATGTTCAAAGAATTAAAAATTATCTAGAAATCAATCATCCATATTATAATTCAATTTAATAAACAATAAAATTAATCGGAGTTTTTATGACAAAACAAAAAGTTATTATTTGGGGACATCCCTTACACTCACATACTCACTCATACATTCATGGTGGGTTTAAAAAAGGATTTGAACATATGGGGCATGATGTTCATTGGTTTAGTAATGAAGAATATCCAGATCCTACTGATTTTGATTATGGTAATAGTTTAATTATTACCGAAGGATTTGATGATGGAAATTTACCTATTATAGACTCTTCAACATATTTTGTTCATTGTTGTAAAGATCCTTACAAGTATCTTGATAAAGGAGTTAGACTTGTTGATATTAGATATAATGTAAAAGAGTTGAATGATACCAATTATTCATATGTTTTTTCTGAGGAAAATCCAATTAAGATTGGTGCATGTGAATATTATCAAAAGACAGCATCTACAGATGGTTTAAATTCACAATGGGTAAAAGATCGTCGTGAATATGAAGCAATTTATTTAAGTTGGGCAACAGATTTGCTCCCGCATGAATTTAATTATGACGATATGAAAATTCCAAGGCAGAAAAAATCTTATTATGTTGGAAGTATTTCATCATCTAACATTAATCAAATTCAACCTTTTGCTAGAGCATGTGCTTCTGCTGATGTAGAGTTTATTCATAGCGATCCTTGGCGCAATCCTCTCTCCTGGGAAGAGAATAAGAGATTGGTGCAAGAATCCTATATTGCTCCTGATATTCGTGGTGTTGGACTAGGTGATGATAACCCAGATACTGGATGCAATCATTTGAAAACTGGATATATTCCATGTCGTGTTCTTAAGAATATTAGTTATGGTCAAGTGGGAATGACTAATTCTAAAATTGTTAGTGATTTATTTGATGGAGATATTGTATATAACAGCAATACCTATGATTTGTTTTTTGACACTGAAGCAAATATCACCAACTATGATCTCATAGAACATCAAATGAATGTAGTTCGTGATCATCATACTTATTTGAATCGTTGTGGCTCAATCCTTAAAATATATAATAATGAAGTATGAAAGACATAACTTTTTATACTGTAATGGGTGGAGATGATCATTTTTATGATGCAACCAAACTAGCAGTAGAATCTATCCATAAAAAAATTCCTTCATCTAAAATTAAAGTTTTTGATTTTGGAGGAAAATTTGAAAATAAATATTCCGAAACTGTTGATTGTCGTGATCAGCAAAATACATCAAAAAAAGATATTGGATATCTTTATTGGAGAGAAAAATATGTTAAGGCATTAGAAATTGATACTGAGTATGCAGTTTATTTTGATTGTGACACAGTTTTAATTAATGATTTTTTTGAAGATATTTTTGATATAGTTGGTGATAAGGCTGGATCTGCTCAACACTGGTGGGTTCCTACTTTTAATCATTACTATAATATGGCAACTCCTGTTCAAGATAGACAAGCTTTTCTACAAACTTTGGAGAATTTAGAAACAACATTAGATACCCCATACTATGCTGGGGGTGTTTTTCTTTTTAAGAATACTGCTGAGAATAGAAAACTATTTGAAAAAGTTGTTAAATGTTATGATGATTTTAATGATATCTATGATGGTGAAATATCATCATTGACAGATGAATTTTTCTTTAGTTCTATTTTTAAAGATAATATTGTAAATTTGGGTGGATGTCTTAATGTTTGCCCAAAAGGAAATAATATTAGTATGGATCTAGAGATTGATGGTGATGGTACTTTAGTTGGTAAAAATGTTTTTGATGAAGATTACAATCCTGTAATTTTTGTTCATTGCAACATTTATAGACATCGTGTTGTTCATGGCAACGATCCTTTAGATATTGATTATCCAAAAGAAGTGTTAAAAATTATTTCTGAGGCATATCAATTATGATTTATATAACAGGATCCAATGGTTTAATTGGCAGATATCTTAAAAAAAATCTTTTAAAATTTATTCCAATTTCTTATAGAGATAATTTAGATGAAATTGAATTTGATGGGCATGAAGATGCAACATTAATTCATTTGGCATCTTCCTCAAACACTAGATATACTATTGATTCCTCCGCTGAACTTTATATAAAAGATGTTAATCTTTCATTGGAATTATTTAAAAAATTTTTGAATAAAAACCCTACTGGAAGAATAATTTTACTATCTTCGTGTGGAGATCTTCATTGGAATTATTATAAAAAAATTCAAAATGAACAAAGTGTTCCATTTCCTAAAACAATTCACGGATCTCATAAATTACTTTTAGAAAATTATGGAAATATTTTAACTCAAAATACCGAAGCAAAATTCATTGTTTTGAGAGTAACTAATGTTTATGGTGGTGATGTTGATTTGGATAGAGTAAATGGATTTATTGACAAATATATAAGTTGTTTTAAGAATAATTCTGTGATGCAGATATATTCCAATCAAAATAGTAGTTATGATTGGATTCATCTTTATGATGTGGTATCGGCAGTAATCTCTTCTATTGAGTATAATTCAAGCGATACATTTTTGATTGGTGGAGGAAATAGTTATTCATTACGACATTTACTGGATATCTTAAAAAATAATATTGGAGATGTAAAACTTGATTTAAAGGAGTGTTTAAACCCTGCTGTTTATACTATAATTGATGCCAGCAGAGCAAACCACTTGCTAGGTTGGGAACCAAAAATTTCCTTATCGGAAGGTATTCAAATTATCAAAAAAACTTTATGAAGATAGCATTAATTGGTCCAGGTATTATGCCTATTCCACCAGATGGGTGGGGGGCTGTTGAAAGTCTAATTTGGGACTATGCTTTGGAACTAGATGAATTGGGTCATGAAGGTACAATTATTAATACTCCAGATTGGGATGATATAATTTCTTATTTGAAAGAGGATACATATGATTTTGCACATCTTCATTATGATGTGTTTCATCCTATTATGTTCAGGATTTCACAGGAAACTAATATTCCAAAACTGGCAATGAGTAGTCATTATCCATATATTGATCAACCTCATATACATCGTCGTGATGGATATGATAAAACTTTTGATTGGATTATTAAAAATACAAAGCATTATATTTTTTGTGTTTCCAAAAAAGATTATGAAACATTTAAAAATGCTGGTGCTGATGAGAGTAAATTAATTTTATGTGAGAATGGGGCAAATCATAAAAGCTTTGCATATAATAGAAAAGCATTAAAACAAGATAGATCTTTATATGTTGGTAAAATTGACCATAGGAAGATGCAATTTTTGTATCAGTCAATAGATAGTATTGATTTTGTTGGCCCTATTGGAGATTGTAATAATTTTGATGTGAATAAAAATTATTTGGGAGAATGGACAAAGAAGCAAGTATATGATAATATTACTGAATATGCGAGCATGGTATTACTATCTGTTGGCGAAAATGGAACTCCATTGGTTGTAAAAGAAGCAATGATTAGTGGATTGGGTGTAGTTATTTCAGAATATGCTGCACATGATTTGCCAGAGAATCTTCCCTATGTTACAGTAATTCCAGACGACAAATTAAATGATATTTCTTTTGTAGAGGAAAAGATTAAAGAAAATCGTGAAATTTCAATTACTATGAGAGATGATATTAGAGAATTTGCTATGAATAATTTTTCTTGGGAAGGATTGGTAAAACTTTATGTTCAAAATATTGAGAAGTTAAATGCGAATTAGTATTATTGGGCCTGCACTTCCTATTCCACCCAAAGGTTGGGGTGCGGTGGAATCTTTAATTTGGGATATGAAACTGTCATTAAATGAATTGGGCCATGATGTTCAGATTATTAATGTTGGAGATCCTTATCAGATCATTCAAATGATCAATGAATATCGCCCAGATTTTGTTCATATTAATTATGATGATTGG
>Ga0209298_10001123_pt1 | contig 17731 bp, 30 predicted proteins | sample S_140806_EF_Meta_FD_187325 | JGI IMG/M metagenome (GOLD analysis project Ga0209298, IMG submission 187325) | Freshwater microbial communities from Lake Simoncouche, Canada to study carbon cycling - S_140806_EF_MetaG (SPAdes) (version 2) | ecosystem: Environmental > Aquatic > Freshwater > Lake ...
ATTAGATATTTATACCATATGAGTTTAGAAAGAACAAGACAATTAGTTAATTCATTTAATGATGGTGATTTTGATGACGACATTGAGCCGTATTTTAATGACTTAATTACATTCTTTAAGTTTGTTAAAAAATACGGTCTTTTAGATGAATTAGATTTAGGTCAAGTAGGTTATCGTAATTGGGATGAAGAAATATTAAACTTCTTAGATGAAAATGGTGTCTTAAATAAACTTAGTTATGATGCCGCACCTGATGAATTAAAAAATGTTCTTCTACTTCGTAAATTAGATGAAGACTATGAAGGTACAATTCTTTTTATTATAAATGATTTATTAACCGATGTTGAAATTAGAAATGGTGGTTTTTATTTATATCTAAGGGGTAGAGAAGAATTGGCTAACTTTTATTGTGGGAGTAGTGGAAGAAGGGATGGTGTAAGACATATTGCCGAACAAATATTCAGTGAGGAAGGTTTAGATTATGGTTATTATGATAGTGACGCTAAACCATATGAGACAGTAATTGAATTAGATGACTCGAACTTAGCCAAACTCAAAGATGTCGTTTACAAAGAAATTGGTAACGCTGAGTTATCTTTAGATGACTATAATTCTGACTTTTTTGAAGACTTATCTGAAGAACAAGGGACCCCTGGTTATTTTAGAATAAGACCTGAAGATTTAAATGATTTATTAAAAGATAATGACGCGACTAATGAATTATTTAGTAATGATTTAGAAGATATTGGTCAAGAACTAAGAAGTATTTATTATAATGCTGAAAACCAAGCGTATGAACAAGAAATTTATGAAGCAATTTACGGTGGTTTAGATGAGTTCTTTGAAGGTAAAGTTGATGAGGTTCCAATAGAAAGAGATGGAAAAACTCGTTATTTCCATTACATCAAAATTAGAGATTTTGTAAAAGAAATTAAAAATTTTTTAGAGAACAACAAAGGTAGTACTTATAGTGATTCGTTTTTAGAATATTACGGCACTTATAATGAATTTTTAATAGGACTAATAAACGATGGAGTACTTGAGTGTATTGATGTAAGACTTCCAGACTACCCTGATTACTCTTTAACACAGAAAAACATCAACGAAATGTTTCCTGAATACATCTAACTATTTATAGTTTAATTTAATTCTCATATTCATTATAAAAACCAAGAATATGAGAAAATTAGAAAAAAACACAAGAAGGTATTTTGTGAATCTATTCGCAGACTACATCCTGTCAAAATTCAACAAATCAGAAAATACAATAATTCAAGTAACAGATTGTGAAAACTTTGTGGTTGTAAACGGTCAAACCATAAGTAGTAATGTTTTAAATCTTAATGAACTTAAAATAGAATTCATAGAATCAAACAAAGAATTATTTGAATCACTTAATAAAGAAAGTCTTAACATTATTGACATTATTAAGTATGAACAAGAAATCACAGATTTTCCAAGAGCATGGATCACAGTTAATAAATCTTTATACGTTAACGAATTAGACCCCATTTCAGAAATAAACACTTCATCAGAGTTTCCTTATGGTCATAGTTTAGGATGTGGTAGAGGAATATTATATTACTCACATTACATATTCAATCAAATGTATTCTTTGTTAGGTGTTGATAAAGTATACTTTCATTACTCAAGCGATCTAAATGAAGATGAGGATTATAGAATTAAAGTGATTTGTGATTCTCAAGTTCCAAAGAAATCCATTGAAAGTCTTGTTTTAGATTGTTTTGATATGGATCTTACTGAGTTCAAAGAAAGGATGTCTAACTATGACTTTACAAAAGATGTTACTGATCAAACATTAGATAAACCATACTTGGTTCAAGATCGACTAAAAGACATAATATTAATATAAAATAAAACCCCTCAATCGAGGGGTTTTTTTATCTTTCGTAAAATTCTTTGATTATTTTTAATCCTTCATCTATATCTTCAAAATCTCGATCAGGAGCGTATAGATTTGATGATGGTGATTCACTTTCAGGATTCTCAATTAACATGAATGCTGGTACAAAATCATTTCCTGTAACTTCAACAAACATGTCATATTCTTCTTCATATTCATCAATATCTCTATCAATAAATTCAATATCAGCTTCTTCTAACATTTTTTTAAAAGTGTGACAATGAGGACAACTCTTCATTGTAAACACAACTGCAATTTTATCCATTGATTAATTCACTTACCATTTCTTTTATCTGTCCTTCATTCATAATCCCCACCTTTGTTTCAACCACTTCACCTGAATTAAACATCTTTACAGTTGGGATACTTCTGATACCAAGACTTAAAGCGACTTCTCTGTTATCATCGATATTAAGTGTATACATTTGGACTTCACTTTCGTTTGAAGATGCAACTCTTTCAAAAATTGGTTTCATCATTTTACATGGTCCACACCACTCAGCCCAAAACTCAACCACAAGTTTTTCACCAGCATTTATTTTTTGTTGTAATTCAACACTACTAATTTCCATCTTTTTTTAATTTTTTTAGGTTTAATATAAAGAACTCAACGTCTTTTTTTCTATTTATAGGATAATATATCTTACAAGAAAATGAAGAGACTAATTGGTCAGTTTTAGATAAATATATGTAAATATTGTTATCATAAATAAATATTCCATCAGAATATGAAACCCCATCAGTATATTGCATACCGTCCAATAAATAATTCTCAAATCTTGGTTTTTCAAGTAAACTTTCAGGTGTTAGTTCAATAAAACCCGTTAGTTGGATTGTTGAATACAGTATTTTATTCTCCTCTATAAGGAAATCTAAAAGTCTTTTTTCGTGTTTAAATTTTTCCATAATACAAAATGGGGGTCGGTGACCCCCTTTTCTTTATTTATACTAATAGTAGTTCAGCAGCCTCCCAAAGTTTGGTGTTTAAACGATTCGTAGCTTGGATACTCTTGATCCCACGAAGTGTTGTTTGTCGTCCTCTTGGGCTTTTGTAAGTAAATCCACCTCGAGTCATTTTCTCTTGGATCACATTAAAAACAGTCCAAAGATCACTTCCCTCATCCTCAGGTCTAAACGGTGTTAGAAGGTCTGTGATGTCGATAGACTCAGGTCCATTTCCAACCGCCCAACGGATCTTAACCGCTTCTTTGATCAGACGGAGTTTTTCTTTTTCAGTTAACTCCTTTTCCATCATTCGAGTAACTGACTCTTCGATTCTTGGGAGTTTCTTAGAGAAGTCCTCAGCCAAACCTCGAACATCGTCGAATGAAAAGTGATTGTGTCGAATTGAGAATTTCTCTGCTACTGACGTAGGAACTGTAAGTCCGTTTGAACATACCAATCGGAAAAGTCCTGCTCCCATAGAGAATGTTGCTGTTCCGTCGTGAGAGTTTCTAACGATTGCTTCAACAACTGTGTCACCAACTTTTGGTAATTCACTGTTTCGGTATTTCAATTCGTGCATTGAATGTATACCTCTACCTGTTTGTTTAACAGATGATAGTTTCCAACCTTCACGGTCGAAGATCTCCATTACTTCATTCGTTGGTACGAACTCATATTTGTTCGTCATTTTAGAAGATGGTGATGTGGCGAATACTGCCGGTGCAATTGATTTGATTAGTTCTGGTGTGTATATCATAGTTAATTATTTTCTTTGTTTTTGTGTTTGACTTTACGAGTATATGATTTCTTACTTTTTTGCACGATAGGTCTGGTTGCCTGCCAAATCTCCTGTATCGTTATTTCAATAGTTTTCATTTTGTTTCTCGTTTATCTCTCTACAAAGATAATAATTTTTCAATAAATACCAACTTTAATTTAAAATAATTTTTCCCCACTTTGTTTTTTGGACATATCCTTCAACAACAGCCTTAGGGTTAGGCTTTTCAAATAGTTCAGGAATCTTTAATTCCAAGACAATGTCAATCATTTGTTGTCTAGATAAAACATGATCCAATCCTTCATCAACATTGTTTTCCGATTTTTCTCTTAGTTTCAAATAAAAGTCTTCTTTTTGAACGTTTCCTATAAGTTGCATTAAATCACCAGGATTATTTTCAAAAAAGGAAATCAGTTGTTTAATGTATATCTCACAATCAATATTTTTCATACCTAACATTTTTAATAATTATAGGAAAAAAATTCCTTATAAAAAAGAAATGGGACTTATTAAAGTCCCAAATCACTTAGATCAACATCGCCGTAGTCTTCGTCATCATCATCTCCCATGGCGTCTTTATATTCTCGGTCTTTTAAATCTTTAACGATATCATCAACCATTCTTTGAATTATTTGTTGTCCTTTTGGATCTCCGCTTAGGATCTTTTTAGCCAAACTCATAAATTCTTCAGCATTTAAAGCTGAAAAACGCATGAATAAATAATGTTGGATATGTTTCATATCATCATCAAACAATTCCATAGGGTAAGTTGAAACGAACTTCTCCCAAAAAATTGGTCCTAAACGAGAGTCCCAAATCTCAGCAGGAAGTGAATCTTCAGCATTCAATACCATTTCTCTTTGTTTTGGGTCATCAGGTAAACCATGAGTTCCAAATACCTCATAAACACCTTTAACTAACTCATGTACAAGAAGTGGGAATGTAACAGCTTTAGCTTTTACTGTTGGTGGATCTGTCTCATCATCATATTCTGATTGACCCATTTGACCACCGCCACCACCTGCCATTCCTTCCATATCAGGAAAGATCCAATAAGCATGTTCCATCAAAGATTGGGTAACAGCATAAAGGTTCATTAATTGTGGGTTGATATCATTGATTTCATTTCTTACAAGATTATACATGTGACCTCCTTTGAAAGCCGCTCCTTGAATTAATGAGTTGATGAATCTTCTTTTAGCTCTTTCTAAGTTGAAGTTTTCAACGTCACCCATAAACTCTTCAATTTCTTCTTCACTTGGCATTTCGGCTTCATCTTTCATACCCTCAGCAGCACCCATAGGTTGTGTCATTAGTTCAGCCTTGAACTGCATTGCCCCTTCAGGAATACCCATTTCTTTTTTTACAAGTTCAATAGCTAAATCTTCAAGTTGTTTTTTGTTTTGTGACTGAATCATAACAAGTCTTTGCATCGCTTGACCAACAGTCCCCATTAACTGCATTAAAGCATTTTGACCTTGTATAATTCTTGTATCACCCATAGCCATTCTAACTTTGTCAACTGAGTCTTTGAATCTCTTGGACGATATTAGTTCAACAAAGTCTCTATCCATATTAGGGATAGCAGGAAAATTATGATAGGGGGTTTTTTTACCGGTAATTTTTCCCTCAACATCTCCAGCCATTCTTTCAGGACCTTCGTAGTCAATTGGGGCTTCCATAAGTCTAACAAATTCAGATTTTGGTAAACCTTCAGTGTATAATTTTTTTCTTAAATTTTTCATATTATTCGAAATCAATTCCAAGTTCATCAAAGGTTAACCAATCAGGCATCTCATCGTTTCTATTTTTAGCCTTAGGATCCGGTTTTGGTCCTGGTTTTGGGCTATATGGAGTATCAGGTTTTTTTCCCGGTTTAGTTCCAGGTGTTACCTTAGTTCTTTCTTTTTCTTTTGTGCCTGGTAACATTACAGGAAGATCCATTTCTTCGTCCAATTCCATATCATCATCACTATGTCTATATTTAGTTTTGTATGATGGCATGTCATGAGGTATTCTCAGTTCAGGATAATATTCTTCTTCATCATCATCCATATCATCCATATCATCATAATCAATATCATCATAATCTACGAATTCTTCTTCATCGTCAAATTGTTCCTGTTCTGAAATAATTTTACCTCTATTGTAATTAAAAAGATACTTAATATCATTAAGCTCTTCAAGTATTTGTTTTTTCATACCAATTTTATTTAATAAATATCTAGTTTTTTTATTCTGTCACCATATAATAGTGATAACCCAAAGAATAATATAAAAATTGGCCCTTCTTTTTTAACACATTATTAATTTCTTCTTGTTTAGTTACCTTGGCCCCCACAATTTTTTTATCTTTTGGTAGTTTTCTACCAGGGTGTGTATTTAACACATCCTCAACAGGATCCAAATAGTATTTGAGTTTTTTAATTAAGGTTTTTTTATCACCAACGGCACCAATCCCGTATTGTTTGCAAAGTGATTTAATTTCGGGTAATTCAAGTTTGTTTAAGTCTTCCATATCACAAAGATACGAAAATTATTTAAATTCACCAAATTTCATATTTGAGAAGTAACACTTGTATTGACGATCAAAGTAATTCCAAGTGGGTCTGCGACTCATTTCTTTATCGTGGTAACCTTTTTGGTAGGCATTATTAACCATTATTTTTTCATTCTCAATAACTTGATTTTTTAAAATAGTTAAAACCATTAAAGTTTCTTCAGAAAGTCCTTCTGTTTTTGATAATTCTAAGATTTTTTTTTCGATTGGTCCCATAGTGATAATAAATATATAGTTAAATTTATTTTAGATCAACATCCACATCAATTGGAATTCCGTATTTTTCTAACTTTTTATAAAAAAGGTCATAAACTTCTCCTCTTAAAAATCCAAGAAGATCACTACTTTCATAATTGGATTGAGCTTCAAAGTAAGCAGCCTCAATTGTATCGTTAACTTGAATTTCGTTATCAGTACCTTCTTCAAACATTTGGAAATCCATGGTTCCTTGTTCGTCAATATTCACAAATATGTCCACACCATAATCTTCACCTAATCTACCAAACTGACTTACTTCAATAACTTGGACTCTTGTATCAAGATTACCCCAATCACTTGTTAGATCAAATATTTTTTCGTCAATTTCATTTTTAAGTTTTTCAAATAAGTTATCAAATCCACCGTTGTATCTATACCAAATGGGTCTAATGATTTGAAAGTCTTCGTTTGTATTTTTTCTAATTCCAGATATATCATAAATCACTTCATCAAGATGAGGTTCTTCACCTCTCTTTTTTTGTTGGTTCCATACTGTATAGCAAAGTTTTCGAAGGTTATCTTCGGTCAGTTTGTTATATTGTGATTCTGTAATTATTATTTTCATTACCAATCTGTTCTTGGATTTTCGTTTATAACATTAAGTAATTTGAATTTGAAATTATTTTTCCCTAAATAGTTTTCCAAATTTAATTTCAAGTCCCACAAATAGTCACCAACATCAAATGTGTCAAAAATTGTATCTATATAAATAATTATTCCTAACTCAACAACATTATCAGTCTTGTATGCCGTTACCACATCAATTTTTGTGATTGCTTCGTAGTTATCTCCATATCCACCTTCATCATAATAATCTTCTTCTTTTATGTTATCAGCAATGTCTTTCCAAGCCATATCAACCGCATTTTGAAATGTTATAGTTTTTAATTGTGATTCTGTTATTATTATTTTCATCTTCTCTTTTTAACTTTATTAAAACCTTTTCTAATTTTATCGTTAAATTGTCCAGATATTAACATCATAAAATCATGACTTGCAAATTTAATATTTGGATTATACTCTTCGAAATCACCTTCAATTCTATTTATTAACCATCTTTCATAAACACCAAAATTATCAGGTCTATTACCTGGTCCATCACCTTTTATAGCATCATTTAATTCTTTAATATTAGTATCAAGAATTTGTTCTAACTCACTTAACCTTCTTATTAATGCCGCTTGAGATTCTGTAATTATTATTTTCATCACCAATTAAATTCTTTTCTTTTATTGGTTACGTCACCTATTGATATAGATACAATTTTCCCTCCTATTACGTTTCTTGCTCCTTCTTGTAATTCATAAATAAAATTATCTAAATTATTATATTCATATATAGAATCAAGATGAATGTCAACGGTAACATGTATGGATGATAATTCTTTTTTTTCAAGGTAATTCATAGACGTTGTTTTTGATACATCCACCACCTTTATTTCTTCAATCATTTCTATTGGGTCACATATGTAATTGTAGTGTGATCTGATATAATATCCACCTTCACAATTTTCTTTGACTTGTTCAAAAGCCATGTTAATAAGATTTTGCATTCGGTCTAATTTTGACTCAGATAACATTTTATATTGTTGTTCAGATATTATTATTTTCATTCTCTAGATATTTTTAAACCTATTGATATTATTTCATTTCCTGTTACCGGTAAAACTATTTCATCCATACAATCTAAAACAAGTTCTTTAATTTCCTGTTCTATTTCCCAACCTAAATCTTCATCTTTTATTGCTTCATTTAAAGATAAGTGTCTACCATCCATAAGAGTAACAGTTCCTCCCGGTAATGTTTTTCCATATAAATAAAAATCATAATCCCTATATTCCATATCAGTGATTACCCACTCGAAATCATATCCACCAACAATTTTTTCACTAAAGTCTTTTGTTGAAAGTGGTTTACCAATTAATGTTTTAATAAATTTTTTAGTAAATGCGTCATCCCCAACTAATTCTCTAAATGCGGCTTGAGCATAATATTTTTCCTGTCTAGTAGTAATGCCCCAAAATTCTAAATCTTCTTTATTAAATCTAATTTGTTCACCTTTTTTTTGTTGGTTTCTCCAATACTTTTTAATTCCCTCAATATTTTTAATAGCAAGTGATTCTTTTAAAAGGTTATATTGGTTATCAGATATTATTATTTTCATAACTATACAATATTAGCCCCATTAACCTCTTTTATGTCAAGATCAGGAAACAACCCTTTAAAATAATCGTAAACCGCATTTTTCAAGTGCCTTGATATGATGTGTGAAGGAATGTGTTCTTCCATCTCAGCGTCTATTGAATAGTCATAGTATATGGTTTTAGATGGTCTTCTATATACAAATAAGGGTTCTCCATTTTCATTCATCAGATAAATTGATCCTGGCCATTCACCCCAACCTTTAACATCTTTAGATATTGTCTTTAAAAACAACTTCTTATATTGTGGATATTCATCGGCGTACTCAGCATCAAAACGATCTCTTCTATAGGTTTCGTTGATCAGATTATATTGTTCTTCTGTTATGATGATTTTCATATAAGATAAATACTTTATAAAACAAAAAACCCCCGATCAAAAGAAGGGGGGTTAGTTTATGTTTCAAATTATATTAAGCCGTTTTCAATTGTGCGTTGATTTGTTTGATTCTTTCCATACGATCTAACTTATCTTTAGCTCCCATCTTACTTGCCAAATTTGAATTTAAGTCATTTTGTAATTGTTTCAACTCTCTTTCCAACTCTCTTTTATCTTGTCTTCCTTGTCTATTTTGTTGTCTAACATTTTGTTTTGCTTGTCTATAATCCTGTCTAATTTCTTTATCGGTTCTTAATTGAGGTTTGTTTGTTGCCAATGTAGTTTGTGTCGCTGCTGATGTTGGTGTAGTCGATGCTGTTGTTGCCGCTACTGAAGTTGTTTGTGCAGTTGTAGGTTCGTTTTGTGGGGGGCCAAATGCCTCATCACTTCCGTCAACATCACCTGGTCCTTGGAATGCGGTTAAATTAGATAAAAATGGTAATTTTGCAATAGCGTCTTTAGCTGCTCCTGTTGCTGCCGTCCAATTTGCAAATTTTCCCTGTTTTTTGTACGCCTGAGCCTTAGGACTGGCAGGGGTTTCCTTCAATTTAAAGAAGTAATTGTCCCCTTCTTTTTTGTAGTCGTAATCTTTGTCATTGTTGTAAACACCGTCTACTTGAGCATTATCGTCTTCAAATAAAAAACCTAATTCTTTAGATCTTCTACTTTCATGAAGATTTAAAATTCTTCTTTTTTCTTCTTCATTAATTATTAATCTTCTATTCATTTTTAAGAGTGCGTAAATAAGTTGAAGTCTTCGTCTGTTTCGGCTCTTCTGAATACAGATTCAGGTAGAACTTTCTTAGGGTCGGATCCTCCAAGGTTTAGTACCATAAGGTTTTGCATATCTCCAACACATTCAGGTAACTTCTGAAGATCGGGATTATTCACCAAAGATAGGTATTGTAAATTTTGTAATTGACAAATTGCATCAGGTATAGTGGCAACACATCCAACAAAGTTGATTGCATTTAACTGCTTGAATCTTCCAATGTCGTTTGGAATATTTAATGAGATTTTATCTCTTGATGTGTTTTTAAATGTAAGTCTTTTCAATGATTCAGGAAGAGTAGCAAAGAATTCGTCAAAACCATAAAGTGCAATGAATTTTGATGCCGAATCACTTGGGTAATCAATAACAACTTTTTCACCTTTATCACCAGCCAATGACTTCATGAACTCGGGTTTGAAGAATTGTTTTAAACCTTCTTCATTTGTGTTTAAGAATTCGATCAAATTGATTTGTCTGTCATCAGCATCCATGAATTGATTATCAGGGAAGTGGAATTGGTATCGGTTTGCCGGTAATCCTGAAACTTCACCTGTTTCTTTACCGTAAGATTTGAATGATGTTGGTTTATTTGGGATTACAACATACAATGGTCCTTTACCAATATATCTGTCAAACCAAGAAAGTCCAGGTGAAGATGTACACCAAGTAGTTTCTCCTCTTCTACCTTCATTATGAGATCCACCATAGAAACATGCGGCTTCTTTACCTAACGGACCTTTGTCTGAGATTTTGGCAACTGTCCAATCTTGACCTCTATAAACAATGTCAGCACCAGGGTGAGCATATGTTGTTGATGCCTCTTTTTTCTCAGCGGCAGTTGCTTTAGTTTTCTCTAAACTAAAATCTTTAACTTGATCTTGTAGAGTCTCAATATTTAATTTGTTAATGTCTCTATATTCTTGAGATAATCTATTTTTGAATCTCTCGTACTTTTGAAGGTTAGTGGTTACCTTATATAAGTCTTCCATGAAAAGATCTTGGAATTGCTTTAAAGCTGATTTATATTGACCTGATTGTGGATCTAATATCATCAAAGGATGATTTGGTTCCAATTTAGGTGTGATAAAGTTTTTAATTAACCATTGAGCATATTTTCCAATTTTAACCTTTTCCATTTGCTCAGGTTTAACATTATCAATATCCATACCATCAGGGACCTTTGTAGTCGGATCGGCAGCGATAAGTGCGAATAAAGTTTCAAACGGCATAATACCTTTTTGACCTCTTTCTTTTGGTTTTACGAACTTATCGAATAGTACTTGAAATCTTGAACTTTCAACAATAAGATCTCTTAATAGATTGGTGAACCTAAGTGACATAATATTTTTTATTTAATAAATATTTGTAAACAGTAAAAAATTAATAATTCATTATCAATAATTCTTCCCCCATATTTTGTTTCTCACCTTTCTTAGCGGAAGCAGCTTTAGCAAACTCTTTTTTAACCCAAGTATATTGTTCTTTAGGGAACCATTCTTGGAGTAATTCAAAGTCATAATAGGATAGAGAAAACTTACCCTGAATACCATGTAATACATTTGCTAACCTTTCGTGATCCTCACGATCAAAGTCATGGTTGGAGTAATAGTTTTCTGTTTTCCAATATGGTGGATCCAAATAAATGTAAGTAGACGGTGAGTCATACTTCTCAATTACATCCGCAAAGTCCATGTTCTCAACTTCCGTAATTTTAAGGAAATGCTCAATCCAATCAGGTTTCATTAATTTGTCCCTAAAGGTAAGATATTTTGACTTATATTTCCCTTTTAAGTCAATAAAATTTGATTTTTCAGGTTTTGACCCGCTAAACACTTGTGTTAGAATGTACACATACTTAGCCGCAACTTCGTAATTGCCAGGTTCTACGCTGAAATTTTCACTGAATAATTCAGCCTGAAAGCTGATAAATTGTTCTTTATAGATAGGTGGTGTTGGTGTCTCACCCAACTTTTGACAATCGATTGCGTTAATAGCTTTCAATAGTTCAGTTGGGTTTTGAACACATTTAAAGAGGTTGTAGTTCAGCGGGTTAAAGTCATTATAAACAACTTTTTTAAGGTTTGGGAACTGTTTCAGGTCCATATTAAAAAAACACCAAAACATTCCGCCGAAAGTTTCTACATAAACCTCCATATCTTTATCGTAGAATGGAACTATCCATTTACCAATTTTACTTTTTCCACCAATATAACTTAACATGTAATAAAGATAGTAAAAACAAGAAGACTAATCAATTGTATTTTTATTTTAGAACTATTTATTCTAGTATGAAAATGCTTCAAACTCTAAGATCAATTATTGCCGAGCAAGCCGACAGGGAAGATTTATTATATATCAGTCCAAGAGGTAATTCATTCTATGCTTCAAGTCATCAATCAATAGATAGAAAGGGTAATAAAGATTTTGATTTCATAAGACAATCAATTTTAGATTCTATTGACTCTGATACTTCAACACACGAAAGAGTTGCGGTTCCAAACGACATTTTATCACAAGTTATAGAATTAAAATATCCAAAAATTATTAGATCATTTGCGGATCATTCACTGGGTGATAGGTTAAAGTTTGTTTATAGAGATGAGGATAATGAAGATGAAGAAGTTTTTGATTATTTAGAATTTATAATTGAAAAGTCTACTGACAGGGTCTATGTCATTCCAACAAGTACTTATTCATTTGATGGTAATTATCTTAGATTCTTCAACAAAACCAAACCCCAACAAAAGAAAGTAATGTTAGAAAACTATTTTCATATTAAAACGATTGTATTATAATTTATTATATGGAAAAGAAAAAAGCAACAGAAGTAAAATGTAAAACTTGTGAAGAAAGTAAACAAGTACAGAACACCCAAAGATTTGTTTTAATTGGTGGTGGGATATTTTTCTTTTTTGGTATCTACGGTATCGTATCGTTTATTAAAGATATTATATCTTTATTCTAATCCCTATCAAATCTTACATATTGGTTGATCATTAAATCACCAACAGTATCTAATCTAAACCCTTTTGATTTCACTCTTAAAGGTAATGATGTGTCCACTTTTTTTGGCATTTTAACATTCAACATACCGTCTGGATGTGGGACATTGAAACTCCCTTCTTTAAGTTCATTAAGGTTCATATAAACATTATAAACCAAATGATTACCTACTTTATCAAAACCATCTTGTGGTTTAAGATCAACTCTAACAACTAAATCGCCATAGTTTCCATTTTTAAAGTCTCCCATTCCATGTAATCTTAAAAACTGACCATTATCTATTCCATGTGGTAAAGATATGTCTAAGTTTTTTATTTCAGGTTTTGATCCACTTCCACTACACATAAAACATGGGTTAATTGTTATACTTCCAATTCCACCACACCCATCACACGCCATTTGTACCACTTGGACGAAGAATCCTGATCCAACCTGTCTAACAACAACACCGGACCCATTACAAGTCCCACAAGTTTTCTTGTCTCCTCCAGTACCAGAACATGGATCACACATTATTTGTCTTCTATATGAAAGAGAATGTTTATTCGCTTTATATGAATCTAAGACACCTATACTTACCGTGATGTTTGTGGTATGAACGGTTTGTCTTGTTTTTCTAGATCCAAACATACTAGAGAACATATCTTCATAGTTGTCATGATTACCAAAAGGATTTTTCCTTTTAGTGTCGTATTCTCTTCTTTTAGATTCATCACCCAAGACATCGTAAGCAACCGAAATCTTTTTAAACTTGTCTTCATCACCTCCCGCATCAGGGTGATTCTCTTTAGCCAAATTACGGTATGACTTTTTTATTTCATCTTGAGTCGCATTTTCTTGGACTCCCAAAACTTGGTAAAAATTTTCATTATTCATTTATAAAAAGAAAATATTATTATTAATTTATGAACTATCTAGTTGTTGTCTTTAAAAATAAAGAAAGAAAAAAAATAATCAACAAATTTAAAACTAAAGAAAGGGCGAATCTTTTCTTTGATAAACTAATTGAGGATAATCGATCTGTTATTTTTGATACTAAGGTTGAGAATGCAAAACCTTGTGATTATGAACTATCTATTCTTGAAAAGAAGAATGATAACTTTGATAAAATGTTTGTAAGGGATTCATTAGGTAGGCAAGTTTTAGTAGACTTAGATGATCCTGATTATAAAATAGTTAAAGTGGTTAAGTACAAAATACCAGAAAAAATCTATGATGTTGACAAAAAAACAAAAATAACTATGGATGTTTTTATTAAAAATTATTTACCAAAAAATTCAATAAAATTAATTTCAAGGTTAAATAATAAAGTTGTTTTACAAAATGATGATGACGTTAAATTGTTTTCTTTGAAAGATGAAAACGAATCTAAAAGGTTTTTAGATTGTCTTAACGAATTTTTAATATCCCAATCAAGGATAGATTGTATAATAGTCTCTGAGTCTTCAAAAACCCAAAAAAAATATTTATATGATATTTTATCTGAAAAAGGTATTAGTAAACAATCTTTATATAGAAGATCAACTACCTTTAAAACTAGATAATATTTTTTTAATCCAACTTTGTTTTTTTGGTCCCTCTATTTTGATTTCTTCGTTATCTTCAGTTCTTACAAAATCTTGATGAATAAATACGTGTTCAATCCCTGAAATATCAATAGAAAATCTTTTATGTGAATGGTCTATTTTACGAAAATTTTCTTGTACTTTTTTAAAGTCTTCATCATCTAATTCATACACACAAATAACTTTACCGTCAGGAAAAATATTTTGTAATCCATCGGTAACTAAAGCTAATTTTTCTATGACCCCAATAACACTTTCTTTATTTTCTTCCATAAACTAGGTTTTTCTTGTTTTGGTAAAACTTCTTCTTTTTTTATTGATTTTAATGAATTTATTAGATCTTTTTTTTCTTTATCTAATTCGAGCTTGTCTTTTTCAAGTTCACTATTCAACCAATCCACCATTTGTTCCTCTCGTGTCAACGATTTCTTCTCCATCATCTAATTTTTCTTCCAAAATATCAAATTTTAATGACTGTAAATTGTCTAAGTTTTCTTTCTCAAAAATTCGTTTCAATTCGTCAATTTTTTGTTTCAAGAGTTTCTCTTTCATTTCAATTTCTTTGTTGTAAGAAATTATTTTCTTTATGTTAGAAACTGTTTGATTCATTTCTACCTCATTGAATTCTGTAACGAATGAAAAAAATCTATTATTTTCATTTAATTTTTCGTTCTCAACAATCTTATCTTCAATTACGTATTTTTTAGGTATTTTCCAATTACCCGGAAATTCAATATCTATTGTCAAGTATGTTTTCAATTTTCTAACTGACACTAAAAATTGAAATATGTCTTTTAATTCGTTATACATTATTTAAAAAAATTTGATTAAAATATAAGTTATTAAGTACGATAAAAAGAAGTAATTGGATATTTTTTCAAATCCTCCATAAATTATCTTCTGAGGATTTTCACTTAATATTTCTGCCGAAATCTTAAATATCTGATTAATCACAAATACTATTGATAAAACAAAAACAAAAAGAAACAAAATATCCAATTCCTTCATATTACTTTTTTTTCTCCTCTAAAATTTCACCTCTTAATTGTTGTAAAAGTGACTTTAAATCTTGTGAGGTTTTTCTAGCTCTTGTACCTGCACTTTTGTTTCCGCTAAAGAATTTGTTAACGTCAACACTAAGTTGCTCAGTAAGCTCTTTAATTTTTTCTAAAGTTTCCATTTGAAATTAAAAAATTATTGTTTATTACAGATAAATTAGGTCGTAAATAAACTATTGTAAAGTTTAAACCTTAAGATTTTTATCCAGTGTTTTATATATATTGAAGATTAGATCAAGGTCAACTTGAGTAAACGCCTTTTCTCTATTGAATAAGTCATTGAAGAATACGTCTATTGAATTTCTAATTGCTTCTTTGCTTTGTCTATAGTATATCTCATTGAATAGTGTGAAAAAGTAATCGTAGTGATCTCCTTCCGTATCAAATGAAATGCTTTCCCTTTCAAAATTATCAATGATTTTTTTCCAACACCAATTGAAGTGTTTTTTGTTGTCAACATCGTTCATTCTTACCGTTGTTTCTCCAACTTCAGATTCGTCACCAAGATATGTATTTTTGATTAATAAGAATAAACTATATGACAAGTCATAATACAATTCCATTTTTTCTGGAATTATATTATTGACCCTGAACCAGATGTCCACCTCTTCAGGGTCAAGATTTTTTGTTATGTAATTTAGAAAATTGTCCATAGTAAAAAACTATGAAAAAATTATAGGAGAAGACTTAGTAATGTAAATTATTGAGTCTTTTTTTTGTATCCCATTAGGTTTTGAATTCTTTCAAATTCTTCTGTCAATTTTTGTTTTTCTTTTTGATTAACAGATTCCTCAACTTTATTCAAAACACTTTGAGCTGTCTTCTTACCTTTTTTAGATTTTAAAGAACCTCTTTCAGTTTCCTCACCAGCTTGATCAACAGGTTGTGTTTGTCTCTTATATGACGCATTTTGTTGTTCTTGACCATAAAGATTGTCTTTATAATTTTTAAAGAACTTTTCACCAACTTCACTTGGTACTACGTTACCTAAAGCCTTCCCATCTTTATCTACTTGAGCATTTCCTGTAGTGCTATCTCCTTTTAAATATTTTTCAATTCTATCATCATTAGGTTTAATCTCATCATAAACTAAATTAGTTTGTCCAGGATAAGAAAACGCATCAATGTATTCATCAACAGCTTCAGATGGAGTATATTTCTTTCTTTTACCTCCATTTTCAGTTGGGAATTTTTGAGTTTCTTTCATTTCATACTTAGACTCTTTGTCAGACGCTCCTTTTAAATAATCGGTCATTTTTTTAGCGACCATTTTTAAATAAGCCTCATTTTCTTTCTTATCGGCTTTATGAGCTTTTTCATATTCTTGATAACCTTTAGGTTCACCCATTTTAAATTTCTTTTCTTCGTTGACCATTTTTTCAATCATACTGATCAACTCATTTTCGGTAAAAATCAAAGACTCAGTAACTTTTCTTTTCATTTTTTTACTTTTAGCCGCAGACTTCATAGATTCTTTTTTATTACCGTCATTGTCTAAATCCAAAAAGTCAGGTTTACTTCCTTCTTTGAACTCATCTTTTTCAAACTCTACTTCATAAAGAGTTTCTTCTTCATCCTGTTGTTTTCTCAACATTTTGAAGTCTTCTCCATCTATTCTGCCGTTTTTGTTTTTGTCAAGTTTTGTTTGGTTTCCGTATAATTTTTCATCAAGTTCAATTTCATACATATCACCACATTCAGTACACTCATCTTCTTCTAATTGATCCCAATCAGTTTCTGTGTCTAAATCTACCTCTTCCCACTCATCATCATCTTCGTCACCATATTCAACAAAATCTTCCTCTTCCTCATCATCTTCCATATTATCCATATCGTTCATGATTTTTTCGATTTCTTTTCTTGATAATTTAGAAAAATTCATTTTTCCATATTTTGGGTGTCCGTCATCCATACCACCAAGTTCCATAATCTCTTCATTTTTGTATCCACATTCTGAACATTCACCTTCAGTCATTTCTGTTCCACATTGTTCACAAGTTTCTATTTCACCTTCTTGCACATAATCAAATGCTTCACCAGCCGGATTAAATGGTGCTTCCTCATCATAATTCAATCTTTGTAAGATAGCATCTGCTTTCTCATTAATATTTTCTGATATAATTTTTTCGAATCTTGAGTTAATATATTGTTTTGTGTTCATAGTTATTTTTTTTTATAAATATCTTCACTTTTGTCTTTGTCTGATTTCCTGAAAGACAATTTCTGAAATATAGTTTTTATCAATCCCGTAGCTACTCGAGACACTGTCTATTGCATTCTGTACCGATT
>Ga0209298_10001124_pt1 | contig 17723 bp, 19 predicted proteins | sample S_140806_EF_Meta_FD_187325 | JGI IMG/M metagenome (GOLD analysis project Ga0209298, IMG submission 187325) | Freshwater microbial communities from Lake Simoncouche, Canada to study carbon cycling - S_140806_EF_MetaG (SPAdes) (version 2) | ecosystem: Environmental > Aquatic > Freshwater > Lake ...
GGCCTCGATCGTTTCGATGTTGGCCACGCCCCGCATCGTCACCGAGCCCCGGCCGGTGGTGTAGGTCTCGCGGATGCCGCGGCGGCCGAGGATCTGGCCGCCGGTGGGGAAATCCGGGCCGGGGATGATCGCCAACAGGGCCCGCTCCTCGAGCTCGGGGTTGGCGATCAGGGCCAGCAGGCCATCAATCAGTTCGGTGAGGTTGTGGGGGGGGATGTTGGTGGCCATCCCCACGGCGATGCCAGTGGAGCCGTTGAGCAACAGCTGCGGAACCCGCGCCGGCATCACGGTGGGCTCCTGCTGGGAGCCATCGAAGTTGTCGATGAAATCGACGGTTTCACTTTCGATGTCCTCCAGCAGGGCGTCGGTGGTGAGCGCCTGGAGCCGCGATTCGGTGTAGCGCATCGCGGCGGGAGGGTCGTTGTCGACCGAGCCAAAGTTGCCGTGCCCATCGATCAGGGGCATGCGCATCGAGAAGTCCTGGGCCATGCGCACCAGGGCGTCGTACACCGCGGTGTCGCCGTGGGGGTGGTACTTGCCCAGCACCTCACCCACCACACGGGCACATTTCCGGTAGGGGCGGTCGTTGGTGAGCCCCAGCTCGTACATGGCGTAGAGGATCCGCCGGTGCACGGGCTTGAGGCCGTCGCGGGCATCGGGCAGGGCCCGGCCCACGATCACGCTCATCGCGTACTCCATGTAGGAGCGCGACATCTCGTTACGGAGGTCGGTCTGGATGATCCGTCCGTCGGATTCGCCGGGACTGTTTTCGCCGGGTCCGGTGGGATCCGCCATGCACGACCGCCAAGGACTCGGTCCACTTTATCGAACACCGCTCCCCTGCCATCCCGGCGGCCCCATCCCGCTGGTGGGGCCCTGGTCAGAGAGCGGGAATCGCCGCCAACCTGGGGTCGCTCTCATGGAACGGCAGGGGAAGCGGCCATGGCCCCACGCAGCACCTCCGCCGAAGGGTCAGCGCGGAGCGCGCTTCCCGATCTGCCCCGCCGCGCTGAGGAGGAGTTGCAGGATCGTCAGCGGCGCGGGGTGTTGCGGGTGCGGGTGGCCGCCGACTTCCGGCGCCTGGTAGACGAGGTGGGGCTGGCGGAGGCCTATGGCGGCACCGATGTGGTGGTGGCAGCGGAGGCCACCTTCACCGACCAGGCCAGCCTGGTGCTGAACCTGGGGCCCTCCGATCCGCCGATCCGGCTGCGGGAACCCCAGATCGATGGGGTGGCGGCCCTGGTGGGTGGGGCCGGCAGCGACCTGGTGCTCCCGATCGGGGGGGGCGAGGGTTTCCGCCACGGCGGCGCCCAGGCGCTCGCCACCCTGCTGGCCGGCGGCAGCGTGGAGCTGAGCGCCGCCGGCGACCCCACCCCGCTCCAGCCCCGACGGGAACTCCACACCCGCCTCGACCTCGAGCGAATCGGCAACGGCCGGCTCCTCCTGCACCGGGGCATCGTGGAGAACGGTGTAGTGGCGGTGAGCAGTGCCGAAGGGGTGATCCACTCCGCCTGGGGCCCCTTGCTGGGACCCTTCGGCAATGCTCTCTTCAGCGCCTCCGGAGCCGACAGCATCGGTCTGGCGATGCCGGCCCTGGCCCTCCTGGGCCCGGGTTCGCCGGTGCTGGTGGGTGGGGGCATCGGCTGGGTGGTGGGCACCGGGAGCGCCCACCAGCCCCATCCGCGCCGGCTGGCCAGCGGCCATGCCCGCAGCCCCGGCGCGGTGGCGGCCCTCAGCGTGGACCTCCATGCCCTGGAGGGCCGCTGGGTACGCGCCTGCCAGTTCGAGGGCCACGGCACTGCTCTGCTGGTGGCGGTCGCGGCGCCGATCCCGCTGCTGGATGGGCCCACAGCCGCCCAGGCCGCCACGCCGGATGCGGAACTGGAGGCTCCGGTGCTCGATGTCTCGATCCCGCGGCGGATCAAGCCCAGCTTCGGCGGGGTGTCGTACGCGGCACTGAAGGCCGGCGCCATCCTGGTGGATGGGAACCGGATCCCAGCGGCGCCCTGCCACAGCCCGCGGCTGGCCCAGGAGCTGGCCGAGGAGCTGGCGGAACGGCTCCGGGCCGGCCGGTTCCCCCTGCGGCTGCCGCTGGCCCCCCTCTCCGGCCGCATCGGCCTGGTTCCCCTGGAGGCCTGATCCCCTTCCTTGACCGCTTCCTTGTCAGTCCGGGTTCATCCCGGCAAACGGCCGTAAGCTCCGTCCACAGCCCCTTAGCACCATGGCCGAGACTCCCGAAATCCCCTCCGTGCAGGCCGGCACACCCGAAGAGGATCAGCCCTCCCTGGTGGGCTCCTACCCCACGCCCGCCGCAGAAACCAGTGGCCAGGACGCGGCGACCGGGGACCAGGAGGTCGCAGGCGGCGATGCCCAGGCGGCCGACGGGGATGCCGCGCTGGTGGGCTCCTACGGCCTGATGGGCTCCTACGGCACGGCTACCCAGACAACCGCCCCCCAGCCCGCCGACTCCCAGGCCGAAGGAACCACCGCGCCATCCGCCCAGCCCCTGGCGGACACTCCTTTTTTCTCGGCCAGCTACGGCTCGCCAACAGCCGCCTCCATCCCCACCGCCCAGGAAGGGGAATCCCTGGCGTCCCAACCAAGGGCGCTCTTCCAGACCGCGGGAACCGAGGCCAGCCAGCCACCCGGGATCGCCGCCAGCCTGGTGGTGCCCCCCCTGGACGCCTCCGAGGCGGGCGAAGGGGGTGAATGGGATCTGCTCACGGGCAAGGTGAGGACCTGGTTCGATGGTGCCCAGCTTCAGGAACGCTGGGAGAGCCTCGGAGGCCCCCTACGGGCCGCTGGGTTGCTGCTGGCGGCGGTGGTGCTGCTCCGCCTCTACTCCGCCCTGCTCGAGACCCTCGGGGACTTGCCCCTAGTCCCCCGTCTGCTGCAGTTGGCGGGTCTGCTGAGCGTGGCGCAGTTTGCCCTCACCCGGCTGGTGCGCAGCAGCGATCGCGAGCGGATCCTGACGAGCTGGCGTGAACGCTGGAACGACTTCCGGGGCCGGGATTAAGGCCCTCCGCTGATGGGGCGAGGGAGGCCGGTTGATAACTTGTGCCGATTGCATCCAACCCGACGGTGACCATTCAACTGGGCCGATCCCGAACCGTGCGCCGCGCCTACGGCATCGATGAGATCGCCCTAGTACCCGGAGGTCGCACCGTCGATCCAACCATCACCGATAGCAGCTGGAGCCTGGGGGGCATCTCGCGCGAGATCCCGATCATCGCCAGTGCCATGGATGGGGTGGTGGATGTGGCGATGTGCGTGGAACTCACCCGCCAGGGCGCCTTGGGGGTGCTGAACCTGGAGGGGGTGCAGTGCCGCTACGACGACCCCAACCCGATCCTGGACAGGATCGCGGCGGTGGGTAAGGAGGAGTTCGTGCCGCTGATGCAGGAGCTCTACAGCCAGCCCGTCCGGGAAGACCTGATCCGCCAGCGGATCGCCGAGATCAAAGCCGGCGGCGGCATCGCGGCGGTGAGTGCCACCCCCGTGGCGGCGCTGAAGTTCGGCAAGGCGATCGCCGAGGCCTGCGCCCAGCTCTTCTTCGTGCAGGCCACGGTGGTGAGCACCGAGCACATTGGCCCCGAGGGCCAGGCCAGCCTGGATCTCGAAGCCCTCTGCCGCGATTTCGGCGTGCCGGTGGTGATCGGCAACTGCGTCACCTACGAGGTGGCCCTCAAGCTGATGCGGGCCGGCGCCGCCGGTGTGATGGTGGGCATCGGCCCCGGGGCGGCCTGCACCTCCCGCGGGGTGCTGGGCATCGGCATTCCCCAGGCCACCGCCGTGGCCGACTGCGCCGCCGCCCGTGACGAGCACTTCGAGGCCACCGGCCGCTATGTGCCGATCGTGGCCGACGGCGGCATCGTGACCGGCGGCGACATCTGCAAGTGTCTGGCCTGCGGCGCCGATGCCGTGATGATCGGCTCGCCGATCGCCCGGGCCAGCGAGGCCCCAGGCCGCGGCTTCCACTGGGGGATGGCCACTCCGAGCCCAGTGCTGCCCCGCGGCACCCGCATCAAGGTGGGCACCACCGGCAGCCTCGAGAAGATCCTGCGGGGACCGGCCGGTCTCGACGATGGCACCCAGAACCTGCTGGGCTGCATCCGCACCTCGATGGGCACCCTCGGGGCTCGCACCCTGAAGGAGATGCAGCAGGTGGAGGTGGTGGTAGCCCCCTCCCTGCTCACCGAGGGCAAGGTGTACCAGAAGGCCCAACAGCTCGGCATGGGCAAGTAGGGAGGCAGGCACCCCATCGGCACGGCTCGGTCGCTCTACGGCACAGCACGATGGCGCTACCCTCAAGGGTGTGGGGGCTACGGCTCGCACACTCCTCACACCCCCCGGCCCGGCGCGCCCGGGCTTTTTGTCTTCTCCCTCCCGGAGCGGCGCTCCCGGGCCCGACAAAGCCTTCTGCCTGCGGCATACCTCCATTTGCGACATGGCCTTCTGCCTGTGGAATGGCCTTCTGCCTGTGGAATGGCCTTCTGCCTGTGGAATGGCCTTCTGCCTGTGGAATGGCCTTCCGCCCGCGACAAGCCCGATGGGGTAGCCCGCCCAGCCGTTTCCCACGGCCTGCAACGCTCGGTTTCAACCCGAGTGAGCGGATCAACAAGGTTGCTAGATTCGCAACAATGTGAACCAGCCCGGTATGTCCAGCTCCGCCGCCGTCACCGACGCCTCCTTCGAGCAAGACGTCCTGAAGAGCGACGTGCCCGTGCTGGTGGATTTCTGGGCCCCCTGGTGCGGACCCTGCCGGATGGTGGCTCCGATCGTCGATGAGATCGCCAAGGAATTCGAGGGGCAAATCAAGGTGTTCAAGCTCAACACCGATGAGAACCCGAATGTGGCCAGCCAGTACGGCATCCGCAGCATCCCCACCCTGATGCTGTTCAAGGATGGCCAGAAGATCGAAACCGTGGTCGGCGCCGTACCCAAGAGCACGCTCCACACCACGATCACCAAGTACGTCTGAGTCCCGGTCCCGACACACACCCCCTGTCCCTGACATTCCCACACAGCCCGGAACCCACCCACGGGCGAAGTCCGCTTGAGGTTCTGGAGGAACAGATCCAGGGCCACCCGCAGCGTCGGCTGATCGAAAAAGCCGTGGTTTCACTGCTCGAGGTGGCCCGGCGCGAGAGGGAATTGCCGGAATGGCGGCTGATCAGTGGCGCCCTGTCCGACATCAGTGAGGCTCTGGAGGAATTCCAGCCCCACCGCAGCGTTCGCAAGATCAGTGTGTTCGGCTCGGCCCGCACCCAACTGGAGGACCCCTGCTACGCCCTGGCGAGGGACCTGGCCGCTCTAGCGGTGGAGGGCGGCTTCGATGTGATGACCGGGGCCGGCGGTGGGGTGATGGAGGGGGCCAACCGGGGGGCGGGCTGCGACCACAGCATTGGTCTGAACGTGGATCTGCCCTTCGAGCAGCATCCCAATCCCTATGTGAGCGGCTGCGGTGGCCGCCTGCTGTTCTTCCGCTACTTCTTCACCCGCAAGCTCTTCTTCCTGCGGGAGAGCGATGCGGTGGTGGTGATGCCTGGAGGCTTCGGCACCCTCGATGAACTCTTCGAGTGCCTCACCCTGATCCAAACGGGCCGCACGCCGCCGATCCCCCTGGTGCTGCTGGCTCCCCCAGGGGATGACTTCTGGACCGTCTGGCGCCAGAACGTGCACCAGGAGCTGGCCAAGCGGGGCCTGATCTCACCCGAAGATGGCTCCCTGGTGATGGAGGCCTCCTGCGCCTCGGAGGCGGTGGCCCTCATCAGTCGCTTCTATCGGGTGTTCCACAGTGCCCAGCCGGGGGAGGATCGAATCGAGCTGCTGCTCAAGGCGCCCGTGCCGCGCAGCCTGCTTCCCGAGCTCAACGACCACTTCCATGACCTGCTCGACAACGGCGCGATTCAGGCGGGCGAAGCCTGTGACGACAACGGCATCCTGAGGCCCTCGCTGCGGCTGCGCTTCGACAAGCGGCGGGTCGGCAGGCTCTATCAGCTGATCGACCACCTCAATGGGCTGGACCTGTCGGAGGCCACCCCCCTGGAGGAGCCTGGTTGTCGCTTCACCCCCCAGGCCAGCCCCGCCTGACCCTCCCGCAAGCCTGATCTCCGCCATGCCACGCCTCGGACTGATCGACTACGGCATGGGCAACCTGCACTCGGTGCAGCGCGCCTTTGAACGGCTCGGCGCCGCAGTGGAGCCGGTTCACGACGGCGCGGCAATGGCGGGATGCGATGCCCTGGTGCTGCCGGGGGTGGGGGCCTTCGATCCGGCCATGGAGCGGCTGCGGGAGAGCGATTTGGCCACAGCCCTGCAGCGGGCCTGCGCGGCCGGCCAGCCCCTGCTCGGCATCTGCCTGGGCCTGCAGCTGTTGTTCGAGGCCAGTGATGAGGGCCAAGCCACCGGTCTGGGCCTGCTGGCGGGACGGGTGCGGGCTCTGCCGCGCACTCCGGGCCAGCCGATTCCCCACATGGGCTGGGCCCCCCTGCTTCCCGTCGAACCCAGCCCCCTGCTCCCGGCCGATGAACCACCGGCCTGGGTGTACTTCGTGCACTCCTATGCCGCCGATCCCACCGACCCGGCCAGCGTGACGGCGCAGGTGGACTGGGCCGGCACCCCGGTGACCGCGGCAATCTGGCAGGGGCACATCGCCGCCTGCCAGTTCCATCCCGAAAAATCCGGCCCCGTGGGCGAAGCGATGCTGGCGCGGTGGCTGGCCTGGGTGGGGCGGTCGTGAGTCTGCGGCTGAGCGGAGGGCGGCGGCTTCAGAGCCCACCCGGTGACGTGGCCCGACCCACCGCCTCGCGGGTGCGGCTGGCGGTGATGAACCTGCTGGCTCCGCGGCTGAGGGGATGCCGCTGGCTCGATCTCTGCTGCGGCAGTGGCGTGATGGCCTGCGAAGCCCTGCAGCGGGGGGTGGCGGCGGTGGTGGCGGTGGAGCGCGACCGGCGGGTGGCGGCCGTGGCCCTGGCCAACCTGGAACTGGTGGCCACCTCGCTCCCACCTCCGACTGCCGTGACGGTGCACCGCCGGGAAGTGCTGCAGTGGCTGGGCTCCGAAAGGTCCTCCCCGTTTGACCTGATCTACTGCGACCCCCCCTACCGGGGAGGTCTGCACGGGGCGATGGCTGAAGCGGTGATGCGGGGAGGCTGGCTAGCGCCGGAGGGGGTGCTGGTGTGGGAATGCGCTAGCGATGCCCTGCCCTCAGTGCCGCCGGGGTGGCTGGTGCGGGATCAGCGCCGCTACGGCAGCACCACGCTGATGCTGCTGGAATCGCAACAAAATTGGCAGCCCGGAGACGGCGCTAAGCAGTTGGATCGGCAACCGCAGGCTCAGGCCTCAGCCGCCCAGGGCACCACCACGGCGGTACTGGTTCCAGGCGGCCACGAACAGCCCCACCAGGGTCACCGGGATCAGGCCCAGAACGATGCCGCAGAGGAGGGGTTCAATCATGGCCAGCAGTCGGGTGGTTATTCAGGGCACAATTCTCCCACGGCCGGGGCTTCCCTGGCGACCCATCGCCACCAACCGTGACCGGCTCCCCCCCTCCCTTCCCGAACGGCCCCGATCTGGGGGGGATCGCTAGCGGCCAGGCCGCCGCCGGGATGGCAGCGGCTGCCACGCCCAACCGCCGCAGCCTGATCACCGCCCTCGTGGTGCTGGCCGCCGTGGCCTGCGCCGTGCTGGCGCTGGTGCTGCTGCAAGCCTCCCGCGCCGACCCCTACACCAGTGCCACCCTGGATCGGGTGGGGTCGGTGGAAGATGGCGGCCGCCTGTTCCGACTCAACTGCGCCGGCTGCCACGGCCTGGCGGCCCAGGGTCTGGTGGGTCCGAATCTCCACGGGGTGGATCGCCGCAAGAACGATCGCCAGCTGATCCAGCAGGTGGTGAGCGGCCGCACGCCACCGATGCCCCGTTTCCAGCCCGATCCCCAGGCCATGGCCGACCTGCTGGCCTTCCTGCACAGCCTTCCCTCCTGAGGCGCCGCCGATGAGCCTGCAGGTGGTGCTGGTGGAGCCTGCGGGCCCCCTCAATGTGGGCAGTGTGGCTAGGCTCTGCGCCAATTTCGGCATCGACGGTCTGCGGCTGGTGGCACCCCGCTGCGATCCCCTCGGCGAGGAAGCAAGGCGGATGGCGGTGCATGGGGTGGGTCTGCTGGAGCGGGCCAGCCTCTGGCCAACCCTGGAGGCCGCCCTCGCCGACTGCGACCGGGTGGTGGCCACCAGCGGCCGCCTGGAGGGCCCGCCCCTCCCCCTGCTGCCCCCGGCCGATGCCCTGGCCTGGCTGCTGGAGGGATCCGCCTCACCCCAGGCCGATCCGGTGCCCCAGTCGGCGGGGGCGCCGGGCGCCCTGGTGTTCGGCCGGGAAGACCGGGGGCTGGCCAACGGCGAACTGCTTCAGGCCGGCCGCCTGCTGCAGATCGGCACGGGCCCCTCCTATTCCTCCCTCAACCTCTCCCATGCGGTGGCGGTGGTGCTGCATGAGCTGCACACGCTCCGCCGGGGCGAGCGGTCGCTGGCCGCCTCCCCTCACCCGGCAAAGGCAGGGGAGGCCACGATCTGGGCCGATCCCTGCCGCCGCCAGGATCTTGAGGCCGCCTTGGCCGATGCCGAGGCGCTGCTGCTGGAGGTGGGCTTCCTGCTGCCCCACACCAGCCGGGCCCGAATGGCCAAGCTGCGGGCGCTGCTGCAGCGCGCCCAGGTGAGTGAGAGCGAAGTGGCCCTGCTGCGCGGCATGGTGTGCCAGTTGCGCTGGGCGAGCCGTCGACGGGCCAGCTCAGGATCCGACACGTAGCGTCGGGATCCTTTCTGCTTTCAAACCTTCGTGAGTGTTGGCCGCCCGCCCCGCCGACCCTGGCTCCAGCCCCTGCTGCTGCTGTTGCGGCTGGGGGTGATGGGGGTGGGGCTCGGGGTGCTGGTGAGCACGGCCCTCAAGACCCTCGCCCCCCGGCTGGCCCAGGGCAGCGTGGGCGTGGCCCAGCTGGATGCGGCGCCGCGGGTGGTGGGCGGCCATGGCCTGGCCCTTGGGCGTTTTGATCCCCGCACCGAACTCACCGCCCTGAGCCAGGAGTGGGCGCGGCTGGCGGCCGCCCAGAAGGGGCTCACCGCCTCCGGCTTCCTGCTGGTGCTCGACGACGGCCGCTACGCCCAGCTCCAGAGCGACCTGCCCATGCCGGCCGCCAGCTCGATCAAGAGTCCGATCCTCCTGGTGGGCCTCGACGAGCTGGACAGGGGCAAGGTGCGCTGGAACGAACCGCTCCCCCTCACCAAGGACGTCATGGGGGAGGGGGCCGGCTGGATGGCGAACAAGCCCCTCGGCACCCGCTTCCCCTTCTTCGAGGCCGCCACCGAGATGATTCGGGTGAGCGACAACAGCGCCACCAACCTGCTGATCAAACGACTCGGCGGCATCGAGCTGGTGAATGAACGCTTCCAGGCGCTGGGCCTACCGGCCACGGTGCTCCGAAACTGGCTGCCCGACCTCAAGGGCACCAACACCACCAGCGCCCGCGACCTCGCCCACACCATCGCCATCGTGGACACCGGCGAAAAGCTCAGCCCCCGCGCCCGCGACCTCTACCGCGAGATCCTTTCGAAATCCAACACCAACACCCTCATCCCCATGGGACTGCTCAAGGGCCTGGGCAAGGGCCAAACCAATACCGATCCCGATGACGACCTCCTTGCCAGTGGCATCACCACGTACAACAAGACCGGCGACATCGGCATCGCCTACGCCGACGCCGCCCTCATCCAGCTGCCGAATGGCCAGCGGGCCGTGGCCGCCTTCCTGGTGAAGGGCCCCTTCAATGACCCCCGCTCGGCCGAGCTGATCCGCGCCATGGCGGCCACGGTGTCGCGGACGCTGGTGGCCAAACCATGAGCCCCCTGCCTTCCGCCCCTTCCCGCGCCGCAGCCGGCCCATTGCGGCCGGCCCGTTCCCGATCCGCCCACCGGGGGTCGATCCTCGCTATTGCCCTGCTGGCCGTGGTGCTGGCCCGTCCGGTGGCCGCCCAGGATGGGGAGGCTGCCCCCGCAGCTCCCCCCGCTCCAGCGGCCCCCGCCGTGCCCACCAAGCCCCAGAGCGCCCCCACCGTGCTGCGCCGCCAGCGGGTGGAACCCCTGCCAGGGGGCCTGGATGGGGTGTTGCTGGTGAACGACAACAACCCCGAGCTGATCCGCAGCGAGGGGATCCTGCTCTCCGGCTTTGATCCCGGCCGCGGCTGGGATGGTCGGCCGCTGGGGGTGAGTGCCGCCCACCTCAACGTGCCCCTCAATGGCGGCTTCGAGCTCTTCAGCCACCACGTGTTCGCCGGCAAGCGAGAGAGCCTCGATTCCACCCTCTGGCTGGCGGTGGTGGGGGCCCCCCGCGGCGGGGCGCCGGTGAAGCTGCGGCTGCGGGGCGGATCCACCGCGCTCTCCCAGGCCACCGCACCCGGCCAAAGCTCCGCCCCCTTTCTCCCCCTGCCCCCGCTGATGCTCCAGGAGAGCACCCAGCCGGTGTGGGCGGGTCCCGGCAGCCGGGTGGCCACCGAGCTGCTGCAGCGCAGCCGCAGCCCGGAGCTTCCTAGCGAGTGGAGCCTGCCGGCGGGGATGCTCACCCCCCTGGTGGTGCTGCCCCTGCCGGTGCGGGGCCTCGATCCCCTGCTCAACGGCCGCAACCTGCAGCTGCGCCTGGCCAGCGAGGCCCCCGTGGATCTGGCCGTGCTGGCGGCCTTCGGCCCGAACGACCGGCCGCCGGATCCCAGCGTGTGGACCCGCATCCTCGAAGGCCCCCTGAGCCCGAAGGAACACGAGCCCAGCCCCCGCGGCGCCAGCGGCCCGATGATCTACTCGCGGGTGAGCGGCGTGCAGGTGGGCAGCACCTGGCGGGGCCGCATCACCGATCCGGGGCGTGCGGTGCTGGCGGCTAGCCGGGCGCCGATCTCCTGGCCGATCGCCTCGCTGGCCAAGGGAAGCCTGGGCACCGGCCAAGTGCAGACCGCCGAGCTCAAGGCCTTCTATCCCGGCACCGCCTGGGCGGCCCACGGCAACTACGGCGTGACCTACGAGCTCAGCCTGCCGCTGCGCAACGACACCGCCGCCCCCGTGAAGCTCCAGCTGGCGCTGGAATCGCCCCTCAAGCACGACCAGCCCCTCGGCGGCCTACGTTTCCGGATCACGCCGGCGTCGGCGGTGGTGTTCCGCGGCACGGTGGAGGTGGCGGGGCTTGATGGCACCGAGGGCCGGCCGCTGGGTCGCCAGGCCTTCCACCTGGTGCAGCGGGCCGGGCAGCAGGGACCGGCCCTGGGCACGGTGAGCCTGGCGCCGGGCCAGGAGCGCACCCTGCAGGTGCGGCTGATCTATCCGGCCGATGCCACCCCGCCCCAGGTGCTGAGCCTGCTGCCGGCGGCGGCGGCGGCGGGGGCTGCCCCGGCAATGGTGATGCCCAACGGTGCCCCGGCCCCTGGCTCGCTCGGACCAGCGCCGGCGAATGGTGCCCCGGCCCCCGGATCCGCTGCCCCGGCAGCCGGGGCGGCTGTGAAACAATCCCAATCACCGCCGTCAACTGCTCCGTGAGTCAGCCCAGGAAGCGCAGGGTCTTCCCCTTCACCGCCATCGTGGGCCAGGAGGAGATGAAGCTGGCCCTGCTGCTCAACGTGATCGATCCGCGCATCGGCGGCGTGATGATCATGGGCGACCGGGGCACGGGCAAGAGCACCACGATCCGCGCCCTGGCCGACCTCCTGCCTGAGATCGACGTGGTGGCGGGCGACCCCTACAACAGCTCCCCGGAGGATCCGGACCTGCAGAGCGCCGAGGTGCGCCAGCGGGCCGAGCGGGGCGAGGCCCTCGGCACCGAGAAGCGCCAGGTGCCGATGGTGGACCTTCCCCTGGGGGCCACCGAAGACCGCCTTTGCGGCACGATCGACATCGAGAAGGCCCTCAGCGAGGGGGTGCGGGCTTTCGAGCCGGGCCTGCTGGCCAAGGCCAACCGGGGCCTGCTCTACGTGGATGAGGTGAACCTCCTCGACGACCACCTGGTGGACGTGCTGCTGGACTCGGCCGCCTCGGGCTGGAACACGGTGGAGCGGGAGGGCATCTCGGTGCGCCACCCGGCCCGGTTTGTGCTGATCGGTTCGGGCAACCCGGAGGAGGGGGAATTGCGCCCCCAGCTGCTCGACCGCTTCGGTATGAGCGTGGAGGTGCGCACGGTGCGGGATCCGGAGCTGCGGGTGCAGGTGGTGGACCAGCGCACCAGCTTCGATGCCGACCCCGACAGCTTCAACGACGCCGCTGCAACCGGCCAGGACGCCCTGCAGGCCCTGGTGGTGGAGGCCCAAAACCGCCTGCCCGAGGTGGCCATCGACGACGACCTGCGCATCCGCATCTCGGCGGTGTGTGGCGAGCTGGATGTGGATGGCCTGCGCGGCGACATCGTGACCAACCGGGCGGCCCGGGCCCTGGCCGCCTTCGAAGGCCGCACCGAGGTGAGCGACGACGACGTGGCCCGGGTGGTGGCCTGCTGCCTGCGCCACCGGCTGCGCAAGGATCCGCTCGAGCAGATCGATTCCGGCGATCGGGTGGTGAAGGTGTTCTGCAAGGTGTTCGAGCGGCCGCTGCCGAGTGACCGCAGCGCTTTTCAGCTGGCGTTGGCGGCCTGAAACCTCCAGCGACCCGCGGCCGTGTCGCGGCGCACCTGGGACTGGCTGCCCAGGGCACCTGGAAGGGCCAGCCCGCCGACCAGCGTTGTCATTGGTCCGTCACCGACCGATGGCAGCCGTCAGCAACCCCTCCCACCCCTTCGCCCAGCCCACGCCCTTGCCCGTGGCCCTGAGCCTCGAGCCCCCGGCCGTTGCGGGCCCGGAGCTTCCCGTGCTCTCGGTGTTCTGCAACCTGCCCATCGGCGAGCCCCACGCCCCCCTCTCCTGGCTGGAGCTGCTGGGCGAACGCTGAGTCCACGGGTGAACCGGTCCCAACCCCGTTCACTCTTAGGGTGTGATCCATTGATCGAAGGGCGCATGGCCCGCCGCCCGGCAGCACGGCGACACCGCCCTGATCGGAAGAGGCTGCTCGCCTTGGCCCTCCTCGGGATCGCCGCCCCGGGCCTCCACGTGGCTGCGGCCCGGGCCACACCGGAACTGGTGCTGCTCTTGCGCCATGGCCACAAGAGCGGCGAGGCGGGCGACTACAACCTCTCGCCCCAGGGCTTCGAGCGGGCCATCGCGCTGGCCTCCCTCCTACCCCGCTGCTTCGGGCGCCCCAGCCAGATCCGCACGTTCTACCTCGATCCGGAGTCCGGCAAGAACGCCCACAGCTACCAGACAGCCGTGCCGCTGGCGGTGGCCACGGGCTTGAACATCAGCATCGACACAGCCTCCCGCGAGAACTCCTTCCGCTCCGGCCGCCACATCCTCACCGACCCTTCCTTTGCTGGCCGGCGGGTGGTGCTCTTCTGGGAACACCGGCGGCTGCCGGAGCTGGCCGCCGGCCTGGGCTGGCCAACGATGGCGCCGATCGGCAACGACGACTTTGACCAGCTGATCGCGTTGCGCTACGGGGCCGCCGAACCGCGGCCGGAGGTGACCCATTACAGCCAGTCCCGGTTGCTGGCCGGCCAGCAGCGCTGTGAACCGCCGCCGGCACCACCACCGTCAACGCACCCTGGGCCGCGCCCGGAACCACGCCCTGGCCCGCCCTGACCCCAGCGCCGGATCCGCCAGGCAAGCGCTGCCGGAACCTGCCTCACCCCACGCCACCCCTCGCCGATCGCCTCCCGCCATGGCCGCGTCCACCCCTCGCCGCTGCCCGCCCCTCGATGGGATCCGGAGGATGGCCGCCCTCCTCCCCGCCCTGGCCTTTCTTCCCGCCCTGGCCCTGCTGCAGAGCACCCTGGTCGCCCCACTGCCCGCCCTGGCCGGGCCGGCCGACCAAGCCCCCGGCATCGCCGCCGGGCTAAGGCTCGATCTGCCCGCCCTGGGCCGCATCACCGGCACGCCTCCGGCGCCGGGCAGCCGGGAGGAGGCCGGCGACCTGGCGATCCTGCTCTGGCTGCAGCGCTTCCGCACGCCGGAGATGGTGGCGGCCACCTGGCTGCTGCTGGATCGCAACCTCAGCACCTTCAGCAGCGCTGTCGGCGCAGAGCTCGGCACCGCCACGCCGGCCCTCAAGGCCGGGCTGGAGTCCTTCATGGCCCCCGTGAGCGCGGCCTACAGGGAGATCAAGCAGCAGCGAGCCCGCGTCCGTCCCTACCTCGCCCACCCTGAGCTGCGCCCCTGCCTGCCACCGGAGGCCACCGGCTCCTTCCCCTCCGGCCACGCCGTGTGGTTCCGGACCACCGCCGAACTTCTGGCTGACCTGATGCCGGAGCGCCGGGAGCGCCTCGAGCGGGTGGGCCGCCAGGGCGGTGCCAACCGGGTGTACTGCGGGGTCCACTACCCCTCCGATGTGGAGGCCAGCCAGCGCCTCGGGGCGGAGGCGGCTCGGCAGATCATCGCCAGCCCCCAGTGGCGCGCCTTCCGGGAGGATCCCTCCCTGCAGCAGGAACTGGTGCGGCTGCGCGCCACGGAGCAGAAAGCGCTGCCACCGTTGGTGCGTTGAACGGGCCCCGAGCATGATCATCCTCGGCATCGACCCCGGCCTGGCCCGCGTGGGCTACGGCGTGATCGAGGTGGAGGAGCGGGCGCCCTGGCGGCCGGGGGAACCCCGGGCCGAGCCGGGGGTTCAGCGCCTGCTGGACTGCGGCATGATCCGCACCGATCCAGGCCGCAGCGAGGGCGAGCGGATGGTGGAGATCGCCGCCGACCTGCGCTGGCTGATCCGCCGCTGGCGCCCCGAGCTGGCGGCGGTGGAGAAGTTCTTTTTCTACCGCTCCAGCACCACGATCGCGGTGGTTCAAGCCCGCGGCGTGGTGATCATGACCCTGGCGCGCTTCGCCATCCCGGTGGTGGAGTTTCCGCCGATGCAAATCAAGCTGGCCCTGGCCGGCCATGGTCACGCCGAAAAGGATGAGGTGCTGGCGGCGGTGATGCGGGAGCTGAACCTGGAGGATCCCCCCCGGCCCGACGACGCCGCCGACGCCCTGGCGGTGGCCCTCACCGGCTGGTTCCAACGATGAGCGGCGCGGGACGCACGACAGCCAGCGAGGCCGAAGGGCCGCCACCACCGCTGGACAAGCAAGAGCTGCGGCGCCACTTCCGCAGCCTGCGGGCGGCGGCCCTGGCCGCTGCCGAGCCCCTGATCCTGGCGGCGGCGCAGCGGGATCTGCCCCAGATGCTGCCGGCGGGGCAGCATCTGGGGCTCTACTGGCCCCTGCCGGGCGAGCCCGACCTGCGGCCCCTGGCCGCGGCCCACCCTCATCTGGCCCTTCCCGCCGTGGCTGGGGAACCGGCCCGGCTGCTGTACCGGGCCTGGCGGCCTGGCGCCCCCCTCGCCCCGGACCGCTACGGCATTCCGGCCCCCGCGGCCCCGCTTGAGAACGCGCCAGAGCAACAGCCCGAAGCGCCGCCGCCACCGCCGGTTTCGGGTCGGGAGCTCTCCCCCCACGCTCTCGGGGTGCTGCTGGTGCCGGCCCTGGCCTTCGATCCCCACAGCGGCATCCGCCTGGGCTATGGCGGCGGCTGGTACGACCGACTGCGGGCCGATCCGGCGTGGGCCGCCGTGCCGGCCCTGGCGGTGCTGCCTTCCGCCTGCCTCACGGGGCCCCTGCCGCTGGACCCGTGGGATGTGCCCTTCCAGGGCTGGCTGGATGAGCAGGGAGTGCACAGCTGGGATGGCCGCCCCGCTGGCGACCTGGAGAATGACCAGCCGGCTCCCAACGTCCTGTAACGCATCGCAGCAGCTTTCTCACCGCGGCCGGGGATTTGCCAAGATCAGCGGGATACATCCCTGCGTTTCCTTGGAACCTCTCCGCACCTCCCCCTGGAACGCAGCCTCATACGCAGCACCACACGCAGTCCGTCCCGCCGCCCGTCTCTCGCCGGATCAGAGCGGCAATTCCGCCACCCCCAAGGCCCTCACCGCCGCCGAACGGGTGATCGCCGCAGAACTCCAGGCCCGGGGTCAAGCCTGCGATGCCCTCTCGATGATGGTGAGTTCGGTGGCCAGAATGGTGCAGGCCAGCCGTTGCAGCGAGAATCGCTGGAATGCCGGCTGAACCCTGCTCCGGCCTCCCCCTCCACCCGTCCACCATGCGCCGCCCACTCCTTCCGGTTCTGCTCGGAGCTGCAACCCTCGTTCTCGCCCCGACCCTGGCGCGGGCCCATGCCATCCAGAGCGACCTCACGGTGGTGGGGGCCAGCCATAGCCACCCGCACCCCAAGACTCAGAGCGCGGGAACCAGGCTGGAACTGGCCAGCCATTTCTCCACGGGTCTGCCCGCTGGTGATGCCAGCGTGCGGTTGATTCCAGCCCAAGGGGGGACCGCTATCGAGCTGGGCCGCACCGATGCCAACGGGCGTTTGGCCTTCGCCCTACCCGCCGGCATCGGCCGTGATGCCGAAATCCAGGTGGATGCCGGCGCTGGTCACCGCGACTGGATCGAACTCTCCGAGCTGGGCCGCCCGGCCCGGCAGGCCTCAAGGCCCTCTGCCAACCTGCCCGGCAACCTGCTCAGCCTGGCTCCCCTCGCCGCCCTGGGGCTGCTCGGTGGACTCCTCGGTGGCCTGGCCCGCCTCAACCGCCCCCGCGGTTGAGGGGCTCCTCCGGCATGGCGAGCACCGGCAGCGCAGCCCTTGATCGCATCGTGGAGCGGCTCGGGAGCGCTGCCGACCCCAAACGCCGCTATGAATACGTGCTCTGGCTGGCCAAGCGCCTGGAGCCCCTGCCAGACGAGCTGCGCAGCGAGGAGCGCAAGGTGCGCGGCTGCGTATCGCAGGTGTATGTGGTGGGCGACCTGGTGGAGGGCAAGCTCCACTGGCAGGGTGATTCCGATGCCCAGATCACCAAGGGGCTGCTGGCGCTGCTGATCGAGGGCCTGGAGGGCCTCACGCCCAATCAGGTTGTGGCGATCGATCCGGCCTTCATCGCCGCCACTGGCCTTCAGGCGAGCCTCACCCCCTCGCGGGCCAATGGCTTCCTCAACATCCTCCGGGCCATGCAGGCCCAGGCGGCAGCCTTCGAGGCTGGGCGATGGGCTTCGGAGCAAGCCAGGGACGAGCCGGGCGGCGGCGGCGAGGGATCGCCCGGGGGCGGCGGCAAGGGTTAAGGGGCTGGGCTCCGCTCTGGGGGCTGGCCTCGGGGAGTCGGCTGCATGGCGCCGATCACGCCGCGGGCCGAAGGCACTGCCGGCCGATTTCTAGGATCTGTGGATTGTGGAATCGGGCCCCATGGCGATCGGTGTTGGCCTGCTGGGGCTGGGAACGGTGGGGGCGGGGGTGGCCGCGATCCTCACGGGTCCGGAGGGCCGCCATCCCCTGGTGGCTGAACTGGCGCTGCGCCGAGTGGCGGTGCGCGATCTCGAGCGGCCCCGCCCCCTGGAGCTCGATCCGCAGCTGCTCACCACCAGCCCCGAGGCGGTGATCGACGATCCTGCCGTGGAGATCGTGGTGGAGGTGATGGGCGGCCTGGAGCCGGCCCGCAGCCTGATCCTGCGGGCGATTGCCGCCGGTAAGCCCGTGGTGACCGCCAACAAGGCGGTGATCGCCCGCTACGGCGAGGAGATTGCCGCGGCCGCCGCCGAGCGCGGCGTGTATGTGCTGATTGAGGCGGCGGTGGGCGGCGGCATCCCGATCATCGAGC
>Ga0209298_10001127_pt1 | contig 17705 bp, 15 predicted proteins | sample S_140806_EF_Meta_FD_187325 | JGI IMG/M metagenome (GOLD analysis project Ga0209298, IMG submission 187325) | Freshwater microbial communities from Lake Simoncouche, Canada to study carbon cycling - S_140806_EF_MetaG (SPAdes) (version 2) | ecosystem: Environmental > Aquatic > Freshwater > Lake ...
TACAGCTTTTACTGTTAGCAGATTAATGGTTTCAAAGTATCTTATGGCTAATAAAGATAAAATTATAAATATTTAAATGACAAATTTTAATTTTTTAAAATATAAGTTTTTTTTTTTATTTGTGTCGTCTTTTTTAGTTTTGGCTTCAATTATCTTAGTATTTACTAAAGGCTTAGATTTTGGCGTTGATTTTAAAGGAGGGACGACAATTGAAATCCGATTAGAAAAAAAAATTGAAATAGAAAATATTAGAAATTCTTTATCCAAACTTAAAATTAACAATTATTCAGTTAAAGAGTTTGGTGCAGTAAATGATTTTTTAATTTCTACTGATAATAGTATTTCGCCGAACGATATTAAAAATTTTATTGAAAAAGATTTAAAAGAAAAAATAACAATTAGAAAAGTAGAGACAGTAGGGCCAAAAGTAGGTTCCGAATTGATTAAATCTGCTATTTATTCAGTTTTGTTATGTTTTATCGCAATGTTTTTTTATTTATGGTTTCGTTTTGAGTGGCAATTTAGTTTCGGAGGAATAGCTGCTCTTTTTCATGACACAATTATTACTGTAGGAGTTTTTTCGCTTTTAGGATTACAATTTGATCTTACAATTGTTGCGGCATTATTAACTATTATTGGCTACTCAATTAACGATACAGTTATTATTTATGATCGAATTAGAGAAAATTTAAAAAAAGATAGCACTTCCGAATTGTCAAATTTAGTAAATGAATCTTTAAACAATACTCTTTCTCGTACATTAAAAACTTCGGGTACAACTCTTTTATCTATTATCGCTGTATTAATTTTTGGAGGAGAGGTTTTGAGAGGATTTGCTTTCGCTATAACTTTTGGAATTATAATAGGGACTTATTCTTCAATTTATATAGCTTCACCTATAGTAATGTTTTTTAAAGTTAAAAGAGATTGGTCGGTAAAAGTTGATAATACGCCTTAATAAAGATTTTGAGCTATAACCATTGTTAAAAGCATGGGAATAGACAAGATAGTATTTATTCTAGATATAAGCATTGCAGTTTTTGCGGATTTTGTTCTTATTTCAGGGTCGCATTCAACAATTCCTAAAGCTCTTTTTTGATTTGGCCAAATTACAAACCAAACATTAAAGGCCATAATTATGCCAAGCCACATCCCAATTCCTATTGTTAAGTTTTTAGCAGCTCCTTTAAAAGCTAATGCTTCATGAACGTAACCATTTAAGTAAGCAGTTATCAATCCAGTAATAATTGTCGAAAGGGCAGCCCAACGAAACCAAAATAAAGCTGTTGGAGCAATTACTTTGCTAATAGCAGATTTTTGTTCATCAGGAATTTTTGGCATACTGGGTATTTGAACAAAATTGAAATACCACAATAATCCTATCCACATAATTCCAGACACAACATGCAAATATCTAAATATAGCGCTCCAAAAATATCTATCATTTGCCCAGCCGTCGTTAAGATAAAATAGAACACCAAAAAAAATTAAAGTTGCAATAATAGAACTTAAAATTGTTTTTGGGAGAGATTGAAGAATATTACTAATTCCCATAATTTAATAATAACAAAAAAAATAATTTTTAAGCACTTTTTTTAGAAATATTTTTAGATAGAATTTTGTTTAAAAATTCGCCCGTATAACTACCCTTTACAAGGGAAACATTTTCCGGAGTACCTTCAGCTATAATTTTTCCACCTTTTACACCTCCTTCAGGACCCATATCAATGATCCAGTCAGCAGTTTTTATTACATCCAAGTTATGCTCTATGACCATGACTGTATTTCCTTTGTTAACAAAAGTATGAAGAACTTCTAATAACTTTTTAACATCATGAACATGCAAACCTGTTGTCGGTTCATCAAGTATATAAATAGTTCTTCCTGTTGCTCTTTTTGAAAGTTCTTTTGCGAGTTTAATTCTTTGAGCTTCTCCACCAGATAGAGTTGTAGCCTGTTGACCAATTTTTATATACCCGAGACCAACCTTTTGAAGTGTTAAAAGCTTATCTCTTATCGATGATATATTTTCAAAAAAATCGACACCTTCATCAACAGTCATGTTTAAAACATCAGCAATATTTTTATCTTTAAATCTTATTTCTAAAGTTTCCCTATTATATCTATTGCCTTTGCACACATCACACTGAACATAAACATCAGGTAAAAAATGCATTTCATAAGTAATTACTCCGTCGCCTTCGCAAGCTTCGCATCTTCCTCCTTTTACATTGAAAGAAAATCTCCCAGGTTTATAGCCTCTTGCTTTTGAATCTGGTAAGTTAACAAACCATTCTCTTATAACCGTGAAAGCGCCAGAGTATGTTGCGGGATTAGATCTTGGTGTTCTTCCAATTGGCGATTGATCAATATCTATTATTTTATCTAAATATTCATAACCCTGAATCCCTTTGAAAGGTCTAGGCATATTTTTTGTTATAGTTTTATTAATCATTAAATTTAACGCTCTATAAAGTGTGTGAAGAACAAAAGTTGATTTGCCACTACCAGAAACTCCAGTAACTGCCGTAAAAGTTCCAAGAGGAATTCTTGCAGTAACGTTTTGTAAATTATTACCTGTTGCTCCGCTTAAAGTTAGATATCTACCGTCTTTTGCTTTTCTTCTTGTTTGAGGAATAGAAATATATTTTTTACCCGATAAATATTGTCCAGTTATACTATTTTCATTTTTTTTGATTTCAGAAGGAGTGCCCTCAGCGATAATTTCTCCCCCCTCAGTTCCAGCTCCTGGTCCAAGATCGATTATATAATCGGAGCTAAGCATTGCCTCCTCGTCATGCTCCACAACTATTACTGTATTGCCTAAGTCCCTTAATCTTTTAAGAGCATTTAGTAGTTTAATATTATCTTTTTGATGCAATCCTATTGATGGCTCATCTAGAACATAAAGAACACCTGTTAAGCCCGAACCAATTTGTGATGCTAATCTTATTCTTTGAGATTCTCCACCAGATAATGTTCCAGACGATCTTGATAAATTTAAATAATCAAGACCAACGTTTATTAAAAAACTCAATCTTTCATTAATTTCTTTTAAAATGTGTACTGAAATTTTATTTTCTTTTTCTGTTAAATGAGTATGAAGATTAGAAAACCATTCATGTGCACTTTGGATTGACATTCTTGAAACTTCACTGATATTCAGTTCCTTTATTTTAACGGAAAGAGCCTCTTCTTTAAGTCTCATTCCTTTACATCTCTCGCATTCCGTTTCGTTTTGAAATTGAGAAATTTCTTCTCTTTTCCAGTCGCTATCAGTTTCTAGATATTTTCTTTCTAAATTATTTACCACTCCTTCAAAAGATTTTTTGCTTGAATACTTTTCATATCCATCATCATAAGAAAATTTAATTTCCTCTTCTCCTGATCCATACAAAATAATATCTTGAATTTTTTTTGGTAAATCTCTCCATGGTGTTTCTAATGTAAAATTGTAATGTTTTCCTAATGAAGATAAAGTTTGAGCATAATACAAGGTTGAGCTTGAAGACCAGGGCACAATAGCTCCATCGATTAAAGTTTTTTTATCATTAGGAACTACTAATTTGGGATCTATATAAAGATCAACACCGATTCCTTCACACTCTGGACATGCGCCGTATGGACTATTGAAAGAAAAAAGTCTCGGTTCTATTTCCTCTATTGTAAAGCCACTTTCTGGACATGCGAACTTCGAAGAAAATACTATTTTTTCATTTTTCTTAAATTCTTTAGGAAGATTTTCATTTGTAAAGTCCACATAAACAAGACCGTCAGACAAAGATAAAGTTGTTTCAATGCTTTCAGCAATTCTTTGCTGTTCTTTTTTATCATTAATAAAACCATCAACATGTATATCTATGTCGTGTTTTATATTTTTATTTAGAGCAGGCGACTGGTCGATTTCATAAATTTTTCCATCAATTCTTGCCTTTTGAAAACCTCTTTTTTTATATCCAAGTAATTCTTTTTTATATTCTCCCTTACGCCCTCTAACTACAGGCGCATAAATTTGAATCTTAGATTGCTTTGGAAGATCCAAAATGCGATCTACCATTTCTGATACTGTTTGTGATTTTATAGGTTTACCTGTGAATGGCGAATAGGGAATGCCAACTCTTGCATATAAAACACGCATATAATCATAAATTTCTGTAACTGTTGCAACAATTGATCTTGGATTTTTTGAAGTAGTTTTTTGTTCGATGGATATTGCTGGTGAAAGACCTTCTATTAAGTCAACGTCGGGTTTTCTCATGCGGTCTAAAAATTGACGGGCATAAGCTGACAAACTTTCAACATATCTTCTTTGTCCTTCAGCATAAATTGTATCAAACGCTAAAGAGGACTTTCCTGAACCAGATAGACCAGTGATTGTGATTAATTTATCTCTTGGAATCTCTACTGAAATATTTTTTAAATTGTGCTCTCTAGCTCCTTTAATAACGATTTTTGTGACAGTATTACTCATCTTTTTCAGTAAATTTTATTCTTTTAATTTGATTAGTCTGATATAATAAACATCAAATTCACAGTTCAAAAAAAGATCTATATTATGGCGGGCAGCTTAAATAAAGTTTTATTAATCGGCAGACTTGGGAATGACCCTGAAATCAAGCAGATGCAAAATGGGAAAAGTGTCGCAAGATTAAGCGTTGCAACTTCTGAAAGCTGGAAAGATAAAAACACTGGAGAAAAAAAAGAAAAAACAGAATGGCACAGAGTTGTTATTTTTAACGAAGGTTTAGTAAGCGTTGTTCAGAAATACTTAAAAAAAGGAGCACAAGTTTATATAGAAGGTCAATTAAATACTAATAAGTACACTGATAGCAACGGACAGGAAAAATATAGCACACAAATAGTTCTGCAAGGTTATAGCTCTTCTCTAACAATGCTAGATGGAAAAAATTCTTCATCTGGCGATAGTAAAAAATTAGAAGGTACTCAATTACCTTCGGATGATATGCCTGATATCTCTCAAGATCCAGACGATAAAGTACCTTTTTAAATTTCCTTCATGAGTGAAGATTTAAATCAAGAAAATTCCAAAAATAAAAAAAATTACAGCTCAGTTCAAATCGTTGATGAGATGAAAACATCATACTTATCGTACGCGATGAGCGTTATTATAAGTAGAGCTCTACCTGATGCAAGAGATGGATTAAAACCAGTCCATAGAAGAATTATTTATGCGATGTACAAAGGCGGATATGATTGGTCAAAGCAATTTAGAAAATCAGCAAGAGTAGTCGGGGATGTAATTGGTAAATATCACCCCCATGGAGATCAGGCTGTTTATGATGCCTTGGTAAGACTAGCTCAAGATTTTTCAATGAGCGTAAAATTATTAGATGGTCAGGGAAACTTTGGTTCTATGGATGGAGATAGAGCTGCTGCAATGCGTTATACTGAAACAAGATTAGCAAAAATTTCTGAATATTTAGTTGCGGATATTGAAAAAAATACAATCGATTATCAAAACAATTACGACGATACGGAATTAGAGCCAACTGTGCTTCCAGCTCAATTTCCAAATTTATTAGTAAATGGAGCGGGTGGTATAGCCGTTGGAATGGCAACAAATATTCCACCTCATAATCTTGGCGAAATTATTGATGGAACACTTGCATATATTGATAATAATGAAATTTCTATTGATGAATTAATTAAGTTAATACCAGGACCTGATTTTCCAACAGGAGGCTTAATAATTGGAAAAGATGTAATAAAAACTGGATACAAAACTGGAAGAGGTTCTATAAAAATAAGAGGAGAAATTGAAACTGAGGAAGAGAAAAAAGATAAAACTTTAGTGGTAATTAAATCAGTACCATTTCAAACTAATAAATCTTTATTAATTGAAAAAATTGCTCTTCTAGTAAGAGAAAAGAAAATTGAAGGCATATCTGACATTAGAGATGAGTCTAACAAAGAGGGAGTAAGAATAGTTATTGATTTAAAAAGAGGAGTTTCAAGCGAGGTAATTATTAATCAACTTTACAAATATTCACCAATTGAATCATCATTTGGATTTAACACACTTGCAATACTTAACGGTAAACCAGAACTATTAAACTTAAAACAATTTATAAAAGTTTTTGTAGAGTTTAGAGAAAAAGTTTTAATTAAAAGAACTTTATTTGATTTAAAGAAAGCAAAAGATCGAGTTCATATTTTAATTGGATTATTTATAGCCATAGAAAATATTGATGAAATTATAGCTATTATTCGTAAATCTAAAAATCCTAATGAAGCAAAAACAATTCTTCAAAATAAATCATGGAGTTTTAAAAAATCAAAAATTAACAAAGACGTTTTAGATGTTAATGATTTGTCTAATAAAGATGAGTACCATTTGTCAGATCATCAAGTTAGAGCAATTCTAGAATTAAGACTTCAAAAACTTACAGCAATTGGACATGAAGAGATCAATCAAGAAATTAGCGAACTTTATAAACTTATAGTTCAATTCAAAAAAATTCTAAATGACAGAAATGCATTGTTAACCCAGATTAAAGATGAGCTTAAAGATATAAAAGCAAAATTTGCAACTCCTAGAAAAACTAAAATTATAAATCAAGTTGGAACTTTTGATATTGAAGACGTTGTTCAAAAAGAAGATGTTATTATTACAATTACTAATAAAGGATACATCAAAAGAAGTCCTTTAAGTTCAATTAAAGTTCAAAAAAGAGGCGGAAAAGGAAAAACAGGAATAACGACTAGGGATGAAGATTTTGTAAGCCAAATATTTACCGCCAATACTCATACACCCATTCTTTTCTTTTCATCCAAAGGTATCGTTTATAAATTGAAAGCATGGAAAATTCCTGAGGGTTCTAATCACTCAAAAGGAAAAGCTCTTCATAGCATTCTACCTTTAAAAGAAGGACATGTAATCACCTCAATTATGCCTTTGCCTAGTGATGAGACTTTGTGGGCAAAAATGAAAATTATATTTGCTACTGCTAATGCAAAAATTAGAAAAAATAGCCTTTTGGATTTTGAAAGTATTCAGCAGAGTGGCAAAATTGCAATGAAATTAGAAGATAATGATTCAATTGTTGGAATTAAAATTTTAGATGACGATGATGACTTTTTATTAAGTTCAGAAAAAGGAAAATCTTTAAGAGTACAATCAAAAAAATTAAGATTGTTTAAAGGAAGATCTTCTAAAGGAATAAAAGGAATGTCTTTAAAAAAAGATGATAAAATTATTTCATTATCAATTTTAAAGAGTGTAAAAATAACATCTGAAGAAGCAAAATCTTATATCAAAGCATCAAGACTAGAAAAAGACATCGAGGAAACCCCAGATGATGAAAATGAGACAACTAAAATAGTTGCATTATCTAAAAAACAAATCGAAGAATTTAAAAATAAAGAACAATATATTTTAACTGTAACGGAAAATGGTTATGGAAAACGTTCTTCTGCTTATGAATACAGAGTAAGCGGTAGAGGAGGCTCAGGAATTATTAATATTATAAGCTCAGAAAGAAATGGTGGAGTTGCTTCTACATTTACGATTAATCATGAAGATCAAATTATGTTGATAACTGATAAAGGTCAGATGATTAGATGTAATGTTAAAGATATCAGAATAACAGGTAGGAATACACAAGGGGTAAGAATTTTTAATCTTTCCGATGATGAAAAAGTTGTTTCCGCTGCTAGAGTTGAAGATTCCTCTGAGGAAAATAGTTAATGAGTCAAAGAGCTAAAATTTATCAACCTATTAAAACCGCAATGCAGTCTGGCAAGGCTAGAACAAAATTTTGGATTTTAGAATTTAATAAATCTAATTCTAATAAAGATTTTGTAATGGGTTGGACATCATCATCAAATACTGACGAACAAATTAAGTTGAAATTTGAAACGCAAGAACAAGCTATTGCTTATGCTAAAGAAAATAATATTCAATTTGATCTAACTACGCATAAAAAAAATAAGCTTATTATTAAGGCTTATGCTGATAATTTTTTAAATAATGTTTAAGAGTTTTTTTTTTAACAAAAAATGGCTCTTATGGTCCTGGGGTGGAGGACTCTTATTAATTTTTTCATTACTAATACAGGTCTCGATCACTGTAAAAATTAATGAATGGTATAAAGGTTTTTATGATTTGTTACAAAATGCCACTAAAAGTAATATTTCAGAATTTTGGGATAAAATTTATACTTTTTGTTATCTTGCATTTCCTTATGTAATACTTGCAACTTTTACTGGATTTTTCACAAGAGTTTATTCTCTACGTTGGCGCGAGGCTATAACTTTTGATTATATTCCGTTATGGAAAAGTAGTGTTGAGAATGTAGAAGGAGCGTCACAACGAATTCAAGAGGATACGAGCAGATTTGCCAAAATTGTAGAAAGTTTAGGGCTTCAAGTTATTAGAGGTATTATGACTTTAATTGCTTTTATTCCTATACTTTGGGGTCTTTCATCTGGAATCCAAATAGAATTTTTAAAACAATTTCCAGGATCTTTAGTTTGGGTATCTTTGTTTGTAAGTTTAGGAGGATTAATAATTAGCTGGTTTGTTGGAATTAAACTACCAGGTCTTGAATATAACAATCAAAGAGTAGAAGCGTCATTTCGAAAAGAGTTAGTATATGGTGAAGATGACAGATTAAAATACGCAAAGCCCGACACTGTATTTGAGTTATTTTCTGGAATTAAATTTAACTACCACAGACTTTTCTATAACTACGGTTATTTTGATATATGGGTTAATTTATACGACCAATTTATGGTTATTGTACCATATTTAGTAATGGCCCCGAGTTTATTTTCTGGTGTAATTACACTTGGGGTTATAGTTCAAGTATCAAATGCATTTCAAAGAGTTCATAATAGTTTTTCTCTGTTTATTCATCAATGGACGACAATTACAGAATTAAGATCTATTCATAAAAGATTGGGTGAGTTTGAAATTGCAATTGGTTATAAGAAAAACTAGCCAGTATCAATTATATTTAATATTTTATCTTTTTTAAAAAATTTGAGAAGTGTACTAAATTTATCAATTGGTAAATTAGCTTCAGTATATAAATCAGTCTCTTGTTTAGCCAATTCAAAAAGGTGAGAGTGGTATAATGGATCTGCTACAATAAAATCTTTTTCACCACTTTGTTTATAACCAATAATATCTCCAAAACCTCTTAATTTTAAGTCTTGTTCAGATATATAAAATCCATCATTGGATTCTTTAAGAATTTTGAGTCTTTTTTTTCCATTATCACTTATTGATTTTGAATATATTAGGATACATTCACCATCTTCGTTTCCTCTTCCAACTCTACCTCTTAATTGATGCAATTGAGCAAGCCCAAATCTTTCGGAATTTTCTATTATAATTGTATTTGCATTTTGATTATCAACACCAACCTCGACTACAGTAGTTGATATTAGAATTGAAAATTTTTTGTCTAAAAAATCTTTCATTACATTAATTTTTTCATCATTCTTTAAATTACCATGCATTACAGCTACATTTTCAGGAAAATATTTTTTTAGATATTCGAATCTTTCCAGAACTGGAGTTAGTTTAACTTTTTTACTTTCTTCAATTAATGGACAAATCCAATAAACCTGCTGTTTACTTTCAATTTTATTTTTTATTAAGTTAATTAAATCAGGTATCTTTTTTTCAGGAATAATATTTGTTATAATTTTAGTTTTTTTAAATGGTTTTTCTCTAAGAGTAGAAATATCCATGTCTCCATAAGTTGATAAAATTAAAGTTCTAGGTATTGGAGTTGCGCTCATTAGCAGCACGTCACAATTCATGCCTCCTTTTTCCGAAAGATTTATTCTTTGTTTAACACCAAATTTATGTTGTTCATCTATTATTATTAATCCTAAATTGTTAAATGAAACAGTTTCTTGAAATAAAGAATGCGTGCCTATTAAAAAATTAATTGTTCCATCGGCAAGTTCTTTTTTAATTTCAATTTGTCTTTTTTTATTTACTCCACTGCTTAAAATTTCAATCTTGATATTGAGTTCTTGAGTTATTGATTTCATCAAATTTAAATGCTGGGTAGCCAATATTTCAGTTGGGCACATTAAAGCCACTTGAAAACCAGAGGCCACAACATTTAATCCTGAAATAATTGAAATTATAGTTTTACCAGAACCTACATCGCCCTGAAGCAGCCTTAGCATTTTTTTGTCTTTTTTTAGACCATCTTCAATTTCTTTAATAATATCTTGTTGATCTTTAGTTAAAGTAAAGGATAAATTTTTAACTATTTTTAATTTATATTCCGAAGAGAAAACTTTAGGTTTTTTATAAATAGATAAGTTTTTTTTTTTAATCTGTGAGAAAATCAATAAATTAGAAAATATCTCATCAAAAGATATCCTTTCGTAAGCCAGAGAATTCTTATTTATATCTTCAATTTTTTTTGGATTGTGAAGTTGAATTAATGAATCTTTAAAACTAGACCAGTTATTATTTTGCATAACAATATCTCTATGCCATTCTGGAACATCAGGAATATTTTTTGTAATATTTTCGTAAATTTTATTTATAGTTTTATTAGAAATCCCCTTTAATGAACTATAAGTTGGCATTATTTTGCTGACTTTATCTTCGTTATTAACAGAGGTAACGTAGTCGGGATTAGTTATTTGACACTTATTTTTATAAAAATTTATCTTTCCACTAATAATGACCTCGCTATTGAGAGGTAGTATTTCTTTAATGTAATTTTCTCTTGAATTAAAAAATACAATGTTAATTTCACCTGTGTCATCAAAGCATTGAACAGTATTTGGAAGTCTTCTTATTCTTGGAAAGTTATGTTTTTTTACTTTAACAAAAATTGTGCTAATTTTTCCTATTTCTAGATTGTTTAACCTAGGACAATGAGTCCTATCAATCAATCCATAGGGAAAATTAAAAATGAGATCAATATTAGATTCTATTTTTTTTTCATTAAATAATTTCTGTATTTTTGGTCCTATTCCTTTTGTTTTGGAAATTGGATTAAAAAAAAAATTAAAATTTTTTTCTATCATTTAAAGACTTGGTTTCAATTTAGTTATATATAGTAGATATGAGCAATTTAATAAAAAAACTTTTATATAGATCTAATCACAGAGGAACCAAAGAAATGGATTTGCTAATTGGTGGATTTGCTATTAAAAACTTAAAAAAATTAAACCCTGAAGAATTGAAAGAATTCGAACTTTTATTAAATTTTACTGATAAAGAACTAAGTTCTTGGTTAATTGATAATAAGAAAAATATAGATTTAGAAAACTTTTCTATATCAAAAAAAATTAAAGAATTTAAGTTACAATTCTAAAATTTTATAGAATCAAATTTACTGTTATTTCTAAAAAATGGCGGAGAGGGTGGGATTTGAACCCACGAACGAGTTGCCCCGTTGCTAGTTTTCAAGACTAGTGCTTTCAACCGCTCAGCCACCTCTCCTTGATTAATGACTTTAAATGTAGGCTATGTTAAAAAAAAGTAATGAATATTTACCCTAAATTTAAAATATTTCTAATTATTTATTTATTTGCAATATTTAATCCCAATATTTCATTAGCAAATGAAAAATTTACTGAGTGGTTAGTTGGTTTTAAAGGTAGAGCGATAGCACAAGGTGTTTCGCAAGAAACAGTTGATACAGCTTTAAAAAATGCAAAATTTTTAGAGAGAATTGTTGCATTAGATAGAAAACAACCTGAGTTTTTCGAAAAAACCTACGAGTATTTGGAAAAAAGAGTTGATGAAAAAAGAATACAAGCAGCAAGAAATCTTTTAAAAGAAAATTCACCTTTGCTTGAGAAAGTCAGCACTAAATTTAAAGTTGATAAAGAAATTCTTGTAGCTTTGTGGGGCATAGAGACTAATTTTGGAGTTAACAAAGGAAAGGTTGATATAATTTCTGCTTTATCAACATTGTCATTTGATAATCGACGTTCAGAATATTTTGAAAAAGAATTAATTATACTTTTAAAATTAATCGATAATAAAACTTTAAAGTATGATAGTTTATATGGCTCATGGGCTGGTGCAATTGGCAATTTTCAATTCATGCCATCGACAATTCAAAAGCACGGTATAAATTTTGATGAAGTCGCTGATATTGATTTAATCAACTCATTTCAAGATTCTCTTGCTTCTGCAGCAAACTACTTAAAAACAATAGGGTGGATTGAAAAAGATAAATGGGGATTTGAAGTTAGAATCGATAAAAATTTTGATAGCAGTTTAATAAATTCAGATTCAAGAAATCTTAAAAATAAAATTTCTATTGTTCAATTAAAATTATTAGGTTTTAAAAACAGAAATGGCAGCGAGATTGCATATGAAGATAAAAAGGAAGGTTGGTTGATAAGACCTGATGGTGAAGATGGTCCAATCTATATTGTTTTTGATAATTATTTAAGATTATTAGAATGGAATAGATCTTTACGATTTGCAATAACTGTTGGAACTCTGTCAGATAAAATAAAAATATAAAATGAGAAATAGGGCAATAGTTTTATTTTTTATTTTAATTACATCGTGTCAAAATTTTTCAACTTATGAAAACAATAATACTTATGAAAAAATAGGGTTTGCAGATTTTACTAAAAATGATGATGTAATACATCGAAATATAGCTCCTAATAGCAAAGTTAAAATTACTAACTTATTAAATAAAAAAAGCATAGTCGTAGAAGTTGATAAAAATTCTAATTACAAAAAAGAAAGGGAAATTATTATTCCTAATAAATACATCGATTTGTTGGAGTTAAATTATAATTTACCAATAGTAAAAATTGAAACTCTTAGAACGAATAAAACTTTTAAGGCCGATACTGTTAAAATCTTTGAGGAAGAAAAAAAAATTACTCAAAATATAGAAATAAAAAATGTTGATATTATCGATTTGTCTAAAAATAATTCTTCAAAAAATAACAATTTAAATAAATTAATAATTTATTATGGTGATTTTACTTTTAAAAATTCAGCCTTAGATATGATAAGCTTATTAAAAAAAGAAATAAAAAATCTCAATCCAACTGTTATTCAGGTTAATAAAAAATTCAGAGTAAAAGTTGCAACTATTAATGATATCAGTGAATTTGATATTTTTTTTAACAAAATAGTTAATACTAAGTTTGATAATTATAATATAATCGTTGAATGATTTTTAAGAATTTTTTTATTTCAGTATTTATTGCATTAGTTTTTGCCTCAGCTTCTTATTCTCAAATAATTATTCCAGATAAAGTTAAACAAGGCATTGTCATAGATCATTCAAGTGGTGCCGTATTAGCTGAAAAAAATGCTGATCAAAAAATATCTCCTGCTTCAATGACTAAAATCATGACAGCTGTTGTTGTGTTTGACCAACTTAAAAATAAAAAAATTAAACTTACAGATCAATTTACTGTTTCTAAAAAAGCTCGAAACGCAACTAGATCAGGCGAATCTACCATGTTCGTGGTACCCGGAGATAAAGTTTCAATTGAAGATCTGTTAAGAGGCGTAATTATTGTATCGGGGGTTGATGCTTCAATTGTTTTAGCAGAAGGCATATCGGGAACTGAAGAGCAATTTGCAATTTTAATGAATGAAAAAGCTAAACAAATTAATATGGTTAACACAAATTTTAGCAATTCTTCTGGAACATATAGCCCAGATAATTATTCAACAGTAAGAGATATCGCTTTATTGTCGTCCTATTTAATCAATAACTATTCGCAGTATTATAAATATTTTAAAGAGAAAGATTTTGCGTGGGCTAGAACAGGTGGCAATCCTGTTAAACAGGAAAATAGAAACGTATTGCTTTCTATGGATGAAGGTGTTGATGGAATAAAAACTGGGCATTTAAAAGATAGCAAGTATTCAATTGCAGTTACAAAGAAAAAAGACAACAGAAGAATAATAGCAGTAATTAGTGGATTGCCCACAATGTCTTCAAGAGCAGAATCTTCAAAACTATTATTAAATGGCGCTTTCAACAAAATTGATCTTGTTAAAATTCCTTATGATAAAGATAAATTTAAAATAAAAATATGGAATGGAAGCTCTTCTTATCTAGATGTTAAAGGTGTAAACAAAGATGGTATTTTTGTTAACTTGCCAAAAAATTTGAAGAATCCAAAAATTAAAATGGAATTAGAATATGAATATCCATTGCAATTACCTATTAAAAAATTTGAGAAGGTTGCGGTCCTTAGAATTTATAAAAATAAAGAACTTATAGAAACTGAAGATTTATTTGCCCAAAAAGACATAACTGATAAAAATATATTCTTTAAAGGAATTCAAAATATCAATCATTACCTATGGCAATAAAAAAACCTTTTTTTATCTGCTTTGAAGGTGTTGAAGGATCTGGGAAATCAACTCAAGCAAAATTATTATACAAATTTATAAAAAAAAATATTACGAAAAATGTAATATTAACCAGGGAACCGGGTGGTACGTTATTTTCAGAAAAAATAAGAAATTTAATATTAGATAAAAAAACAAACATTAGCACGCTAACAGAATTTTTTTTATTAATGGCGGCTAGAAATGAACATATAATTAGTAAAATAAACTTTTATCTTAAAAAGAATTTCATTATCATTTGCGATAGATTTTTTTACTCTACATTAGCATACCAACATTATTTGGAAGATATGGATAAAAAATTTATATTTAACATTCAAAAGAAAATTTATAAAAAAATTCATCCTGACCTTACCTTTTTGATCGATTTAAATGATAAAGAATCTAAAATTAGAATAAGTAATAGATCCAAAAAAACTAACAGATTTGACAAACTTTCAAGTTATCATTTTAATAAAATTAGAAATGGTTTCATCAAAATTTCAAAAACGTATAAAAATAAAATAGTTTTGATTAAGGGCAGCAGGTCTCTTATTGAAATTCAAAATGAAATTAATAAAAAAACTTTAAAAATATTAAATGCAAGATTTTAACTTTTTAAGCACTGAAACAATCAATAAGTATCAAAGATTTTTGTACGGACATGAAGATCTATTTAAAAAACTTTCTAGTCTTTTTAACAAACAGAAGTTACCTAATAAGATTATATTTAGTGGGAGTGACGGAGTAGGGAAGGCAACATTTATTTACCATTTAATTAACTACATATTATCTAGTAAAGAAAATGATCCTTACGACTTAAACTCTAGAGAAATTATAGAAAATAATAAGAGTTATTTGGATTTAATTAATAATATTAATTTTAACTTTAAACATTTAAAAGTTGATGATTATAAAAAAATAATAAGCATAGAAGAAACAAGAGAAATTATAAATTTCTTTAACAAGTCATCAATAAATAATATGCCTAAAATTTTTTTTTTAGAAGGCGCAGAAAATCTTAATAAAAATTCATCAAATTCAATTTTAAAAATATTAGAGGAGCTTCCTGAAAATAATTATTTTTTTATATCATATCTTGAAAATAAATTCTTACTCGAAACAATCAAATCGAGATGTTTTAATTGTAGACTTTTTATAAATTCAAAAGAAAAAACGACAATTAAAGAAAAATTAATCACACAATTTAATACAAATAATACGATTATTAAAAATTTGACTCCAGGAACAAATCTAAAAATGAATATTCTCTTTAATGAACTGAATATTAATGAGAAAAATTTTTCTGAAAAAATTTTAACTATGCAAAACTTTTACTTAGAAGAAAAATATAATAAAGTATTAGATTTAATGCACATATATATTGAAAATTATTTTGCTACTAACTTAGAGAATAATAATTTTTTTAAAAATTTTAGAATGAGAAATAAAATTAATAAAATTATTTATAATATCAATTCTATTAATAATGAAATTAAAAGTAGTTTTTATGAAATAAATCTTTTGCTTGGGATTAAATAATGAAAAATTATTATCTCACAACTCCTATATATTACCCTTCAGCAAAACCACATATGGGACATGCATATTCAAGTATATCTGCAGACGTTATTGCCAGATTTAAAAGGATGGAAGGTTATAATGTTAACTTTTTAACTGGCACTGATGAGCACGGTCTAAAAATTCAAAGAGCTGCAGAACAGCAGAAAAAAGATCCTAAAGATTTATGTGATGAAATCTCTCAAAACTTTATAGAGCTTGCTAAAAAGTTAAATCTTACAAATACAGATTTTATTAGAACCACTGAAGATAGACATAAAAAAACTGTATCTAAACTATGGAATATTCTTGAAGAAAAAAAAGAAATTTATATTTCTAAATATTCTGGCTGGTATTCCGTATCTGACGAAGCATTCTACACAGAAGATGAAATAGAAATTAAGTCAGATATTAAAATCTCTAAAATTTCTGGATCAAAAGTAGAATGGATGGAAGAAGAATCTTATTTTTTTAGACTTTCAAAATGGCAGGATGCATTATTAAAATATTATGAGGAAAATCCTGAATTTATTGCTCCAACTAGTAGAAAGAATGAAGTTATAAGCTTTGTTAAAAGCGGCTTAAAAGATCTTTCGATAAGCAGAACATCTTTTAAATGGGGGATACCCGTGCCAAATAATAATAAACATATAATTTATGTATGGCTTGATGCTCTTACTAATTACATAAGTGCTTTAGATTATTTTGAAAAAAATAATAAAAATCAATTTTGGCCAGCAGACGTTCATATAATAGGAAAAGATATTATAAGATTTCATTGCGTTTATTGGCCAGCCTTTTTATTAGCAGCTGATATCAAGCCTCCAAAAAAAGTTTTTGCTCATGGTTGGATACTTTCTGGAGAAGAAAAAATGTCTAAATCAAAGGGAAATATTTTAGATCCTTTAGAAATTATTGAAAATTATGGATTAGATGAAATTAGATACTATTTAATGAAGGAGGTTATTTATGGAGAGGATGGAAAAATAACTCCAGAAAACTTGATCAATTGCATTAATAGTGATTTAGCAAACAATATCGGAAATTTATATCAAAGAACGAGTTCAATAGTTCATAGTAAATTAAATTCCATAGTTCCAAGATGTTCTCCTAGTGAAAAAGTGGATTTAAAAATTTTAAACCTAGTTGAAGAAAATTTAGATTCTTTAATTAAAACTTTTAATAAATTTGAAATACATAATTATCTAAAAAATATTATTCAGTTATGTTCGGAGGTCAATAAATATGTAAATGACTCTGCTCCATGGTCAATAAAAGAAGATAATATAGAAAAGAGAAACGTTATTATTTATACTGTTTTAGAATTTATAAGGAAAATTTCTATTTTACTCCAACCAATTATTCCTGAAAAAAGCAAAATAATATTAGACTCTCTAAATATAAAAGAAGAAGAGAGATTTATAATAAATATAAATAAAAATTTTTCTTTAAAACAAGAAATTAAAATACAAAAAATTAATATTTTATTTAAAAAACAATGATTATAGACTCTCATTGTCATCTTGATTACGAACCATTAGTAAATAATATTAATGAAGTTTTGTTAAACGCCAAAAAAAATAATATTACAAATTTATTAACTATTGGAACTAGTTTAGAAAGTTCAAAAAAAGTTTTAGAAATAGTTGAAAAATATGAAAATATTTATGGTGCTATTGGTATTCATCCAAACTCAACCACCAAACATTTAAATGATTTAGATAAGCTTATTGATATTAAAAAAAAAAGTAAAAAGATAATAGCTTTTGGAGAAACTGGTTTAGACTATTTCTACAAGAAGAGCGAAAAAAAA
>Ga0209298_10001139_pt1 | contig 17624 bp, 18 predicted proteins | sample S_140806_EF_Meta_FD_187325 | JGI IMG/M metagenome (GOLD analysis project Ga0209298, IMG submission 187325) | Freshwater microbial communities from Lake Simoncouche, Canada to study carbon cycling - S_140806_EF_MetaG (SPAdes) (version 2) | ecosystem: Environmental > Aquatic > Freshwater > Lake ...
AAGGTCAACAAGAGTATTCAGGTAAAATAAATCTTGAAAAAGAAAAGCATTTAGTTAATACCAGATTAAAAGAAACTGATCAGCAAATACAAATGAGAAAGATATCTGAAGAGGGTAGACGTACAAGTGCAATGCTTAAAGTTGCAAAAATTAATGATAAAGTGAAAGAGAAAGGTAAGAAAAGCTAAAGAGTGCATTTTTCTAAACATAGAATGTTTTTTCTTTCAAAATATTGTGTAGTTTATAATTGAACCAACAAATAAATATAAATGGAAACAACGGTAACTAATGAGGTTGTAGATCTCGATAAGTTATTCCCGGGCATAGAGACCTCAGATGTTCTTACATCTAAAGTACCTAGCATATTAAGTAACGATAATGATATGTCGTTTCTTGATAAACCAGGAACAGTAAAATTAGATTCCGCTGCAGATAAAACTACAGCAGATTCAGAAAAGACAGATGCTGGACCAGTAGTAAGTCAAACAGAAGCTGACAAGATTCTGAACTCTATTGGAAAAGAGGATGAAGATGAAGATGATGCAGATGGTTCTACACCAACTGCAGCAGGAAGACCAAAATCAGATAGAAGTGCTTTAGCAGGATATCTGAAAGAAAAAATAGAAGCAGGTGAGTTTTCTGCTTTTGAAGATTGGGATGAAAAGAAACAAACTCTCGATGAGTATCTTTCAAAACAACCTGAAAAAGTATTACACCAAATGCTTGATGCAAACTGGGAGTCTAAGGAGAGAGATCTTCTTGAACGTACACCGGTAGAGTTCTTTGAAGCGTTACCAGAAGAGCTGCAATATGCTGCAAGGTATGCAATGGAAGGTGGACAGGATATGAAAGGTCTGTTTGCAGCACTTGCTCAAGTTGAGCAGGTAAGAGAGCTGGATCCTGAAGATGAAGATGGTCAGGTTATCATAGCCAGAAATTATCTGCAAGCAACAAACTTTGGTACATCTGATGAGATTGAAGAAGAGATAACTAACTGGAAAGAAGCTAATAGGCTTGAGAAAAAAGCCAAAGATTTTAAACCAAAGTTAGATCAGATGCAAAAACAGCAGGTTGAATACAAACTTGCACAACAGGCAGAGTTTAGTCGTCAACAAAGAGAAGCTGCTCAGATGTATGTATCAAATGTTGGACAGGCTCTTCAGAAAGGTGATCTGAATGGATTAAAGCTTGACAAAAAAACACAAGCAATGCTCTATGAGGGATTGACCAATGTTGCTTATCCAAGTGCATCGGGTAAACCAACAAACCTTCTGGGACATATGCTAGACCGTATCCAGTATGTTGAACCAAACTTTGAGCTACTTGCAGAAGCAACTTATTTGCTAAGTGATCCGGAAGGATATAGAAACAGTATAAGACAGCAAGGTAAAAATGTTGCTACTACTGAAATAGCAAAGAAGTTGAAAACAGAACAAATGAATAATTCCGGTGGCGGTGGCTTTGAGATGGATGAGCCAGATAATAAAGCAGGAAAAAAGAAATTAAGCAGACCAAGAAATCTTTTTGAACGATAAACAATTTTTGTAAACAATTAAAAATCAAATAAATAAAAATGGCTACTCCAGTTTTAAACAATGGTATCGCACTTCGTGATAACGTGTATGAAATAGGTTCGAATTACGACTCCTATCACCTATACAATATGATGAAAGATGCGAAACCTACAGATTTGGGCCCAATTGAATTTTGGGCAAACACTCAGGTTGCACAGATGCCTCTGTACGCATTTTCTAACTTCGGTAAAGGTAATACCATAGATGTAGATGATCCAAGGGGTCGTTACACATGGCAGACACCGGTTGCAAATGATCTTCCACAGATCACACGTGACATCGATCCTTCTGATAGTAAGAAAGGTATTGCAGAAAAATCATTCCGTATTGTTCTGAATCGTAGGGAATATGGTCATACTGCAGTTCTGACTTTTGACAAATACCGTGGTTTGGAGTTCAGGGTAACTGAAGATCCTATCGTTTCTATGGGTAACAACGAGTTTGTTTACACATGTAAACTGATCAACAACAACTCTTCTGCATACCTGGATAACAAATATCTGGTACCTGGTACCAAAGTATTCCGTGTGACTTCTGGTCGTGGTGAATATGGTGAGCGTTGGGATGATGTTGTCTCACGTGCCGGTTACAGGGAGTTCTATAACATCCTCGGTAATGCTGAAGCGAATGCTTCATACCATATCAGCCAGAAAGCTGATGCTATGATGAGAAATGGCCAGAACACAGGTGGTATTCCTGTAACTGAAATCTGGAAGATCAACGATCCATCTCTTCGTGCTGATCCATCACTCCGTACTCTGGAAGACATCTCAACTCGTCTGGGCCAGGTAGGTATGCTGAAAGCAATGAAAGAAGGTCAGATCAGCAAGGCTTTCATCACTGAGATAGAAAGACAAGCAATTAAGAAAGTTACCGGTGACCTGGAAACTTACCTGATGTGGGGTAAAGGTGGTCGTGTTCAGCAGGATGGTCCAGATGATCTGAGATTCTCTACAGGTCTGTGGATACAGTCTGACAACGGTTACAAGAAAGTGTACAACATCGGTACTTTCAGTACAGATATGTTCAACTCTGAAATCTACAACTATTACATTGGTAAGGTAAACTTTGAAGGTCCTGATCCAAAACGTAAGCTGATAGTTCAGACCGGTCTTGCAGGTATGCAGCAGATGAACAAAGCTATCCAGCAGTTTGCAATCAACTCTGGCCTGGTACAGAATGCTCATGAACTCGGTGCTATCAAGGGTGAAGCTCTTGATCTGGACTTTGGTTATGCGTTCACTTCATATACCATACCATTCCTTGCAAACCTGAAGTTTGTTATCAACCCAGCATTTGATAACGTAGAGGCCAACGAGATTGAAAACCCAATCATCAACGGTTTCCGTCTGTCTTCATACTCTTACATTATATTTGATGTAACAGATCGTGGTACAGATAACATCAAAATGCTTCGTGATAAATACGATCACGAGTTCCATTGGATGTACCAGAACGGTACTGCCGATTACATGGGCCGTACAAAAGGCTTCCAGTCTTCTGGTGACTTCAATGGTTACAAAGTGAAAATGTTCCAGAAGCAGGGTGCTCTGGTTGTAATGGACCCGACCAGACTTCTCAAGATAGTTGCAAAGAATCCTATAACTGGGTACAGCTTATAGTAGAAAAGAATATTCGTTTCTTTGCTACAATTTATATATCTTTGCGGTGTACTTCAAAAGGTACACCGCAATTTTATGTATATAGCCAGCATTGATCCTATAGAAAGTAAAGAAGGTTCTTCCTTGCACAAAGTCCATATCTACAAAAAGTCCGAGGAACGATTTGAAACTATCCTGCAACTCTATAAAAAAGGTAAGAGTATGACAGAGATAGAATCTTCCACAGAAACACATAGAAATACTATCCGTAGACAACTTATAGCCTATGGTATAGATGTAGATACCGAGGCAGAAACAAAGTACAAAGAACTACTGGAACAGGTAGTAAAACTATACCAGGAAGGGAAGTCTCAGATTTATATTGAGAAGAATCTGCATCTTACTCGTAAGACAATACGTGAGCATCTCAAGAGTACAGGAGTAAAGTACAAAACAAAGTCAGAACAGTGGCTTATCAGATATGGAAATACTGATCTCAGAGAAGATGCTTTTGAAACTATTACTCCTGAATCTGCATATTGGTTAGGTTTTCTGTACACAGACGGGTCAATTTCAGGAGATGAAAGAGAAGGATATACCACTGAGCTTTTGCTGCAGAGAGGCGATAAAGGTCATATTGAAAAGTACAGAGATTTCATGAGATCATCTTCTAAGGTTGAAGATGTAAAACCTGCAGGCAGGTTAGCTTCTCGCTTACGAATAGGATCTAAAAGAATACATGATTCTCTGAAAGCACTCGGATTCACTAACGAGAAGAGTTATGATGCTATACCTCATGAGAGCTTACAGAATAGCCGGGACTTCTGGAGAGGTTGTATAGATGGAGATGGTGGGGTTTATTGCAAGGATATGATTAAGTACATGACGCATCAACTTTTTATGTGTGGTACTCTTGATACCGTATGTGGATTTATTTGGTTCTGTCAGGATAAAATAGGGCTTACAAGTAGAAAGTATCCAACGGATAAAGGAAATGGTCTTTATGCAATTTCATATTATGGACAGGAAGCAATTAAAATAGCAGATTTCTTGTATAAAGATGCATCTGTTTATCTCGAAAGAAAGTATCAGACTTATTTGGCAATTACACAAAATGTTGTGTAAATTTGTGTAAAGAATAGAAGGTGTCTGGGAACTCTGTATAACAATGCAGTGGGAATTGCTCCAGGTAAGCGTACATGAACGGCCTTTTATTCTTTACTCTCTGTAATTTCCATTTCTCGTTTCATATATACAACAAAGTGGTGCGGTTCAAAAGACTGCACCATTTTTGTTTATATTATTTTGAAAAGTTGTAAATTTGTCGTACATTCAATGTGAACCAACAAAACAAATAAAATGAATATTAAAGTAGCTACCAGGGTAAGTATTAAACCATATATAAGTGGTGAACCCAATGCAGGTCTTGAAAAGTATGATATGGTTGTAGCCGATGGTGCACAACACAAAGAACTTTTGGGCCTTGTAGAACGTAATGGCATTAAGTGCTATCTGACAGGTCTTAATGAGCTGGCTCCAGAGGTACAGAACATTCGTGATACAGAAAAGAAAGAAGCAACCATCAGAGACATTCGTAAAACAATAGTGTTTCTTGAAAACTCTTTGGCTGGTAACTATACTCTTACCGAAAAAGATATTGATGAGTATGATGACAAAGGAAAAGCTACAGGTAAGCTTTCTCCTACGTTTTGGAGTAAAGTAACAATGTTTATCTCTCAGGCTCCTGATAAGTTTGATGATAAGAAAAACCGTATCCCTACGTATTGGGATGGAGTTGAGATCAAATGTGGTAACAGTCCTATATATCTGGATCCAAGTAACCCACATGACCTTATTCTCATATATGCTATCCAAGCCGGTGGATTCCTTTGTGTTGCACCATCTATGGATGCAGCAAGAAATGCAATTGAGGTACCAAAATGGTATTTGGATAAAGAGGAAGAAACAGCAAGCATCAAAACTGAGGTTAAAAAACTTCGTAACCAGGCTGGTGCTGAACTGCAGAAACTTTATGACAAAGATGCAACTAAGTTGTTCTATGTCACTAAGCTTTGTGCATTGAACTCTTTGAGCTACAGGAAGTCTACTCCGAATGACATCATGTATGATGATTGTGATAAGTATATTAATGGTGAAACGGTTGATAAAAACAAGAAGATGACTGCTGAAAAGTTCATCGAGTATTGTAAACAACCATTAGCTTCAGTTAGGGTACAGGCTATTGTAAGAGATGCAACAGAAATGCAGATGCTTACGTATAAACAAGATGGTCAGTTGTACTATAACAAAACCGGCACCCCGATGGGCAAAGGTATATTTGATGTGGTTAAGTTCTTGGAAAATCCTCTGAACAATGATGTGCTAACCAACATCACAGAGGAAGTAGAGGTTGAATGGCAGAAGTAATTTCTAAACTCAACATACAATGGCAAAAGCAAAAAAGCCAGCTCCAATGCCGGCACCAAAACCAAAAAAAGGAAAAATGTAATCAGGTATGACTAATCAGTTATTACAGGTGAAATTCCAACAGAGGCTAAACAAGCTATCATCCAATGACTATGGAAACATAGAGTGTTGGATGATAGCCGAAGCCTTTAATAAGGCTATGGATGCTTGGACACCCAGACAGCTACAGGGAATTAATCAGACAAAGAGTACTGCAGAAGGATCGATCAGGAGTATAGATAAGCTTCAGATCATTTTGAATCAGGTAGCTCTTACAATGATTAATCAGGGTATCTATTGGGAGTGTGATGTCCCTACTGATTATCTTGAGTGGTCAAGGATGAGTGCCAGTGCTATGACAGGTGACTGTTGTCCAGCTAGAAAGTTAAAGATCTTTCTTGGTGAGGAAGCAGATATGGATCTGGTTCTTTTGGATAAGAACAGACAACCTTCTTATGAATGGGGTGAAACAATTGCTACTGTTATAAATGGCAAGTTTAGAATATACACAAACAATTGCTTTGATGTAGTTGATCCAAGTATTACTTATTATAGAAAACCTGTACACATTAAAATAGAAGGATGTACTGATCCTGATACTGGCCTCATTGTACCTCCCGGAGGTGGAGTAGAGTGTGAGTTTTCAGATACAGTAACTGAACTTATTATAGATGAAGGTGCAGCAATTCTTGCAGATGACATGGATAACTATAACAAAATGCAGGTATTGAATCAGAATGCAGAACGTAGTAACTAATAGAGCTCTAATAGATCTCTAATAAAACTCTAATAAATGTCTTTACCAGTACTGAACCGATTAGGTTTTTGGTATCCAACTACTAACACACCATCTCTTGTAGATGGTGTTGGTACTTTAGGGGATTGCTATCAGATTGTAACTACTGATTTAACTGCAACTCCTCCTGCCGGCTACTTTATGTATAACCGGAATTTGGGTAGTGGTACAAAGACATGGATATCAACTCTCTACATTTACTATGATGGTGCCGAATGGCAAATGATTGGTGGTGTTACCGGTGGTAGTGGAACTACTCCTAACTTACAACAAGTAACAGATGTAGGATCTATTACAACTAATACAATGACTGTAGGCTCTTTATCGGGTCTATTTAGTCAAATATTAAACTCAGCAGTAGGTACACAAAATTTTGCTACAGGAACATATGCTTATATAGATGCTTCTGGATATTTAGGATTAAACAATGGTCTAGTTGAGAGTTATCTATATAATACTAATGTAACAAATGCAGGTATTAGTTTAGAATTTCCGAATACATCAGGTTCAACCAGTCATACAATACCAATCTCTGTAAATGGTGTTAGTGCTGATAGTGCAGGTAATATTGCAATATCCGGAGGTACTGGTACAGTAACTTCTGTAGGAACTACTGGTCTTATATCAGGTGGTCCTATTACAACTACAGGTACTATAACTACTTCTATGAATACCAATAAGTTAGTTGGTAGAAGTACTGCCGGCACTGGTATCATGGAAGAGATAACTCTTGGTACAGGATTATCTTTTTCAGGAACTACATTAAATGCATCAGGAGCTTCTCCTCTTACAACTAAAGGTGATCTTTATACATATAATACAACCAATACAAGACTTCCTGTAGGACTTGATACACAGGTATTATTAGCAGATAGTACAACTGCAACAGGTTTAAAATGGGGAAGTAACACTGCTGCCACACCAACAGGATATTACTTAGCAATATCAGATAGTACAACACAAGATAATCCTACAGCAAATACACCAAGAGCTGTAAAGTTTAATACTACAGATTTATCTAATGGATTTTCATTACAAACAGAAACTGCTGTTTTTACAGGAACTATTAACAATGGCGGTGCAGGTGCAGGAACTATATTAAATGTTACAGGTGTTACATCAGGAACATTAAAGGTAGGGATGGTATTAACAGGTGGTAGTATAACTGCAGGAACTTTTATATCTGCATTTACAAGCGGTACAGGTGGTATAGGTACTTATGTAGTATCAGTCTCTCAACTTAGAACATCTGCTACATATACAGGGACAATGACTTCTCAGATTGTTGTTGCTAATACAGGTATTTACAATATTCAGTTTTCATCACAAATGGATAAGAGTGATGCAGGTGTTGATTATGTAAATTTTTGGTTAAGAAAAAATGGAGTTGATGTTACCGCAAGTTCTGGTGTTATATCATTACAAGGTAATAGTCCTGCATACATGATGGCTGCATGGAATTATCTTATAGAATTAATAGCAGGTGATATAATAGAATTATATTGGGGAAGTGCCGATACTGGTATGTCTATTTTAAATGAAACTGCCCAAACAAGTCCATTTGCACACCCTGCTATTCAATCTACTATATTAACTATTACACAACAGTCTGGTATCATGGCCGGCACTGGTATAACGGCAATCAATAGTCTTACAGGTGCTGCTCAAACAATGGTGCCAGGTACATCAGGTACTGACTTTGCAATATCTTCTTCTGGTACTACACATACTTTTAACTTACCTACAGCATCTGCAATAAATAGAGGAGCTTTATCTTCTGCTGACTGGAGCACATTTAGTGCAAAAGTACCGGCAGGATCTATTACAACTTCTGGTCTTACTCAGAATACAAATAAGCTTTTGGGCCGAGGAACAGCAGCTACCGGAGTTATTGAAGAAATAACTTTGGGAACTAACCTTAGTCTTTCTGGTACAACTTTAAATGCAGCAAGTAGTTCAACTTCTCCGGGAGGATCAACTACTCAGGTACAGTATAACAATGCCGGTACATTTGATGGTGCTGCTAAAGTAACTGTAGATACTACAGATGAGAATCTTATACTCATAAGTACCAGTGGTACAACTGCAGTAACTGCTCCTGGTAGTGCTGGTGCAAAACTATGGACAAGTAATAGGGTAGGTACTAACCAATTAATGCTCACACCATTTCTTGGAGCAGAAACTCCTATGCAAGCTTCCTTTGGTAACAAACTTATAGGAAGATATATAACAGCAGGTGCTACAACCATTATTGCAGATGGTTATTTGAACCAAGTAATGAGTGCTGTTAACCCGGGCAATACTGGTGGTACAGTTAGTGCAAGGGGCTATGATGCAACAAATCTTCTTCCTAACTATAACAGATATGGTTATCTTACAGCTACAACAGCAAGTAGCTATGCTGAACAACGTACCAGTGTTGTTGGCAAAGGTTCTGTTATGGGGAATGCTGTATATGGTGGAGGTAGTAAACTTGTCTATACATTTGGATTAGGTGCATATAACTCAGCACAACGTCTTTTCTTTGGTTACACTGGTTCAGCTTTAACCTGGTCAACAAACATTGACCCTTCTGCACAGGTAAATACTTTTGGCTTGGGTAAGGATGTAGCTAATGGTACTTTTTATTGGATGACAAATGATGGCTCAGGTATTGCCACAACATCAAATACCGGAGTTACTCCAAACGTAAATGATGTTTACCGTCTTACAATTTTTGTACCGTCAAATGCTACAACTATCTACATGCAGTTGGAAGTTATAACAAAATCAACAATTACAAACTACACTTACTCAACATCATCTGATATCCCAGCCATCGGTACATTGATATACCAAAGAATGTATATCAACAATGCTGCCACGGGTGCAGCAGTATCAATGATGATGATTCAAATAGAAGAAGAACTTTACTAATATGGTACAAATAGTCCCTTTTCAAGCAACAACAAGTGGTCCTTTGGCTACACAATTACAGGTATCTGTAACAGATGATGATCTGTATGCATCTGCAAACTTTAGGTGGGTTCTCTTTGATGTGATTGGACAAGTTGCAAACAATGGTCTGGTTCCTTGTGTAGAGAATGATTATACATCATGGGATGGAAGTAATACTTATCCATATACTTTTGTAGCTTCTTACCTTGGAGTAGAAATTATTGGTAATGTCTAATAAAAAACTTATCTTATTTATATGGGAAGCACAGGTAAAACTCCGAATGTATATGGTATACCAGCCACTTTAAACTGGTGTGTTGCATCAATTGCACAATTGAAAGGCCAGGTATGGGGCATTATCCAAAATGGTGGTGGAGGAGGTGGAGGTACACAGAATCTTGAAGAGGTGCTTAATCAGGGTAATACTGCAGGATACTCTGTTATTATAACAGATGGTACTCAAACAGTTACACAAAGTGTTGCTGGAGTTGTTGTAGATAATACTGCTGAATCTATTACAATTCAAGCAAATAATATTGTATCTACTAAACTTTCTGATTCTAGAGAAACTATTTTAGAGTTTATACAAGGTATACCTGGTGTATCAAACAGTATAAAATTTCCTGATGATAATGGAACTGTTCTTTTAGATAGTCTTTTAGGAGTTGATAATGGTATTGCTACTTTAGATAATGATGGACTTGTACCAGTTACACAACTTCCTTTTTCTGCTATTGCCTATCAAGGTGCATGGAATGCATTTACAAATACCCCATCATTAGCAGATGGATCAGGAACTGCCGGTGATTTTTACTTTGTATCAGTTGCCGGTACCCAAGACCTCGGAAGTGGAAATATCACTTTTGGAGTAGGGGATATGGTTGTATATAATGGATCTGTATGGCAAAAGGTAGGTACACCAATACCAACTACTCAGATGGTTGAGTCTCGTTCAGGTGCTGCATATCAACTTGTACTAACAGATAATCAAAAGTTACTAAAGTTTCCATTTACAACTGGTCGTAATATTACTGTACCTTTAAATGCAACTGTACCTTTTCCAGTAGGTAATAGAGTAGATATTATGATGATGAATGATGGCCAGGCTACAATTGTAGGAGAAACCGGTGCAGTATCAATTCGTTCTAAAGGGGGAAATACAAAAACAAATGGTAAGTATACTATAGTTTCTATTGAAAAAATAGATACAAATGAGTGGGTATTAGTAGGCGATTTAACTTCATAACATGTTGACAACCATACCATTAGGAATAATTGATTCAGCAGGAGGTAGGACCTATGCTACTTGGAGTACTGTAAATAAAGCAACTAGTGTTATACTACCTGCAGGATATGATAATTTAAAGTTTCAAACTATTAGTCCTCCACAAGCAGGAGGAACTTGTATATCTACTATTGGTATGAATGTAGATAAATGGTATTGGGAAATTACAGTAAATGCAATTAGTGGTACCAGTGCTGTAATGTGTGGAATAGCAGATAGTTATAAAACAACAAATCCTGTTAGTACAATTGGTGCATATGCTAATTCTATTGGTTATAGACCAAATGCAGGAACATATACTTTTTGTTTTTTTAAAAATGGTATACGTCAAGGAGCAAATGGAACTTGTCCAAATGATATAGTAACTGGTAATGTATTAAGTTTTGCTTTAGATATGAACTCTCGTACTTTTACATTTTATATAAATGGTGTACAGGCAGGATTGGTACAAACATTACCTGCAGCAGGTACTACGTATTATGCAGTATGTGGATCAGATGGTGTTGCAAATAATGGAGGAACAGCTAATTTTGGGCAAAATGCTTGGGTTACAGATCCATCAAGGCCAGCAATTGCAAATACCAGAAATGCATTATTTGCAGCAGGATATAACAAAGGAATTTACATCTAAACAAACTTACTGAAATGAAGATAGATCTTAACAAAGCCTTTATAGCCCTTGCTTCAATATTTCTTGCTTTCCTCAGTTGGTTTGGGAAAATTACATATGATAAACTTAGCAAAATTGAAACTGATGTACAAAGTTTATTGGTTGCATCTGGGGTTGATAGAACTGAAATACAGAATCTTAAAGATAGGATGAGTAATTCTCCACGGCCAGGTAAACCAGTAAGTTATATACACTATCACAGAGAGTTTGTATTACCGGATGAGATTGTTCAAAAAAGGAAAAAACTGATTGAGAAAGTATGAATAACAAGATAGTTGTAGCAGTTTTTATAGGAATAGTTGGTGTACTTCTGGCAATAATAGCATTCTATCAAAAGCCAGCTCACTTTGATGGTATCACGGCCAAACAGCTCATGGACAGTTTAGTTGCTCACGACAAAATAAGAGAACAACAACTATCTGTCCTCAGAAGTAAATACGAACAAGACTCAGTAAAGATTACCAGTATCAAAAGTGAGATAGACAAAGTGCCCGGCCTTGTAAAGGAAATAAACAAAACTTATGATAAAAAAAGGAATCACGTTAATTCTCTTTCTGTTGATGAGCAAGTTGGCCATATGTCAGACTGGTTATCCGAAGACAGTAGTCTTGGAGAATGATACTGTAGTAGCTATAACAAAAGCACAAATGAAGAAGATGAATAATCTTCACTTTCATTACCAAGAGTGCAAAGAAACAAATCAGCTTCTGACCAGTACCATAGATAGTTGCAAAGTAACATTTGCACTCTATGATACTATAATACTCAACCTCAAGGATCAGATAGTAATATACCAACAGGGAGCAGCAGAAAGCAAGACCGTAATGAAAGAAATGGTTGCTCTCGATGAGAAGAAATCCAAGAAGATCAAAAGACTTACTGCACAAAACAAACTCTTGAAAGCAGGAGGTGTTATCCTATTAGCAGTTACAGCAATACTCTGCTTACTTTAATGTAAGTATGATAATAATAAATATCTCAAAATAGTTTGTTGGAAAACAAAAAAGGTGTATATTAAATATGAGAGGGGACGATACTCTCTCCATTCAGGTTACCTGGGTGTCACAAAAAACTTTTTTAAACAATGATTTTTCCTTATTCATTTAGACGGGCTTACCTGGCCAAAGTTGTAGCAAATACAATACAGGTTCAAACTACAGGTACAACTGAGTCTCTGACTGCCGGTGTACTTGGTTTTTGTACTGCACCTAACGGTATTGAGGGCAACCTTACTTCAGGTAACACAACAACTACTCTGAAAATGGTAGTTGGTAGCTGGCACACTGTTGACCAGATTGCACCATTCTATGGTGGTCTTAAAGCACCTTACTACAGTAAGGCAATTGATGCACGTAGAGTAACAAGATTTATTCACTCAATTGCAAACCCTGCACAACAGCAGATCATTATTGCAGGTTGGGACAAAACTTCTGGAAGTGTTGGAACAGGTCCAGTGTTCTATTGTGGTGAAGCTTATATGCTTCGTTTGGATATGATTGGTTCTCCAGCTCTCCGTCTTTTGAATCACCAAATATATGTAACTCTGCCAGCTTATGGTGGTTGTTGCGGTACTGATTGCAGTTCAGGTTGTACAGCCTCTCCGGTTGATGCTGCTTGTATCATGCTTCAGTGGAATGACTTTATGAGGTACGGTACTTACAATCCTGGTATTGGTGCTCCTGCATTCCAGGCTCCATCAGGTGAAATACCATATCTGAAGCAGTTCTTCCTGCCGGCTGTATTTGTACAGACAAGTGGAGGTAGCTATACTGCAACTCAGGTATATAGCCAACTTGATTATGAAGCTGCTGATGCAGGTAAATATGGTACTGCTGAAGAAAATGCTGCAGTATTATTAGCAGGTGCTTATTCATGTAATACTGCAAACCCAGCTTCTGTAGTAGCAGGTTTCCAGCTTACTGGTGCTTACTATCAGACAAATTACAACAACTGTACGTTTACTCCATCAGATTACTTTGAGATAGAGCCTATCTTCTGTAAGACTTCTCTGATGACCGGTAACTTCTCTGGTGTAAACAACTTCTCTCCATGTGGTTGGACTACTACAATCAATACATCAGTACCTAACATGGTTGCAGAACTTCAGGCTCCTATATACCCTAAAGGTCTTGGTGAGCAGGTTGTCCGTGAGATCATACAGTCTGAAAGATACCGTCAAGATCACTTTGCAGATAGCATCTTTGTAGATAGCTACCGTATGAGGGAGATAGAAAACCAGGATTGGATACTGGATAATGTAAACCGTCAGGGTTACTATGACAGTGTTGCAATTGTGTACAATATCTTCAGGCCTCAGAACAGTCAGAGTGTACATGACAATGATGAGTATACAGAGATTGTTTATGTACAGGGTACATACGATCCTGCAACAAATCAGTATACTCCACCTAACGTAGATGCATTTACTAATATCCTTACAAATGCACTAAATGCTGTATATAGCCCAGTAACACTGGAAACTACAGTTGATCTGGCAGGTGGTACTCAGTCAGGTATCTAATTAAGAATAATTAATCATCGAGAGGGGAAGGGTAAGAAATGAGACCCCTTCCTCTCTCTTTATTTATAAGTGATGGGAAAGCACATATTACAACTTAATTTTCCGGATACAACCAACGATGGTGTACTGCTGATTGATGATATATCTATGTACGATAGTTATCTTTTGGGTTTGAGCTCTAGTTCAACATCTGGCAGTACAACACCTTGTTCTGGTTTTGTGGTACCATGTGCCAATCTTCAGATAACTCCTCCCGGCTATTACACACCTACATCTATTGATGTACATTATGGTAACTTCAGACTTGTTTTGAATGCCTGTACACTGGGTGTAAGTACTGCAGGAAGTTGTGCATCTAGCTGCCCCACTTTACCAGATGGTTTATACAACATACGATATTCTGTCTCACCCAATGACAAAGTGTTTGTAGAGTACAAGATTCTGAGAACTGTTCAGGCAATGAATAGGTATTATAACTTGCTTTGCAGGATAGGGTTGACACCTTGTTTGCCTAGTCAGGAACTGCAGTATCAGATCAACAGTTTACAAACTATCAATACTTACCTTACTGCAGCTAAAGTAATGGTAGAGAATGAACATCAGTTTACAGAGGGTATGAACCTTTACAGGTTTGCTGTAGAGTTGATGGATAAAATGAGTTTTGAACCATATAACTGTTAATAAAATGAACCAACAATCAAACTTTAGCGGATCACATTGCCCAAGTTGTGGAAGGTGTTTCTGCGGTACTCCAAAGACGAGTGCATCAGATGGTAGAGCTATCTGTATTCATTGTAAACCGGCCTATGAAGCAAAACTAATTGCCTCAAAGCCTCATAACCCATAGTAATGAACTACAAAGATGCTATAAAAAGAATCAACAAGGATTATGCCAATACAACCTATGCTACTTATATGAGGCAGCAATGGGGAATACGTGTTGGTTATAGAATAGTTGATCCATCTATAATGTACATGAGAAAGAAACTTGCAGATATGCAGTTATCTTATGACTGTGCAGGAGCTCTTTGTATTGCATCCAGGGTTCAACCTATAACTGTAAAGAGTCAGGCTGGAGCATATCCTGCTGGTACTTGTTCAATACTAAACCCACCATTGTATGTAAACTGTACAGGCTGGGGTAGAGATTGGCCGAGAAACGTAAGAGAAATTCTCATAAATACTTTTACAAGATAACTATTTTTCCAAGATAATTTTGTATATTTAAGATAAGATGGCAGATCCAATAAAAAGTAACTTATTGTCAAACACATGTGGGACTCCAACGAGTTCTAATTGTGTTCTTTGGGCTGGTCCGAATATAACAGGCTTGGGTACATGTAGAGGTGCAAGTATTACAGATGTAATATTTGCTATGTATCAGAATTGTTGCGGTGGTGATGATAACCCTTGTGCTGCAAGAGGTTGGATAGACTTCTCTGGATCAATTCCAACAAGTCTTGTTACTGCAACATATAAATATACCATTACTGCTTTTGGTGTTGGTAACAGTGGTATACCATCTTACAAATGGACTAAAGAAGGTAACCTTGCTCTTAGAGGGAGTTTGAAAATAGACATTATTCCTTTTATCAGTAAAGAGTATTTTGATATTCCTCTGGTAACACTTGACCCAACTTGTTTTCCTGCAAACTGGAAAAACAATCAGGCTGCTGTAGCATTTGTAGACTTTTTTATAGTAAATGGTACAGTTATTCCAGTAAGAGCAACTGCTTATGTTGATCGACCAACTGGTATTCTTTATTTGAGTATTACGTTTGCTGATACAATACTTTCACCAATACCACCATGTTATATAGACCTTGGTGCAATACTATTTAATTTAGCATAACATGCCACAACTTCAACCATACGTATCAAATACCCCATTAGTGGTAGCCAGGAATTTAAGATTCTTGGTTGCCGGCATTCCTGTAACTGAAATGCTACCTATAGGTATGGTAGGGAATGTGGTTAATGATAACCCGGAAACCGGTTACATCTCAAGGATAGGTGCAATACTCAGTGATCAGATTGACCTGTACAATACTGTACAAAATACACTGAATCAATATGAGATCGACATCACCTCTCTCGATGTGAGGGTAACTGCTCTTGAAATATCCGGCACTACTGTTCCTTCTGTAAATGGTTATTGTTATAACGGTAACTCTGCTATACTGGTAACAGACATGACTGAGTTACTTACTCAGGATCTCTGTGATTACAAAACTGTTTTAGGTACAGCAACAGATCTCAGTTCAGGACTATCTACATCTGCACCAGGTACAACAAATCAATTAGATGCATTTAGTCAGAACAGTACGTTGTCTGGCCTGAATGGATGGTTACCAACTTTAAGTCCTACTGTAGCAGACACCATCAACAATATTTGGTTGGCATACTTTGATGCAAGAGCTGGTATAACAAAAACACTTGAGGCTGTTACACCAAACTGTTCTCAGGTTATAATTGATTTCCAATCTGTATATAGTTCAACTGCAGCTGGTTTTAACTTATTTTTTAGCGGTTACTCTTTTATTCCTTCCGGTTATTTGGATGGTGGAAGTACTGTTACAATAACAGATGATCAAAGTGGTATACTTTATACAGGTTTCAATATAGTAAACCAGGCAGCTAATGTAAATCCTCTTTTCCTTTCGATTTCAGGATCTACATTGTCACCAACATCTGCTTTTTATACAGTAAGTATAACTTCAAATGTTGCAAATGCTTCTATAGGAACTACTTGTGTAAAAACAGTAATTCATACAAGCTCTCTTGAAGGAGGTGCTGGATCTATTTACAACATAGGTAATTTTACAGATGGTGTATCAGGAACTACTGCAACAATAGTTTCTGGTTTGACATATGGACCAAGGTTTGTGCAGATAACAGCTAAAGATTCTCAGACAGCAACTGAACTAGCCAATGGTTACTACCTGACCTATACAAATGACGGTGCAACACTTACACTGTTGTCATCAGTTCAAACAACACTTAACCTTGATTGGGTAGCTTATAAATAATTAACATGTGTAACTGTAGTTCAATACCGGCCAATATATGCAATCAATGTGCACAGGGAAATGCATGTGGCTGTCCTCCTGATTATACTGTATTGCCACAACCTGTAGCATGTGGATGCTGTCCTGCTGGATTTACTTATGTACCTGGCACTACAAAAAATAATCCTCCAACTTGTGTAAGTTCTACAGGTGCAATAACAGACCCTATACCTTGTCCAAGCTGTGAAAGTACTTTATCTTCAGATTGTGTAATACTGCCGGCAATATCTTGTGTTGGTTTTCCAGGTGGAACACTTACTTACTTTGCAACATTCTTGTGCACAAGCACTAGATTTATAGAAAGTATACTTACAACAATTGGAGGTAATACTGCTCTTGGTAGTGGATTCTGTCAACTTGTACAAAACTGTCCTGCTTTAGGAAGTGGTACAACTCCGGTATTAGGACCTATAGTAGTTACATTCCCATAAAAATAAATAGATCATGGCAACTTTTCATATACCTGTAACGTGCGAGAATATAATAAGTCCGGCAAGTACTAATTTTAGAATTAGATATCGCCTTATGGGAGATGTTGCCTGGACATCATTTCTTGTAGCACCAACTTCTGCAACTACTATTACAATACCACAGGATTCACCTACGACTGTATTAGATGACAACAGAATATATGACTTTCAAGTTCAGAACATAAATGGAGCAGATAACCCACTTTCTTTAATTAGTCAAAGTATAGGCTTTACTG
>Ga0209298_10001141_pt1 | contig 17615 bp, 14 predicted proteins | sample S_140806_EF_Meta_FD_187325 | JGI IMG/M metagenome (GOLD analysis project Ga0209298, IMG submission 187325) | Freshwater microbial communities from Lake Simoncouche, Canada to study carbon cycling - S_140806_EF_MetaG (SPAdes) (version 2) | ecosystem: Environmental > Aquatic > Freshwater > Lake ...
GTCTGCTTCTTCGTCGTCGTCAGCTCGTAATCCGAGAAGCCAAGCTGCTTGCCGCCCATCACCCCAGTCCTGGCCTGCGATCACAGGGCTATTGTCCCGCGAATGGCCTGGGTTTTCCAGGGTCTCCTTAGGCGAGTTGCCCTTGTGAAGTAAAAAAGCCGCAGTTCCGATGCTGGACATCGGATCCGCGGCTCTTGGAGGGTGGTTGGTCTGGGTTCCGTGGCTTCGGTGCGGTTCCCCGGAGCTCCCGGATGGGCGACCTACTCAGCAGTGCTGAGGGCCGGTTCCGTGGGGGCACTCACGGTTTCACTGCTGCCGGTCGGCAGGGAACGGGGCGCCGGCATCGGGCCATCCTGTTTCACTGTGAGATAGCGGATCACATCCTCAGAGAGGCGCATCGCCCGCTCCAGAGGAGCCACTTGCTGGCCATCGCCGTTGTGGTTGAGCTGCACGTAGATCCCCTCGCGGTGCTTGGCGATCGTGTAGGCCAGGCGCCGCTTGCCGCGCATTTGGTTGTCGAGCACCTCGCCGCCGGCTTCAATGACCAGATCTCGGTATTTGGTGACATGGCTTTCCACCTCTTCCTCCGGAATGTCCGGACGAAGGATGTACATCGTTTCGTAATAGGGCTGCGTCATGGTCGCCTGAAAAGGTGAAGTCGCCAGGGTTGCCCTGGAGGAACCGCAGGGGCTGCCGGGCTTCGTGCCCGCCAGCGACGGACTTCACAACCTATCGCAGCGCCCCCCGCCATGGATGGCCGGCGAGGGCAGTGCCGGCGCCCTCAGAACAGCTGCATCCGCACCGCCTCCGACACCGTGGGGATCTCGGCCTCCTTGCCCCGCAGGTTCTGAATCACCGCGAACAGCACCACCAGCAGGGCCCCCAGGAACACGGTGTTCTGCAGGGTGTGCACCAGGAAGCTGCCCCCCAGAGGCCCCAGCAGGATGTTGAAGGCCAGGCTCAGCAGCACCAGCACGATGTCGATCAAGATCGCCTGGAGCACGTTGAAGCGAATCGGGTAGGGCACCTGGGGGTTGCGCACCACCGCCAGAAAGAGCACCAGGAAGAGCACCAGGCCGCCGAGGGGGATGTTCTGCTGCAGCTGCAGCACGGGCAGGGCCGGAACGGCGAGCCAGCGCAGCCAGGGCAGGGGCCCATAGAGGGCCTGGCCGAAGGGGATGGCGTCACTCCAGGGGAGGAGGTAGGCAAGGGCCCCCAGGAGTCGTTGCCAGAGGGGGGGATCCTGCATGGGCAGCGTGGCTGATCGGCAGCGCGGTTTGCATTCCAAGCTAGGAGGCCTGTAAACGCTCCAGTGCCGCCTGGCGCATCGCGGCCACGGGCACGGTGTCGCGACCGCTCCAGAGGCGCAGGGCGGCCGCCCCCTGCTGCACCAGCATCTCCAGCCCATCCCAGGTGCGGCAGCCTCGCTCCGCCGCCCCCCTTAAAAGGGCCGTGGGCCGTGGCGTGTAGATCAGGTCGTACACGCCACTCTCCGGCGGCAGCCGATCCAGGGCCGCGGCGCTGAGCGGTGAACGGTTCGCTGCCAAGGGGTCGGTGGTGGAGGCCATGCCCACCGGTGTGCAGTTCACCACCAGGTCGGCCTGGGCCAGGGCCTGCAAGAGCTGCTCGTCGTCCGCCGTGGTCCAGGCCAGAGGCTCCAGGGCAGGGAGCCACTCCCGGCAGCCCGCCTGCAGGGCCGCCAGCGCGGTGGCGTTGCGGCCCGCTACCGCGATCGAGCCGAAGCCCAGCTGCTCCAGGCCGGCCAGCACCGCGAGGGCGCTGCCACCACAGCCCAGCACCACCGCGCGCTGTCCAGGCGCCCGCGTTCCAGGCCAGCCACCCTCGCGCAGGGGGGCCAAAAAGCCCTCCACATCGGTGTTGGTGCCCAGCCAGCCGCCCCCGGGCCGCCGCACCAGGGTGTTTACCGCCCCCAGCCGCTGCGCCAGCGGACTCAGTTCGGCGGCCAGGGCGGCGACGGCCTGCTTGTGGGGGATGGTCACGTTGAGGCCGCGGCAGTCCAGGGCCTCCAGGGCTGCCACCACGGTGGCCAGATCGGCGGCGGCCACCGGCAGGGCGAGATACACCCAATCGAGTCCCAGGGCCGCCAGGGCCGCGTTGTGCATGGCGGGCGAGAGCGAGTGGCGCACCGGATCCCCCAGCACCCCCACCAGGGCGGTGGAGCCGCCGGGCTCCGTCCTGCCGGGGGCTGCAGTGGCGACGGTTGGCTGCGGATCGGCAGGCATGGCGGCTCAGGCAGGGCGGGCGGAGGGATCGGGAGGCGTCAAGGCGTGAACGGCGGCGAAGGGTCGGGGATCGGAGCCTGCGGCAGTTTCTCGAACCCTGTCCGCTCCGGGTTCGGACCCGGTTCAGCCCTTGAAACCGTAGGTGGCCACTGGTTTTGTTGTTCTTGCCGGCCGGCCTGCGGTTCGGGAACCACGCCTCGCCGCATGGGAGGGGCCCTGCTGAAGATGCTCTCAGTCCGCATTTCTCCACTCCAGGAGTTGGTAACCCATGGGAAAGGTCGTCGGTATTGACCTCGGCACCACGAACAGCTGCGTCGCCGTGATGGAGGGCGGCAAGCCCACGGTGATCGCCAACGCCGAAGGGTTCCGCACGACCCCCTCGGTGGTGGCTTACACCAAGAACCAGGACAAGTTGGTGGGGCAGATCGCCAAGCGCCAGGCGGTCATGAACCCCGAGAACACCTTTTATTCGGTGAAGCGCTTCATCGGCCGTCGGGTTGATGAGGTTAACGAAGAGTCGAAGGAGGTGAGCTACACGGTTGAGAAGGCCGGCGCCAATGTGAAGATCAAGTCGCCGGTGCTCAACAAGCAGTTTGCCCCCGAGGAGATCTCGGCTGAGGTGCTGCGCAAGTTGGCCGAAGACGCCGGCAAGTACCTCGGTGAAACCGTCACCCAGGCGGTGATCACCGTGCCCGCCTACTTCAACGACTCCCAGCGCCAAGCCACCAAAGATGCCGGCAAGATCGCCGGCCTCGAGGTGCTGCGCATCATCAACGAGCCCACTGCCGCGGCCCTGGCCTATGGCCTCGACCGCAAGAGCAATGAGCGCATCCTGGTGTTCGACCTCGGCGGCGGCACCTTCGACGTGTCGGTGCTGGAGGTTGGCGACGGTGTGTTCGAGGTGCTCTCCACCTCCGGTGATACCCACCTCGGCGGCGACGACTTCGACAAGGTGATCGTGGATTACCTGGCCGATAGCTTCAAGTCCAACGAGGGTATCGATCTCCGTCAGGACAAGCAGGCCCTGCAGCGCCTCACCGAGGCGGCCGAGAAGGCCAAGATCGAGCTGTCCAGCGCCACCCAGAGCGAGATCAACCTGCCGTTCATCACGGCCACGCCAGAGGGCCCCAAGCACCTCGACCTCACCCTCACCCGGGCCAAGTTCGAGGAGCTGGCTTCCAAGCTGATCGACCGCTGCCGCGTGCCGGTGGAGCAGGCTCTCAAGGACGCCAAGCTCTCCACCAGCGAGCTCGACGAGATCGTGATGGTGGGCGGTTCCACCCGCATTCCGGCGGTCCTGGAGCTGGTCAAGCGCGTCACCGGCAAGGACCCCAACCAAACGGTGAACCCCGATGAGGTGGTGGCCGTCGGCGCCGCCATCCAGGGCGGTGTGCTGGCCGGTGAGGTGAAGGACATCCTGCTGCTGGATGTCACCCCGCTCTCCCTCGGCGTGGAGACCCTTGGCGGCGTGATGACCAAGATGATCACCCGCAACACCACCATCCCCACCAAGAAAACAGAGACCTACTCCACGGCGGTGGATGGCCAGACCAACGTGGAGATCCACGTGCTGCAGGGTGAGCGCGAGATGGCGGGCGACAACAAGTCGCTGGGCACCTTCCGCCTCGATGGCATTCCCCCGTCCCCCCGGGGCGTGCCCCAGATCGAAGTCACCTTCGACATCGACGCCAACGGCATCCTCAGCGTGACCGCCAAGGACAAGGGCAGCGGCAAGGAGCAGAGCATCTCGATCACCGGTGCCTCCACCCTCTCTGACAACGAGGTGGACCGCATGGTGAAGGATGCCGAGTCCAACGCCGCGGCCGATAAGGAGAAGCGCGAGAAGATCGACCTGAAAAACCAGGCTGAAACCCTGATCTATCAGGCCGAGAAGCAGCTCGGCGAATTGGGCGACAAGGTGGCCGCCGACGACAAGGCCAAGGTGGAAGGCTTCACCGCCGACCTCAAGGCAGCCGTTGAGAAGGACGACACCGATGCGATGAAGGCCACCCTGGAACAACTCCAGCAGGCTCTCTATGCCGCTGGTGCTTCCGTGTACCAGCAGGCCGGGGCCGATGGTGCTTCCGCCGCCGGCGCGTCCGGTGGCAATGGCAACGGCGCTTCTGCCTCCGGCAGCTCCGCCGATGATGTGATCGATGCCGAATTCACGGAGAGCAAGTGAGCTAGCCGGCCTGATTCGGTTCGCTGTTTGCCTGCCCATGGCTGGCTCCAGCCCCCCGTAAGGGGGGCTTTTTTGCGTATCCCTTTCTGAAAACTGTCATCCGTGGCTTAGCTGAGGATGGCGCCTACCCCGCGCGAAGGCGCTTACCCCTGATCGCTCCTCGATGGCTCAACGCCCCGGGGCCGTCCGTATCAGGAGCCTCAGCCGGCCCCCTCGATCCACCGCCGTGCCCAGTCCGCGCTGGCTGGGGCTAGCAGCACGCCATTGCGGTAATGGCCGCTCAGTAGCAGCAGTCCCGGCGCCACCTGCTCTAGGAGCGGAGCGGGTTGCCCCAGGGGCCGGCAGCGCAGCCCCTGCCAGCGACGCCGTTCGTGGGCAGCCTCCAGCCAGGCCGGCGCAGCACCGCCGAGCTCCCGCAGGGTCTCCAGCCGCGCTGGGTCCGCCCTCAGGCCCGGTTCCAGCGTGGCTCCGAGCCAGAAGCGCCGTCCTCCTGGCAGGTCGGGCCGGGGAACCAGGTTGATTCCGCCATGCACCACCGCCCCGGGCCAGTTCCAGAGGGTCTCCGGAGGGGTCGGCCGGGTGTCGTTGGGTGCCCGTTCCAGTTCCAAGGCCTGTCCCAGCACCGGTTCCATCGGCTTCAGCACACCCAGGGTTTCCAGAAGCGCCCCGGAGGCGACCCCCGCACATACCAGCACCCACTCGGCTTCTGCCACACCGCCTGGCTCAAGGTGCACCTGCCAGCCGCCTCCGTGGGGTTCCAGCGCCACCGCCCGACCGGACTGGTGGCGAAGCCCGGCCTCGATGCCATCGCTCAGGAGCGCGTGCAGGGTCAGGCCGGGATCCAGTTGCCCGTCGGCTTCCGAGAACAGGCCGCCCACGGCAGCGGGCCCTGTCGGGCTGAGTTCCACCAGTTTGTCCTGGCTCCAGAGCTCGAGGCCCATCCCCTGTCGTATCGGGTCGTTCACGAGCGCCTTCTGGCGTTCCAGCTCCGCTGGGTCGCTGGCCAGCAGCAGCAGTCCGGGTCTCCAGGGGATCGGGTGGCCGCGCCCTTCAAGGATCTGGCGCCACTGCCCCCAGAGGTCGAGGCTGTGCTGGCGCAACCGCCAGGCCCGACCTCGGCTGCGATAAAACACCCGTGCCATCAGCACCCCCAAGGCCGCCTGGCTGCCGTTCAGGCTGGAGGCGGCATCGAATCCGGATGTCGCTTGGGATGCATCATCGGATCCAGCGCCAGGATCCACGATCAACACCCGGTGGCCATGGCTCTGGAGCCACCAGGCCGCTGACACACCCACCAGGCCGGCCCCCACAACGATCACCGTGGAGGGCCTGAAGGGAGCGGTGCGACTGTTTTGGGTCTGCTCAGACTCTGTTGCTGGCCCGGGGGGCGGGTCAGTCACGGCGAAGGAAGCACCCTCCGGTTCAGACCTGCTTCAGGGCCACCTTCACCTCCTCGGGCAGCAGCTGGGCATAGAGCCCGAAGCCACTGGCCACCTTGATGTAGGCCCTGCGCAGAGCTTCGCCATCCTGGAGACGGGCCGCCTCATCGAGATCGGCCAGGGAGGCCTTGAGCTCCTTGGCCCGTTGGGTGGCTTCGGCCCGCTCGGAGGGGAGCAGCAGCTTGTTGATGTAGAGCATCTGGCGGCTCACCTCCTGCATCGGGCCGTGGATCAGGTTGCGGGCGAACACCCAGTTGCGGGTGTTCACGAGCTCGGCCAAGTCGGGTAGTCGGTCGCGGGCCGCGAGGAAGCCCTCGGCCTGACGGGTGATGGCGCTGATCGCTTCGGGGGAGAGGGTGGTCGGCGCGCTTGCCCGGCTGCCGCTGCAGGCCGCCACGGAAACGCTCAAAACCACGGCCAGGAGCAGGGCCGCCAGGCGGCGCAGGAGGCCCGGGCCCTCTAGGGCGGTTGCGGGGGCCGGGGCGACCGGACTGGCGGGGCGGACCATGGAATGGATCGGCACAATGACGCGACTGTACCGAGGCTGGCCCTGCTGGAGAACGGCTCTTAGCCGGTTGCAACAGCACCCTGCCGCGGCCTGCGGCTCGTACCCCAGGGATGGGGAGTGGGCGGCGCCGGCGGGGCCTTCCGAAGCCGGCCGGATGGCCCCAGCAGGCGCATCCACAGCCCTGTGGTTCCCACCGATCGCTCAGATCACAATGGGCGCAGTTGGAACTGGCCATGGGCTCCCCTTCGGCGATCCTGCAATTGATTTGCCCCGATCGCCCCGGGCTGGTGAGTGAGCTCTCCGGCTGGGTGGCGGCCAACGGTGGCAACATCCGTCATGCCGATCACCACACCGATGCTGGGGCTGGCCTGTTCCTCAGCCGGATCGAATGGGGTTTGGATGGATTTGGCCTGCCCCGGGCGGCGATCGCCCCTTCCACCGCAGCGCTGGCGGCCCGGCTCGGTGGCGAGGGCCAGCTGCACTTCTCCGATGCCATCCCCAAGGTGGCGATCTTCGTGAGTCGGCAGGATCACTGTCTGGTGGATCTCCTCTGGCGCACCCGCTCCGGTGAACTGCCGATGGAGGTGGCGCTGGTGGTGAGCAACCATCCCGATCTGGCCGCTGTGGCGGCTGGCTTCGCCATTCCCTTCGTGCACCAACCGGCGAGCGCCGCCAACCGCGCCGAGGCCGAGGAGGCCCAGCTGGCGCTGCTGGCCGAGAACGGCATTGAGCTGGTGATCCTGGCCAAATACATGCAGGTGCTCAGTGCCGGCTTTCTGGAACGCTTCCCCGCCGTGATCAACATCCATCACTCCTTCCTCCCCGCCTTCCAGGGCGCCCAGCCCTATCACCGGGCCTGGGAGCGGGGGGTGAAGCTGATCGGCGCCACCGCCCACTTCGTGACCGAGGAACTCGATGGCGGGCCGATCATCGAGCAGGCCACCATGGCCGTGAGCCATCGCGATGAGGTGGAGGATCTGATCCGCCTCGGCCGCGACACCGAGCGCCTGGCCCTGGCCCGGGCCGTCCGCCTGGTCCTGCGCCGCCAAGTGATGGTCTACCGGGGCCGGACTGCGGTGTTCGCCTGAAGGGTTGCCGCCGGAGCCTGGCTGCGGGTTGGCCTGCGGGCGGGCGGGAACGCCTGGTGCGATCCTGCAGGATGGCTGGCCTTGCCGCCTGGCAGGGCTGCTGCCGGACCCATGGGCCCCTGCATCCGAGCTCCTCTGGATTCCACAACCCCTGTATTCGGTTTCGCTTCCTTGAGCGCCTTTCTGCAAGCCCTTGATCGTCGGCTGTTGGCCCAGAGGCCGGCCGCAGCGGCCCCCCTGGGCTGGCGCTGTTTCCAGATCGGTGTGTTCCTCCTGGCGGCCAGTGCCTTTCTCGGTGGCCTGTTCCTGCTGGTGGCCCTGATCCTCGGCAGCCGGGGCCAGCGCCCGCTTCTGGCCGCCCGAACGCACCGCCTGCTCCTGCTGGTGTCGGCCCTGATGGCGCTGGGCTGCTTCGGCGCCTACAGCGGCTGGCTGTCCTGGGTGGGCCTGGGCAACTGGCTGCCCTTCTTCTGGGCCTTCTGGGGCTTCCAGCCCTATCTCGCTACCGCCGCGGCCCGCCGCCGGGTGGCCCTAGCGCTGGTGGCGGCCACCGTGCCGGTGATCCTCACGGGCCTGGGCCAGCTCTGGTGGGGCTGGCACGGACCCTTCCAGGCCTTTGGCGGTCTGGTGATCTGGCATATCAAGGCCGGCGGCAACCCTCCTGGACGGTTGGCAGGCCTGTTCGACTACGCCAACATCGCCGGCTCCTGGCTGGCCCTGGCCTGGCCCCTCCTGCTGGCGGCCCTCCTGCAGCCCCGCCTCGATCCACGTCGCCGCGCCGTGGTGCTCCTGCTGGCCGTGGGGCTGGTGACCGCTATGTGCCTCACCGATTCACGCAATGCCTGGGGGGCCCTGCTGCTGGCTGTGCCCCTGGTGGCCGGACCACTCAGCTGGGGCTGGCTGCTGCCCCTGTTGCTCCTTGCCGTGGCGGTGATCGCCGCCGCCAGTCTGGTGGGGGTGCCGGAACTCATCCAGGCTCCGGCCCGGGTTGTGGTGCCGGAGGCGATCTGGGGCCGGCTCAGCGACCTCCATTACGCCGGCCAACGCCCCCAGGAGATCACCCGGCTGGCCCAGTGGCAGGTCGCCCTCGGCTTGATCGCTGAGCGCCCCTGGCTGGGCTGGGGCGCCGCGGCCTTCAGCCTGATCTATCCGCTGCGCACCGGCCACTGGCATGGCCATCCCCACAACCTGCCGATCGATCTGGCCCTGAGCCATGGCGTGCCCGTGGCGCTCCTGCTGGTGGGCTTCGTGTTGGCGCTGCTGGTGCGGACGATGGGGCCGGCGCTGTTGCGGGGCGGGGTGTTCGATCGGGGCTGGTGGACCGCCGTTCTGGTGCTGGTGGCGCTCCATGCCACCGATATGCCCTTCTATGACAGCCGCATCAATGTGGCGGGCTGGGTGTTGCTGGCGGGGCTGCCGGCCATGGTGCGGCCCGAGCCTCAGCGGCCGCCTGTGGCATTTACCCCAGCCCCGTTCTGAGGGTTGCGCCAGGGCACGGCCAGTGTCGCTGCGTCTGTCGCTGGCCTGAGTCAGCCTTCCTCTGGGGCGGCACCAGCAGGGCCGCCGAGGTCATTGCCGGTGGATTCACCAATTGGATCCGCTAGGCCGGCGCCGTTGCGATGTCGCCACAGGGTTGCGCTGTTCAGCGGCCCCTTCAGGTGCTGCCAGGGCAGCACCGTGCTTTCCTCCCAGCATCCATGCACCACCCCTTCCCAGGCGGGTGGCGGCGGCATGCCGGGCGGTGCCGCGGCGATGGCCTCGGCCTCACCGGATTCAACCGCTCGGTAGGCCTTCTTCCAGCCTCCGAGGCTGGTGTGCGATCCCCGGGCCGCGGCGATCACCGGAGCGAGCCGCCGGTCGCTGCGGGAGAGGAGGGCCTGGATCACGCTCCAGCCATAGCTTTCCGGCCGGAGCTCGATGCCCCTGGGTTTGAGGCGCTTCGCCAGCATTTTGAGCCGTTGCTCAGCTTCCGGTCGCACTCCGTCCCACTGGAAGGGCGTGTGGGCTTTGGGCACGAAGGTGCTCACCCCCAGGGAAAGCCGCAGGCCCGGGGTGGCCTTCTTCAGGTCCAGCAGCAGGGAGGCGGTGGCTTCGATGTCGGCCTCCTCCTCGCTCGGTAGACCGGCCATCCCATAGAGCTTCAGGCCGCTGAGCCCCCCTTCGCGGGCGTAGCGGGCCGCGGCGAAGATCTCCTCGGTGGCGAGCTTCTTGTTCACCACCTCCCGCATCCGCTCGCTGCCGCTCTCGATCGCGATGGTGAGCGATTTGCTGCCCCGCTTGGCCAGGATCCGGCCCAGCTGGGGCGTCACGGTGGCGGCCCGCACGGAACTCACGCTCAGCCGCATCCCTTCGAAGCGATCGCCATCGAGCCAGGTCAGCAGATCGGAGAATTGTGGGTGCTGGGTCACGGAGGCGCCGAGCAGGCCGAGCCGCTGGGTGGCGGCCAATCCCACCTCCACTGCCGGGATCAGGCCATCCTCCAGGGAGGGGGTGCGGAAGGGGAGGGTGAGGTAACTGGCCAGGCAGAAGCGGCACAGCTCCGGGCAGCTGCGCACCACCTCCACCATGTGGATCGAGGGCCAGGCGGCCTCTGGGGTGATCACCGTGGAGTGGCTGAGGGTGTTGCCGCGCCAGGTCTGCTTGCTGATCTGATCGGGGATGCCGGCCTCGGTCGGATCGATGGCTAGCAGCGCTCCATCGCCGCTGTAGCGGGGTGCGTAGAGGGATGGCACGTACACACCGTCCACCCGGGCGAGGTTGCGCAGCCGCTCGGACCGGGGCTGCCCCCGGCAGGCCTGCAACGCCTCCACAAAGGCCGGTAACAGCTGTTCTCCATCCCCAAGCAGCACGGCGTCGAGGAAGGGTGCCAGGGGCTCGGGATTGGCCGTGAGTACGGGCCCACCGCCGAACACGATCGGATCGTCGTCACCCCGCTGGTGGCTCCAGATCGGGATGCGCTCGCCCTCCAGGAGGTCGAGCAGCACCGGGCCATCCAGTTCCCAGCTCAGGGAGAGTCCGAACAGTTCGACCCCTCCCCCACGGTGCCGGTGCGGGGGATCCCCCCGGTCGGTGAAGAGCCGCCGCACATCCACATCGGCGCGGCGGGCCAGGGTGGCCCACACCACCTGATATCCCAGGCTGGTGATGCCCACCGAGTAGGTGCTGGGGAAGGCCAGCACCACCCGCAGGGCGTCCGCCGTGGGCCTGGCGGGCTCGAACAGCAGGGTTTCCTGGTCCAGGGTGGGAAGGCTGGGGCCTCCAGCGTGTCACCGCGGCTGTCTGGCGATCAGGGCCAGGCGCCAACCCCAGACGGCAAAAAGCCCGGAGTTCCTGAAAACCCCGGGCTGATGACATGGTTTGAGCTGGTGGGCTGGTCGGACCAGGGTTGCGGCCCTGGCCCGAACCGGACTCACTTGGTGAGCAGGGCGCTCAGGGGGCCGATCAGGCCGGTGAGGGCGGAACTGGCCGTGGCGGGGGCGGGGGTGGCGCCTTTGGCGAAGGTGCTCAGCACCAGATTGGCGGCTGTGTTGATCAGGGGCCACTTGTCACCGGCGATCGGCTTGATCACGGGCGAGGCGGTGTTCCAGAGGGCCTGGAAGCCGCCCATGGCAGCGACGGCTGCGGCGATATTGCCGCCTTTCACTTCACCCTCGCTCTTCTTGAGCAGATCGAGCACGGGGGTTACGGCTTGGCCGAGGGCTGCCTGGCCGGTGGCGGTGGCGGCGGTTTTAGCGGCCTCACCGGTGGTGGCTGCGGCATCCTTGGCGGCCTGGCCCACCTGGTCACCGGCCTGGCGGGCGGCTTCCTGGGTGCCGGAGCAACCGGTGATGGCCAGGGCGGCCATGGCGGCAACGGCGATCGTGGAGCGACGAATGGCGCTGATCGGGCGCATGGAAAAGCAAGCGGCGTTCGAGTTCCTTTTAGAGGAGCTGGGCTGTTCGTCCAGCTTTGTGGGCATCTCGTAACAACCGATACCAACGCCAAGGCCGTGTTTACTGAATTCCATCGCAGCGGCCAAGTCGGAAGCCAGGCGGGAGGTGGAGCGTTCCGGGGCTTGCTTGGCTGGAGGGAACTTGTTTTAATAGAGCTGTTCCTGATCGGCTTGATCAGAAACACTGAATCTTTCTTCCTCTTCAGCGTGCCCTAGCTATGGTGCCGGAAAATAAAGTGATCCACCTGACTTCTCTGATGCGGCGATCTAATACCGGCTTTCAGAAGGAGTCTTCAGCATCGAGGATCGCGATCAGGGGATCCTGGATTCTGGCCCTTAACTTGCTGCTGCCGGGCTCCTTGGCCTTAGTCTGTGATTCCATTCAGGCGCAGCAGGCCACGGGCGGATCCGGTGGCAATGGCGGCATAGGTGGCATTTCCTCGAACGGGTATGACCCCACCACGGAACCTGGAACAGGGTCAAACCCGACAAACCCCCCTGGCTTCAATTTCGGTGGTGCCGGTGGTGCCGGTGGCGAAGCTGAAACCACAGAGGCCGCGGGCGTCAAGGGCGGCAATGGTGGTGGCGGGGGTTATGGAGGTGACAGGGGCGCCACCAACACCACGGGGCAGTCGGGCAGTGGCGGCAACGGTGGTGTCGGCGGAAGCGCAGCCAATGGGGTCACTCTGGGCACCACGAATGTGCAGGGGGGCGATGGTGGCTACGGGGGCACCGGTGGTCAGGGTGGCAGCTCCGCTAGTCCATTCGGAACCGGGATCGGTGGTGTCGGTGGGGCAGGCGGCCGGGGTGGAGATGCCGTTACCGCCAGCCGGGCCACCCAGGCGATCAGTCTGGCCGGCGGCCAAGGAGGGGATGGGGGGGCTGGCGGCGCTCCCGGAGACGTTGCCAATGGAGGTGCTGGAGGTGCCGGCGGCGCTGGAGGCACGGGTTTTCGTGTCGATGGTGGCAAAGGTGGCAACGGCGGCAAGGGCGGCTCTGTGGCCGGTGCCGTCGGAGGGGCTGGTGGTGCGGGCGGTGCCGCCGGCGTCCTCACCTGTGATGCCAAGGCGGTGCTCTGCGTTGGTCAGACCGCTGCAGGGGGCGCAGGCGGCAATGGTTCGGATGGCACCACCGTGGCCGGTGCCGCTGGCGGCCGGGGGGGCAAGAGCGGATCGGCTGGAGCCGCCGCTGGAGCCATCGCCATCGGCAATGCCGCCTCGGGCACTTCCGGAGGCGATGCCATCGGTCAGGCGCCTGGCACGCCCGGCACCGATGGCGGCAATGGCGCCACGGCCAGCGGCGTCGGTTCGATTGCGTTCGGTTCCGCTAACGGCCCGCGCAACGGAGCCCTCGCGGCGGGAGTTACGGCGGTAGCGATCGGTGGCGCCGATGCCACCAACCAGGGGGCCGTGGCCCAGTCCAATGGTGATGTGGCGATCGGCACGGCTGCCGTGGCCGATTCCACCACCAAGTCCGCTTTCGGGCAGGCCACCGCTGTTGGCTATCGCGCCAGGGCCACCGGCGGCGGCGCAGTGGCGATCGGTTTCAACGCCCAGGCCTCTGATCCCGGCACCGCCGTGGGCGCCAACACCACTGCTTCAGGCACCGATGCCTCGGCGTTCGGCTTCAATGCCACTGCCTCCGGCAGCCGGGCCACGGCCCTGGGCACCGGTGCCCAGGCCGAGGGCGTGAATGGGGTGGCCCTGGGAGCCGGTGCCAGCGTGGGCGCGGGCTTCAGTAACAGCGTGGCGATCGGGCCCGGGGCCACGGCCACCGCGGCCAACCAGATGCGTCTTGGGGTGGGCGGGGCCGCCAGCGTGAGCACCGCCTATTCCCTGCCGGGGCTGGTGGTGCCGGGCGGTTTTGTGGAGCAACAAAAGCAGCTCGGCACCACCAGCCAGATCCGCTTCACCACGGTGGATGCCTTCGGCACCCTGGGCACCACCACCTTTTCGGTGGCGGACATCCCCTCCGGTGGCGGTGGCTGTTCCCCTGCCGCCAATGGATCGTTCGCCTGCGGCAGCGCCCAGGGGGGGCAGAGCGGCGCCACGGCCAGCGGCACCGGCGTGGCGATCGGGTCTGCTGACGCCAGCCGGCCGGGAGCCGTGGCGGGGGCCTCGGGTGATGTAGCCCTGGGCACGGGATCGGTGGCCAACTCCACGAATAAGGGCGCTCAGGGTCGGGCCACGGCGATCGGCTTCATGGCACGGGCCGAGGGAGGGGGTGGTGTGGCTCTTGGCTCCAATGCCTTTGCCGGGGAACCGGCCACGGCAGTGGGCACCAATGCCACGGCCACGGGCCAGGATTCGGCTGCCTTTGGCTTCAATGCCGTCGCCTCTGGCAGCCGGGCCACGGCCCTGGGCACCGGTGCCCAAGCCGCGGGCGTGAATGGGGTTGCCCTGGGAGCCGGTGCCAGCGTGGCCGCGGGCTTCAGCAACAGCGTTGCGATCGGTGCCGGGGCGACAGCCACCGCAGCCAACCAGATCATGCTCGGGGTCGGCAGTCCGGGCTCGAGCAGTGTCTACACCCTGCCGGGCCTGGCCCCCGCTGGTTCTTTTGTGGGTTCGGCTAATCAGAATGGCGGCGAGCTGCGACTGGCCACAGTTGACAATGCCGGCAATCTGGGCACCAGCGATTTTTCGGTGAACAGCCTTACCAACAACCTGTCGACGCTCAACGGCTCAATCAATACGATCAACAATCAAATTGCCCGTATCAGCAATGCCCTCGAAACGGTCAATCGTCAGATCATGAATGTGGGTGCCCTCGCCTCGGCCTTGTCTTCCATCCCCAACCTCACCACCGGCGATCAGCGTTACGGCTGTGGCATCGGCACCGGTGTCTATGGCAGCGGCCTGGCCGGATCCGCCGGTTGTGTGGCCCGCGTCAGTGAGCGAGTGTGGGTCAACGCGGCGATCGCCGCCACCCGTTCCAACGATTCCGGTTTCGGCAGCACCCCATCGATCGCTGGACGTTTCGGCGTTTTCTTCCAGTGGGGCGGACTCCAGGCCGGTTCCCGCACCACGACCAGCGGTGTTCGGTGAGCAGGCTCCAACGCTGCAGGTGGTTGATCGCGAGCCTTGTGGTGATCACGGCAGCCCTGGTGGTGGAGGCGGCTGATGCTTCTCCCCCTCCGCTCGATCTGGCCCAGACCACCTATCTGCGGGAATGCATCGGCCAGGGAGCCGCTGCCAACCGCCGTGCTTACTGTCAGTGCTCCTACCAGCAGCTTCGCCGCCGCTACACCCTGCAGCAGTACACCCTTCTGGACACCTGGATCCGAAGTGGACCCCCAGAACTTCGTCGCTTCGCGGTGGTGGCTTGGGAGCCTGAATTCGCTCCCTGCCGTCCGCTGCTCCAGAGCGGTGCCCCTGCCGGTGCTTCCCTGAATCGGCAGCCGGCCGCTTCTCCATGATCCAGGCCTGTCCTTGAGCGTCCCGTCGCCCTTTTTCCGCCACACCTGGAGGGTCATCGTTTCCCCTGGTCTGGCCCTAGTGCTGCTGGGTTCCCCTGCGGCATGGGCAGGTCCGTCGGCGGTGAGCCCGGGTTCCACGGCTGCTCCGGGAAGCAACACTCCCGCGTTGCCCGTTGGTTCGGGCGCGAGCACCACGGCGCTTCGCCAGCTTGCCGATCAGCGTTTTGCCGCCGGTGCGATCAATGGCGCGATCCAGATCTGGAGCAGCCTGATCGCAGAAAACCGTGATCTTGAGGCCTGTTTATATAACCGAGCCCAGGCTTATCTGATCCTGGCCCAGTTGCCGCTTGCCCAGCTGGATCTCGATCGGTTAGTGATCCTGCAGCGACAACGGCCGACTTCAGCCACCTTCCTGCTGCGAGGAATTCTAAATAATGAACTCGGCAATCCTACCCAGGCCTTGGGGGATTTCGATCGGGCCCTGAAGATCGATGCCAATCCGCTGGTCTATGCCAACCGCGCCCTGGCCTACCAGCGCAAGGGTCAGCTCGATCGGGCTGAAGCTGATTTGCTGCTGGCGGTTCAGCAGGATGCCAGTGCCTCCAATCTCCACAATCTGGCGGTGCTGCAGCGGCAACGGGGTCAGCCTGAGACCTGCATGAGTAATGCTTCGCTGGTGATTCGGGCCAAACCCACCTTCGCGCCGGCCTACACGGTGCGGGGCCTTTGCCTGTATGGGCTGCGCCGTTATCAGGAGGCCATCGCCGACTTCCTGCGCAGCACCACGATCAATCCCGCCCAGGCGGAGGCCCAGCACTATCTGGGACTTTCCATGGTGGCCCTGGGCCGTGCCGCGGAGGCCAATCCCGTGCTGCTGAGGGCGGCCGACCTATACCTGGCGGAGCGCAACCAGCAGGGTTATCAGGCAGTGATGCAACAGCTCGCCTCCCCATCGCCCCAGGGCAGGGCCCGATAGGTTTCTTGCTCAGCCCTTGCGCTGGCAGGGTTTGAGTACAAAAAAGGGAGCGTTGCCGCTCCCCGGGGCCTATCCCGAGTTGATCGGGTGGCCTGCGTTGAAGGTGCTCCGACCCGGATGGGTCGGAGCCTGGGTTCAGCCGAGCAGGGCTTTGAGACAAAAAAGGGAGCGTTGCCGCTCCCCGGGGCCTATCCCGAGTTGATCGGGTGGCCTGCGTTGAAGGTGCTCCGACCCGGATGGGTCGGAGCCTGGGTTCAGCCGAGCAGGGCTTTGAGGGGTTTGATCAGGCCGGTGAGGGCGGTGAGGGCATTGTCCTTGGTGGGAGCGGTCTCGCCGCCGAAGGTCTTGGTCAGCAGGTTCACGCCCTTGTCGATCAGGCCGTAGTTGTCACCGGCGGCCAGCTTCACCACAGGGGCGGCGGTATCCCAGAGGCCCTTGAACTTGGAGATGGCGTTAGTGGCGGCCGGGATGTTGTCGGCCTCCACCTCTTTCTCGGTGGCCTTCAGCACGTTCAGCACGGGCGTAAGCACGTTCTTGAGCTGTTCATTGCCGGTTACATCAGCGGCGGTCTTGGCCACCTGCACCACCGTGCGGGCGGCATTCTTGGCGTCGCTGGAGACGACGCCGCTGCAGGCGGCAAGGTTGATGGTCAGCATGAGGGCCAGACCCACCACCACAAGGCGGCGCAGGGGGGCCAGCATGGTGCGCAGGGTTGTCATCCAGGAGGCAGTCATCGGAAAGGGTCCGTTACGAAGGACTAATGGACCGTAAACGGAGAACGGCTGAACGTCAGCAATTCTTCCCGCACTTGCCTGCAAGACTTAGCAACCCTGATCAGATCCTGACGACCATCACACCTCCGCCAGCACCCTCGCCTCATCTTCGCTGCTCATCACCCGGCCCTGATCCTCGAAGCCGGTGATCTGATCGAAGTTGAGGTAGCGGTAGAGCTGATCGGCGAGGGGATCGATTTTGGCGGCCGCGATCGCCAGGTACTCCTCCTTGCTGGGGATGCGGCCCAGCTGGGCGCAGACCGCCGCCAGTTCGGCGCTGCCCAGGTACACTTGGGCGCCGTTGCCGAGGCGGTTGTTGAAGTTGCGGGTGCTGGTGGAGAACACGGTGGTGTTGTCCTCCACCCGGGCCTGGTTGCCCATGCAGAGCGAGCAGCCCGGCATCTCCATGCGGGAGCCGGCCGCCTCGAAGGTGGCGTAGTAGCCCTCCTCCTTCAGTTTTTCCTCATCCATGCGCGTGGGCGGGCAGACCCAGAGTTGGGCGGCATTGGCCCCCTGGCCCTCCAGCACCTTGGCGGCGGCGCGGTAGTGGCCGATGTTGGTCATGCAGGAGCCGATGAACACCTCATCGATCCGCTCGCCCGCCACCGCGCTCAGCAGCTTCACGTTGTCGGGGTCGTTGGGGCAGGCCAGGATCGGTTCGCTGAGCTTATCGAGGTTGATCTCGATCACGGCGGCGTATTCGGCATCCGCGTCGGCCTCCAGCAGCACCGGGTTGGCCAGCCAGGCCTCCATCGCCTTGATGCGGCGGGCCAGGGTGCGGGCATCCTGGTAGCCGCGGGCGATCATGTTCCTCATCAGCGCCACGTTGCTGCGCAGGTATTCACTCACCGTTTCCACCGAGAGCTTGATTGTGCTGCCGGCGCAGGAGCGCTCGGCCGTGGCATCGGTGAGTTCAAAGGCCTGCTCCAGCTTGAGATCGGGCAATCCTTCGATCTCCATGATCCGGCCGGAGAAGATGTTCTTCTTGCCGGCCTTTTCCACCGTGAGCAGGCCCTGCTGGATCGCTACATAGGGAATCGCGTTCACCACATCGCGCAGG
>Ga0209298_10001150_pt1 | contig 17578 bp, 20 predicted proteins | sample S_140806_EF_Meta_FD_187325 | JGI IMG/M metagenome (GOLD analysis project Ga0209298, IMG submission 187325) | Freshwater microbial communities from Lake Simoncouche, Canada to study carbon cycling - S_140806_EF_MetaG (SPAdes) (version 2) | ecosystem: Environmental > Aquatic > Freshwater > Lake ...
GCCGACATGCTGGCCGCCCTGACCTGTCTGATGATCATGGGCCTCTTGCTCAATGCCGCGGTCGGTCTGCTGGAACGGGCGGTTCGGCGCAGACTTGCCTGAGCCAGACCCGGGCGTTGACGGAGAGCCGCGTTAGCTACGGGTTAAGCGGAGCGTGACTATAAGGCTGCTCCCTCCCCAGGTTCGGAGCGCCTCCCTTGCGCCGCCAACTGCATGTGATGACCGCCCTGCTCGCCGCCGCGGGCGGGGTGCTGTTTGCCGGCGATGCCTCGGCCCGGAGCGTTCCGGCTCCGACCGGTGAACTCCGCGGCCTGCGCTATGTGGCATGGAACGGACGCGGCCAGACGGTCCCGGCACCCCTCCCGGCCGCTGCTGCACCGGCCAGCCCGATCCGGCGTGACCTCAGACGCCCCAACCCCGTCATTCCGCACGGCGGCACGACCTCGAACGCCACCGCGGCACCGACCCGGTCCGGTCTGACGCCCGCCCCCGGCTTGCGCCGCACCCTTACCCCCGCCAGCGACTGGACGAACCCCGTCGCCCCGGCTCCGGCTCCCGCACCCCGGCCCCGTGCGGCCCCCGATGCTCTGCCCGATACACCCTACCCGGCGGTGCCGGCCGAAAGGATTGAGGCGCAGCCTGCCCCGGCGGGCCCGCTCGCGCCTCCGCCGCCCCCGGCCCGGAACGAGCCCTTCGACCCCATGGCCCCGCGACGCGACGCGCCGATCTTCAGAATGCAACAGGACGGGCCCGCCCCCGCTCCGACCGCCGCCCTCCCCGGCAGCCGGCCGGACGCGATCGCGCCGCCGGAGGAGCCCCAGCCCCGCCATGTCGCTGACGTCCGCGATAGCGGTAGCCGCCCCCCGACCCAGGGCGGCCGCTACTATTCGGTGCACCGGCAGAATGGCCGGCAACCGGACGCACTCGAAATGCCGGCGCCGAACTATGTGGACGCCCTGGCAGTGACCATGCCCGAAACCATAGCCTCGCAGGACCTCGCCGCCCCCGAGCCGGGACCGACCCTGATCCGCGACGCCCAGGGCCGTGTCCGCCCGATGCCTGCAGCCACCGACGGGGACTATCAGTGACATCTCGCTTGCCTGAGCTGATCGCGATGGCCGAAGAGGGGTCAAGCGAGAAGCGCCGTGCCCTGTTGCGCGAACTGACCGAGCATTTTTTCGGTGGCGCGACACGCTCTGCCTCCGAGGACGCCCTCTATGGCTCGGTCCTGGCCCGCCTGGCGACCGACATGGAGGCCGCGGTTCGCGCCGAACTGTCCGCCCGGTTCGCCCGGGCGTCCGACGCCCCCCACGCCCTGATCCACCACCTCGCCAATGACGAGGCGGCCGTCGCCTCGGCGGTCCTGACCGCTTCGCCGGTCCTGACCGATCAGGACCTGCTGGGTGTTGTCCGCAAACACGGGCAGGATCATCTGCGCGCCGTCTCGGCCCGCCCCTCGGTATCCGAGGTCCTGTCCGAGGTCATCGTCGAACGCGGCGACGACGAGACTCTGGGCACCCTGCTGCGCAACGACGGAGCCCGGCTGTCCCGCAAGTCGTCGGAGGTCGCGGTCGAACGGGCCAAGGTCAATCCGGCGCTGCATGAGGCCACGGTCTCGCGCACCGGCCTGCCGCCCGACCTGCTGAACGAGATGTATTTTGTCGTCGAGGCCCGGTTGCGTACCCGCATCCTCGAACAGAACGCCCGCATGGACCCCGCCCTGCTGGAGAGCGCCCTTGCCGCCGGCCGGGACCGGATCGCCACAAACGACGGTGCCCTGCCCGCCGACTACGCCGAATGCTTCGCCTATGTTGAAGAGCTCAGGGCGGCCGGTCAGTTGACGCCGCAGATGCTGGCGCGGTTCCTGCGCTCGGGCAGCCGGACCTCGTTCCTGATCGCCCTCGCCCAGATGTCCGACATCGACTTCCATACCGCCCGCCAGATCATCGAGCGCCGGGACCTGGACGCCCTTGCCGTGGTCTGCAAATCGGCCGACCTCGATCGCAGCCTGTTCCTGACCTATGCCCTCGTGCTGCTCAACGACGACGGCGGGGCCATGGCCAAGGCTCAATCCTTCGCCGGGATGTATGCCGAGTTGACCAAGGAGGCCGCGCTCAGGACCCTGCGCTTCTGGCGCATGCGCCGCGGGGCCGTCGCAGCCTAGGTGGCCGCTGGTCAGTGACGACTGACCACCGGGGCCAACCCCACAGCAAGACGCCCGCCTCCGGTGCCGGAAGCGGGCGCTGTAACCGGACGGAAGTTCCGGATTACTTCTTGGCGCGGCCCCCGGCGGCGCGGGCAGGCTTACGGCCACCCTGGCCCAGACCCATCTGCTTGGCCAGATCTGACCGGGCCTTGGCATAGTTGGGGGCAACCATCGGATAGTCTTTGGCCAGGCCCCATTTCGCCCGGTATTCCTCGGGGCTCATATTGTATTTCGTGCGCAGGTGGCGTTTCAGCGATTTGAATTTACGGCCGTCTTCCAGGCAGATCAGGAAGTCGGGCGTGATCGACTTGCGCACCGGCACGGCCGGATCCTTGAGCTCGGGCTCCGGCTCGACCGCACCGGTCGAGACCTGGGTCAGGGCGGCATGGATGCTGGAAATCAGACCCGGAACTTCGGCCGCCTGGACATTGTTGTTGCCGACATAGGCCGACACGATGTCTGCGGTCATTTCGAGGATTTGCGCGTTGTCTTCCATGGGTCAGCCTCACCTTGTCTGGTTGTTTTTCGATTGAATCAGCCGTTGTCGGATGAATAGATTTGTTCCCGGGCGAAAGCAACCACGGGGGCCATGCTCGCCGGGAATCTCCGAATTGTCTTTGAGTTCAGAATAAATCCGGTCCCGGAGACCGGCGGCTGTCTTCAACGGCTGAAACTGTCCGCCAGCGCCAGCATGGCCGCACGTTCCGGTGTTGTATAGTCGACCAGACTATCTTCCTCGCCATCGCGGATGGCCCTGAGCAGGACCGGCGTAAGGGCGGAAGACAGCGACCAGTTCCAGTAACGCAGCACGGTCTGGGCCCGGTCGACCGCCAGCATGTCATAGGTGATCTGCACCCGTGCCCAGGCGGGATGAACGGATCCGTCCTCTGCCGTTTCGGGCCGGCGCATCGAGCGCCACAGATTGGTCAGATCACCCTTGGCCAGGCCGGTCGCCTTGCACAGGATCGCGAGGGGTTCGCCTCCGGGGTCGCCCATGATCTTGGCCCCCGTGATCGGCTTGATCCCCGACAGATAGGCGATCTCGGACGCCACCTCACGATTGAGGCCATGCGCCGCCGCGGCCGCGACCGCCTGCTCCAGCCCCTCGTACGGGCTTTTGGCGATGGCGCCCCGGTTTCTCTGGCGGCGCTCGATGAACTGCAAAGCCTTGCGCGAGACCGGATCCTGCCAGGTCTCGGCCGCCGCCATGACGAAGATGTCTTCCGACACCTCCTGCATGACCTCGCGCGATACGGCGAACCGCTGCAATATGGTGCGGCGCTCCTCCGGACCGCACCACCAGAACATCACATAAGCCCCCGAAGGACGCAGCTCCGGCCGTTTCAGGGTCGGGCCGCACAGCTGCGCCTCCTGTCGGCTCAGGCTGACCACAGACTCGATGGCTGTCTGGCTGAGGCGCGCCGTGCTGTTGCGCAGCACCGCCTCGGTGACATCACATTCGCCGAAGCCCAGGAGGGTCTCGGTGACGACCTCGGACAGGGATCGACGGCCGGCGATCAGCAAGCGGTGGGCATGGGTGGCGTCCCGGGCGCAGGCAAACAGGTCTGCGTCGGTCAGGGACGCGCATTGCTCGATCAGAAGGCCCGCGATCGCGGGGTCGTCGCGCAGCAGGATACGCACCAGGGCGTTGGGGACTTCGGCCAGGGGCGCGAGCCGGCCGGCGACCCGGCGGCGGTCCTCCGGCGAGGCCAGCCGCAGCATTTCCACCAGCAGGTCGCCGGTGACGGCGCGCTCAAAGGCATTGATCCGGCTGGCGGGCAGGGAAACGACATCAGCGAGGCGCTTCAGCAAGGCATGACGCGCGCGGAACCCGCCGTCAGCGGCGACCTCCTCAGGGCTGTGTGAAGTCTCGAACATATCCGGCGAATCCTAGAACCGCGCCGGTTAACCGCTCGTGACGGTCACAAACCCTCGAACAGCGCCGTCGACAGATAACGTTCGGCAAAGCTGGGGATGATGGCGACGATGGTCTTGCCGGCATTCTCCTCCAGCGCCGCCTGACGGAAGGCGGCGAACAGGGCCGCCCCCGAAGAAATGCCGACCGGAATCCCCTCCATGCGGGCGGCCTTGCGGGCCATGTCGAAGGCATCCTCATTCGACACCTGTTCGACACCGTCGATGACCGAGCGGTCGACGATGGAGGGGATGAAGCCGGCGCCTATGCCCTGGATCTTGTGCGGGCCCGGCTCACCGCCCGACAGGACCGGCGAGGCGGTCGGCTCGACCGCGATCATGCGCAGCGAGGCCTTGCGTGCCTTCAGCACCTGGCCGACGCCGGTGATGGTGCCGCCCGTGCCCACGCCGGCAATCACCATGTCCACGGCACCCGCCGTGTCGTTCCAGATTTCCTCGGCCGTCGAGACCCTGTGGATCGCCGGATTGGCCGGATTGTCGAACTGGGCCGGACTGACCGCACCGGGCGTCCGCGCGAGCAATTCTTCGGCCATGGCGATGGCCCCCTTCATCCCCTTCTCGGCGGGGGTCAGGACCAGTTCGGCGCCCAGCAGGGCCAGCATCTTGCGCCGCTCGATCGACATGCTCTCGGGCATGACCAGGATCAGCCGATAGCCCTTGGCCGCCGCCACAAAGGCCAGGGCGATACCCGTATTGCCGGATGTAGGCTCGATCAGGACCGTATTCGGCCCGATCTGCCCCGACTGCTCCAGCGCCTCGATCATGGCCACCCCGATCCGGTCCTTGACCGAGGCCAGCGGATTGAAGAACTCCAGCTTGGCCAACACCGTCGCCTTCGGCTTCAACTCCGCCGAGAGCCGCGGCAGCCCGACCAGCGGCGTGTCCCCGATGGTGTCGAGGATCGAGGCAAAGACCTTGCCCCGCCCGGCTTTCCGATGGCAGGAGGCGTCATAGGGGGCGATGATCATGGGGCGCTTCTCCGATTCAGTTGTCAGTACATAGGTCGAATACGACCGACGCAAACCCGAAGGCTGCGTCTTCACCCTTGGTTCCCATGATGGATGCTCACAGGCGCGACGCGGGGGGCCGGTGATCCACGAAATCAACGCCGAGGTCTGGGCCTTGAGGTCGGCGACTCCGTTCGTGCAACCCTCGAAGTATTGATCTGACCGAGCAGGCACCGCCCGCCTTCACCCCCCGTTAACCACGATGCAGCAAACGTTAACGGGCTGTTCCGGGATCCTTCGCTTGCACGCTCTCATCGCCGCCGTTGAAGCGATCGACCCGCTGGTCGTGACCGGCAAGGTCGCGGGCGTGAACGGCCTGCTGATCGAGTCCCGGGGCGGCCTGTCGCGCCTGTCGGTCGGGGCCCGGGCCGAGATCGAGCGGCGGCACCTGTCCCCCCTGCCCGCCGAGGTGGTCGGCTTCCGCGATGCCAAGGCCCTGCTGATGCCGTTCGGCCCGGTCGAGGGCGTAGCCCCCGGCGCCGACATCCGCATCGTCTCCGCCGCGGCCAGCGTCCGCCCGACCACCGCCTGGCTGGGCCGGATCATCGACGCCTTCGGTCAGCCGATCGACGGCAAGGGCCCCCTGCCCGTCGGGCCTGCTGCCTATCCCCTGCGCGCACCCCCGCCCCCGGCCCATTCGCGCGGCCGGGTCGGTGAGCGGCTGGACCTCGGCGTCCGCGCCATGGACGTCTTCACAACCACCTGCCGCGGCCAGCGTCTGGGCATCTTCGCCGGCTCCGGCGTCGGCAAGTCGGTGCTGCTGTCCATGCTGGCACGTCAGGCCAGCTGTGACGTTGTCGTGGTCGGCCTGATCGGCGAACGGGGCCGGGAGGTCCGGGAGTTCATCGAGGAGACCCTCGGCGAGGAAGGGTTGCGCCGTGCCATCGTCGTGGTCGCCACCAGTGACGAACCGGCCCTGAAGCGCCGCCAGGCCGCCTATATGACCATGGCGATCTCGGAATACATGCGCGATCAGGACCTCGAGGTCCTGTGCCTGATGGACTCGGTCACCCGGTTCGCCATGGCCCAGCGCGAAATCGGCCTCGCCGCCGGCGAGCCGCCGACGACCAAGGGCTATACCCCGACCGTCTTCACCGAACTGCCCAAGCTGCTGGAGCGGGCGGGCCCGGGTCCGGTGCGCCCCGACGGCACCACGGCCGGGCCGATCACCGCCCTGTTCACCGTCCTGGTGGACGGCGGCGACCACGATGAACCCATCGCCGACGCCGTGCGCGGTATCCTCGACGGCCATATCGTCATGGACCGCAAGATCGCCGAGCGGGGCCGTTTCCCGGCCATCGATGTGCTCAAATCCGTCAGCCGGACCCTGCCCGCCTGCCAGACCCCGCCCGAGCGCGAGCTGAACAAGCGTGCCCGCCAGAGCCTGTCGGCCTATGCCAATATGGAGGAACTGATCCGCATCGGGGCCTATCGCGCCGGGGCCGATCCCATCGTCGACCGGGCCATCACCCTGAACCCGGCGCTGGAAGCCTTCCTCGGCCAGGACAAGGACGATCACACCGGTCTTTCCGATTCCTTTACCCGGCTGGAAGCAATCCTGAATCAAGGCATGATCCAGTGAACGGAGAATATCGATGACCGCCTGGGCCCAATCGTTGATCAGGATCTCGAACTATGAGGTCGAGACGCTGCAGAAGCGTCTCGCCGAGATCACTGCGCGACGTACCTCCGCCGAAATGCGCATCGCCGTGCTCGATGCCGAGGCCGAGATCGAGCAGGAGCGCGCCCGCGAGGACGCCGACGCCGCCATGATGCTGCAGGCCTATCTGAACGGCTGGAAACTGCGCAAGGGAGCCGCCGAGGCCGACGTCGTCGTCATTGACGCCGAGGAAGAAGGGGCCCGCGACGCCCTGACCGGCGCCTTCGAGGAACTGAAGAAGTTCGAACACGTCGCCGAAATGACCCGCCTCAACGCCGCGATCGAGGCCGGCAAGCGCGAGACGGCGGCCTTCGACGAACTGGGCCTCAGGCGGCGTGCGGGCTGATCCGCCCGGACTGAACCGCCGCGCCCTGCTCGCCGCGCCCCTGGCCCTTGCCGCCTGCGACCGCCTTGCCTCAGCAGGAACACCGGCCGGTCCACTCGCACCGCCCCTGAAATCTCTCGCCCCCTTTCCCTTCGGCGCCACCGGCATGACCTGGCAGCTCGACCAGCCGGACTGGGTCGAGCAGACCCTGCGCCATTGCTCCCAGCTGACCCCCGAATGGGAGCAGAAGATGGAGCGCACCCTGGGCCCCGGCTTCAGCTATGATTTCGAGCCCTCCGACCGCGTCGTGGCCTTCGCCCACCAAAACGGCCTGCGCGTCCATGGCCACACCGTCATCTGGTATTCCCAGGGGGCGGACGTCTTCGATGATGCGCACCTGTCCCGCGCCCGCTTCGCCGCCGAATACGACCGCTACATCACCAGTTTCGTCGGTCGCTACCGGGGCCGGATGGCCGGCTGGGACGTGGTCAATGAGCCCGTGGCCGAGGACGGCGACGGGCTGCGCGACTGCCACTGGAGCCGGGCCCTGGGCATGGACGGCTATATGGTCCGCGCCTTCGAACAGGCGAAGGCGGCCGATCCGGACGCCGTCCTCTTCCTCAACGAATACAATCTCGAGAACATCCCGCGCAAAGGCGCGACCTTCCTCAAACTGGTCGAACGCCTGCTGAAACTCGGGGCCCCCATCGGCGGCATCGGCACCCAGTCGCATCTCGACATCGAGATCCCGGCCGGACAGATCACCGCCTTCATGCGCGACGCCGCCTCGCTCGGCCTGCCGATCCATGTGTCGGAGCTCGACTTTCCCATGCAGCGCGACGGCGGCCGGATGCCGGACCTGCGCTCGACCGCCGAACGCCGCGCCCAGCAGGTTGCCCGCGTCGGTGAACTGGCCGAGGCCTTCATGGCCCTGCCGGAACGTCAGCGCTACGCCTTCACCACCTGGGGCCTGCGCGACACCGACAGCTGGCTGGTCCGGGCCGAGGGCAAGAACCGGCCCGACGAAAGCGCCCTGCTGCTCGACGCCAGCGGTCGCGCCAATCCGGCCTGGCACGCCGTGGCCGAGGCGTTCCAACGCTGACCCTCTCCCATTGGGAGAGGGCTTGAGCCTCCGGGAGCGAAGCGATCGGCAAGGCGAAAGGGTGCGGGTCGATCACCTCTGGGCGGCTTCGCCGCTTCAACCAGCCGACCCACATCCGGCGCTGCGCGCCACCTTCTCCCAATGGGAGAAGGATCAGATCTGAACCGCCTCAATCCCCGCCGCCGCCAGCTCCACCAGCAACCCTGCCACCGCCGCCTCGACCCTGGCCGCGTCGCGCCCCCGCACCACCAGATTCGTCCCCAGCTCGCCCACCGAGCCATGGCCGAAAGGATAGCTGCCGAAGCTGATCTCGCGCGCCGCCCGCGCCGCGGCGGTCAGCAGCTCGGCGATCGCGCCCTCGCCCACCCCGGTCACCCGGACGGTCCGCGCATGCACCACCGCCCCGGTCCGCAGGCGCGGGGCCACATCCTCCAGCATGGCGGTCATGATCTTCGGCACCCCGGCCATGACGAAGACATTGCCGATCTGGAACCCCGGCGCATCGGTCACCGGATTGGCGATCAGCGTCCCGCCCTCCGGGATCCGCGCCATCCGCCGCCGCGCCGTATTGAATTCGTCGCCGTAGCGCCGCCCGAGGATCGCCATGGCGTCCGGATGCTCGGGCAGGGCCACGCCGAAGGCCGTCGCCACCGCATCGGCGGTGATGTCGTCATGGGTCGGCCCGATCCCGCCGGTGGTGAAGACATAGTCGTGGGCCACCCGCAGGGCGTTCAGACTGTCGACGATCTGGTCCTTGCGATCGCCGATGGTCCGCGCCTCCTCGAGGTCGATCCCCAGCGCCGACAGGAACCGGGCGATGGTGTTCAGATTGGTGTCCTGCGTCCGGCCGGACAGGACCTCGTCACCGATGATCAGGACGGCGGCGGTGGGGGAGGATTCGGTCATGGCGGCACGTTAGACCCGCGCCGCCGTCCGGTCATCGTGTCGCCTTGAGCATCTGTGATATGGTCGTCATCTGAATCGAGCCTGCCGCCTGCCGAAAGCCCCCCATGTACGAGTCCCCCGAACTGGACAGCGACGCCTTCGTCCGCACCCACGAGATCCGCGTCCATCAGGGCGACGAGGCCTGGGAGGGTATGCGCGCGGCCGGGCGTCTGGTCGGTCAGGCCCTGGACATGATCACCCCCTTCGTGGTCCCCGGCGTGACCACGGGTGAGCTGGACGACCGCATGCGCGAGTTCACCCTCGACCACGGGGCCCTGCCCGCCTGCCTCGGCTACAAGGGCTATGAGAAGACCATCTGCACCTCGATCAACCACGTCGTCTGCCACGGCATTCCCGGCGACAAGGTTCTGAAGGAGGGCGACATCATCAACATCGACCACACCGTCATCGTCGACGGCTGGCACGGCGATTCCAGCCGCATGTATGCCGTCGGCGAGATCAACGCCCGGGCCCGCAAGCTGATCGACGTGACCTATGACTCGCTCGAGGCCGGTCTGGCCATGATCAAGCCGGGCAACACCTTCGGCGACATCGGCTATGCCATCCAGCAGGTGGTCGAGGCCGCCCGCATGTCGGTCGTCCGCGACTTCTGCGGCCACGGCATCGGCCGCCTGTTCCACGACAGCCCCAATGTCCTGCACTACGGCCGCCGCGGCGAGGGCGCGACGCTGAAAGCCGGCATGTTCTTCACCGTCGAGCCGATGGTGAACCTGGGCAAGCCGCATGTGAAGGTCCTGTCCGACGGCTGGACCGCCGTCACCCGCGACAAGTCGCTGTCGGCCCAGTGCGAACATACCTGCGGTGTCACCGAAACCGGCGTGGAGCTGTTCAGCGCCAGCCCGGCGGGACTGTTCAGACCCGTATTCTAGGATAGGTTGCTCTTCCGCACAGGCGGGAGGTGCTGTTGGACCAGTTGACAACACTTAATCTGTTGGAGTATGCTCCAACATGAAGGCGCGGTTGATCCGTGAGGATGAGGTCGGCGTCGGCGAGGATGAGGCCATGCACATCCGGGTTTGGGAAGTGCCGGTCCCGGTCGTCGGCTCGACCCATTTTTACAAATACAGCCTGGCCTTCGTCTGCGACGAGGTCTGCGTCGTTCGTTTCGACAACGAGCGGGGCAAAGGCGACCACGTCCACATCGGTGACGCGGAGATGCCCTATGAATTTCATGACCTCGCCCGGCTCGAACTCGATTTCCGACGAACGGTACGAGAATGGCGACTTCAGAATGGTCGTCTTCAGCGTGAGGACCGAAGATGAGGTCTTCGCCGACTTCCGAAGCGCCTTTAAAGGCGTCGAGAAGGGTTACGCCGAGATCAGTTTCATCACGTCCGACCTGCTCTGGCGCATCCTGACCGGCAAGCGCTGGGACATACTGACCGCCATGGCCGGAGCCGGCGAGATGAGCATCCGTGAGGTGGCGCGAAAGGTCGGCCGTGACGTCAAGGCTGTGCACGGCGACATCACCGGCCTGATCAAGAGCGGCGTCGTCCGGCGCGGCGAGAGCGGCAAGGTCATCTTCCCCTACGACTATTTCGAGCTCAGGGTTTCAAACCGCCGGGCCGCCGCCTGACCATGGACGCCAAGGCCCCGGCACCCGCGCCCAAACCCCACCACACGGGCCACCGCGAACGCCTGCGGGACCGCGCCCGCGGCGCCGGCATCCACCACCTGCCCGACTATGAGCTGCTGGAACTCTTCCTGTTCCGCAGCCAGCCCCAGGGCGACGTCAAACCCATCGCCAAGGCCCTGCTGGCCCGCTTCGGCTCCCTGGCGGCCGTGCTCGCCGCCCCGGTCGAGGACCTGATCACAGTCAAGGCCGAGGACACGAAGGGCCGGACGAAAGGCATCGGAACCGAAACCGCCCTCGACCTCGCCGCCCTGCATGAGGTCGCCCGCCGGGTCATCAAGGAACAGGCCGCCAAACGCACCGTCATCTCGTCCTGGACAGCCCTGGTCGCCTATGTCCGCCTGTCGCTGCAGCATGAGGCCCGCGAGCAGTTCCGCGTCCTCTATCTCGACAACCGCAACCAGTTGATCCTCGACGAAATCCAGAATCGCGGCACGGTCGACCATGCCCCGGTCTATCCGCGCGAGGTCGTGCGCCGGGCGCTGGAGCTGTCGGCCAAGTCGATGATCATCGTCCACAACCACCCGTCCGGCGACCCGACCCCCTCGCGGCCCGACATCGAGATGACCCGCCAGATCATCGAGGCCGCCCGCGCGCTCGGTATCGACGTCCACGATCACCTGATCGTCGGCCGCGACGGCGTGGCCAGTTTCAAACAGCTGGGGCTGATGTGAGCGGCCCCGCGCGCAGGGCCCTGCTGGCCGCCTGTCGCCGCGTCATCGGGCGGTGGGCCGGGATCGAGCGTACGGGAGCCCTGTTCGCATGACCATTCTCCGCACCGACCGCCTGACCCTGACGCCGGTCCAGCTGAACGACCTCGACGACCTCATCACCCTGTGGGGCGACCCGGTCTTCGCCACCGCCATCTTTCCCTCCCCCCTGACATCCGAGGACGTCTGGTTCCGCCTGCTGCGCGACGTCGGGCATTGGCAGGTCAAGGGCCACGGCAACTGGTCGATCCGCGAGACGGCGACCGGCGACTATGTCGGCAGCGTCGGGGTGCTGGACTATCGGCGCATTATGACCCCCGCCTTCGACGCCCCGGAACTGGGCTGGGGCGTGGCCCCGCGCTTCCAGGGCAAGGGTCTGGCCTTCGAGGCCTTATCCGCGGCCCTGGCCTGGTGCGACGACACGCTGAACCCACTGCGCACCGTCTGCATGATCTCGCCCGACAATGCCCCGTCCCACGCGCTTGCGAAGCGGGTCGGCTACGGCCCCTATGCCGAGACCCTCTACAAGGGCTCACCTGTCGTGCTGCTGGAGCGACCCGGGCGTCAAGGACCGTAGTCCCCCATTAAGGTTTATCCGTCATCCTGAGGGACGAATCCGGAGACCGCGCCGTCCATGCCCATGTCCGTCGAAACGCTTCGCGGTCATCTGACCGAAGCCTTTCCCGATGCCGAGATCGATATCGAGGATCTGGCCGGCGACGGCGATCATTATCGCGCGCGGATCATGGCATCGGCCTTCGTGGGCCTGCCCCGGGTGCGCCAGCATCAACTCGTCTATGCCGCCCTGAAGGGCAAGATGGGTGGCGAACTGCATGCGCTGGCGCTTGAGACCTCAACCCCGTCCGCCTCGCCTCTGCAGGGAGATTAACCCCATGCGCTACCGTCCCTTCGCCCTGACCGGACAGGCCGTTTCCTGCCTGACCCTCAGTTTCGGGGTCCGCGACATCACCGCCGGGCCCGACGCCGGTCGGGAATTGATCTATTCGGCGCTGGAAGCCGGCATCAACTCCTACCGCCTCGAGAACGCCGACCCGGTGCTCGCCGAGGTCCTGGGTCAGGCATTGGGGCATGTCGACCGCCAGCTGGTGCAGGTGTCCCTGACCCTCGGTGCCGGTGACGGCCGCCGCGGCTCGGACCGCGACTTCTCGGCCCAGGGCATCACCGCGGCGATCGACAAGACCCTGCACGCCTCCGGCCTGGGTTATTTCGACCTGGCCCTTCTCGATGAGCCCGCGGATCATGAACTTCCGCAGTCCACGCTGAGCGCTCTCAAGGCCCTGCGCGCCACCGAACGGGTCCGCCTGCTGGGTATATCCGGCGAAGGCGCAGTGATGGACGCCTATGTCTCCACCGGTGCCTTCGACGTCCTGGCCTCGCCGTTGCACGTCAATTCCAGCTGGCAGGTGCGCGCCCGCCTGCGCGCCGCGCGCGAGGCCGACATGGCCGTCCTCGCCTATGGATACTTCCCCGACAGTCTGAACACGGCAAAAAAAGCGTCCGCCAATGTCCGGAAAACAGGCTTCTTCGGCTTCGGGGGCAAACCGAAACCGGAGGAAGGCCATCTCGCCCATGCCGGCAGCTTCGCCTTCCTGCACCAGACCCGCAACTGGTCAGCCGAGGCCATCTGCCTGGGCTACGCCCTGAACGACCCCGCAGTGTGCAGCGTCATGATCCAGGCCAGCGATATCGAACGGCTCAATACCCTGTCGATGGTACCGGACCGTGACATGCCCTCGGGTCTGTCCGCCCAGATCGAAATGGCCCGGGTCGCGAGTGCCAAGGCCGCCTGACGCCCTTGACCGGCACGCCTGCGGTCCATACCTGACGCCCTTCACTGAAAGGCCCACGTCCGTGACCGATCAAGCCGAAGCCAACCCTGTCCATACCTTCATCGCCGACACGCTCAGGGACCATGCGGTGGTCCTGTTCATGAAGGGCTCGCCCGACGCGCCGCGTTGCGGCTTCTCCTCGCTGGCTGTGCAGATCCTCGACCATATCGGCGCGGATTTCGTCGGCGTCGATGTGCTTCAGGACGAGGGCCTGCGTGACGGCATCAAGACCTTCAGCGACTGGCCGACCATCCCCCAGCTCTATGTGAAGGGCGAGTTCGTCGGCGGGTCCGACATCGTGCGCGAGATGTTCAACGCCGGCGAGCTGCAGGCCCTGATGGCCGAAAAGGGCGTGCCCCTCGGCGAGTCAGCCGACGCCTGATGGCACGCGCCGTCCTCGAACCCCGGGCCGACCGCGAGATCTTCATCGTCCCGCTCGAGGTTCGCCCGGAACACATCGACGAGAACGGCCACGTCAACAATGTCGTCTATGTCGGCTGGCTGCAGGATGCCGGAACAGCCCACTGGAACGCCCGTTTCGATGAGGCGACCCGCGGCCGCTGGTCCTGGGTCGGGACCCGGCACGAGATCGACTATTTCCGCCCCCTGATGCCGGACTCGACCGGCGTGGTGGCCCGCACCTGGGTCGGCGACCCGCACGGCCCGCGCTTCAACCGCTATGTCCGGATCGAGGACGGCGACGGCCGGGTCTGCGCCCAGGGCATCACCGAATGGGTTCTGGTGGATTCCACCACCATGCGGCCTCACCGCATCCCGGCGGACATGCTGCCGACCTTCGAACGGCGCTGATCACCGGGTGCATCCCGCCCGGAACCGGTCAGCCCGTCGCGGTCATCCTCCGGTCCTGGATCAGGGCCCGCTCGGCCAGACGCCGCCATTGCAGGGCCAGTTGGCCGTAGTCGTCACGGACATCGGGCGGAAGGCCTTCGCCCATCCGCTGTTCCAGCTCCACCGCCTTGGCCAGGCACTGTTCGACCGTAAACATCCTTCGCCCAACCGCAGTATGGCGACTTTGGTTCCATGCCGGAATGCAGACGGTCGCCCGGAAATCATTGCGCCAGCGCAACGTAATGCGCCTAGGGTCCCTTAATGGTCATGCCCGATCCAGGAATGCGTCGGGTCAGCCTTGCCGACAATCTGAGACGGGTATGACTTTCGCTTCGCGAGTCTCCGGTAACTGTCTGGAGGGCCGGCCCTGGCTGCCCCCACCCCACTCCAGCCCGACGGTCCCCTCAGCCTGGCCCTTGCCGTGGTCGGATCCTCCACCGCGCCCCTGGTGCTGCTGGACGGCGACCTCACGGTCATCGCGGCGAGCGCCTCCTTCTTCACCGCCTTCCAGATCAATCCCGCCGGTGCTGTGGGCGAACCCTTCCTCAGCCTTGGCGATGGCGAGTGGAACCGACCCCGGCTCCGCTCCCTGCTGACCGCCACCCTGTCCGGCGCAGCCGACGTCGACGCCTATGAGATGGACCTGAAGAGCGAACGTCTCGGCGGCGTCCGCTCCCTGATGCTGAATGCCCATCTGCTCGCCTGGGGCGACGGCGCCGACCTCCGGCTGCTGCTGGGCATATCTGACGTGACCGACGCAAGGGCCAGCGAAAAGCTCAAGGACGACCTGCTGCGCGAAAAGGCCATCCTGCTTCAGGAGGTCCAGCACCGTGTCGCCAACAGCCTGCAGATCATCGCCAGCGTCATCCTGCAAAGCGCTCGCCAATCCCGGTCCGAAGAGACCCGTGGCCATCTGCAGGACGCGCACAGCCGGGTCATGTCCGTCGCCGCCCTGCAACAGCAGCTGGCCGCCTCCCGCTTGGGCGAGGTCGCGCTGAAGCCCTATTTCGACCAGCTGTGTGTCAGCGTCGGTGCCTCCATGATCCGCGATCATGGCCAGCTCTCGCTGCATGTGGACTGCGACGACAGCGTCGTCGACGCGGACATCTCGATCAGCCTCGGCCTGGTCGTGACCGAGCTGGTGATCAATTCGCTCAAACACGCCTACCCGGGCGGGCGAAAGGGGCGGATCATCGTCAGCTACAACCGCCATGGCCCCAACTGGACACTGTCCGTTGCCGATGACGGCGTGGGCATGCCGACCGATGCGGAAAGTGCGACGCCCGGCCTTGGAACCAGCATCGTCCGGGCTCTGGCCCATCAGCTGCACGCGCGCGTCCAGGTCGCCGACGGCCATCCCGGCACGACCGTGTCGATCATCCACAGCCCGATCAAGGTCATCGACCTGGACGACCCGACCGGCTGGGCGGTCTGAAATCCGTTCGGCGGGCGGGGAAGGACCGGCAGGAACGCCCGACCGCCTCAGGCCGGCAGATCGAGCCGGTGCAGTTCGACCCCGATTGCGAACACCGCATGGCCGCCGCCCGGCAGCGGCACGATCCGCACCTTGTTCACCGCATTGCCCATCCGGACCGGGGCCCAGCTCGCCCCGCCGTCGGTGGTCTCATAGCCGTTGGGCACAGCCCCGACCCAGCCGCGGGTCTCGCTGACGAAGCCGATACCGAACTCGCGCACCGCGGCATTGTCGACGAACGGCAGCTCGCTCCAGGTCCGGCCGCCGTCGGTGGTCTTCGCCACGAACCGCTGCGACGCCGCCGGGTCGGGATTGTAGCTCTGCACCGTGACATAGCCGACGTTCGCCGACGGCCAGGCCATCTTCCAGGTCAGCTCCCACGGCCGGGTGCCCTCATAAACCCGCGTCCAGCTGCGTCCGCCGTCGTCCGTGCGCAGGATGACGGCTTTCGACACCTGGACATCGCCGTCCGAGGCCCCGGCGATGAAGCCGACCCGTTCGCTGACGAAATGGATGTCCAGGATCATGGCGGTGTGGGCCGTCATGTCTTCCGAGGTCCAGGTCTCGCCGCCGTCGCGCGACGTGGCCAGGGCCGCCGGCGTGCCGACCCGGCCGCCCGCCCGCACCGTCACCCGATGATCCAGCACACCCGCATTGATGAAGGGCGTCTTCAGGATGTCGATGGCGCAGATGCCCTTGACCGGCGGGCCGTCGATCACGACCGGCTCCCAGCTCTCGCCCCCGTCGCGCGTGCGGTACAGCGGTGTCGTGTCCGAGACATTGGGGAAATAGTCCGGCCCGATATTGCCCAGAAAGCCGCGCGTCTCATCGATAAAGCCGAGCGCCCGCACAAAGGTGCCGGGCCGATCCATCTGCTGGACCCAGGTCTGGCCGCCGTCGGTGGTCCTGAACAGCTTGCCGGCCCCGTTGCCGTACCAACCGGTCAGGGCGTCGACGAAACTGATGTCGTCCTGTTTGCCGCGATAGGGCTCGGTCGGCAGTTTGACCCAGCCGGGGGCTGCATCCTGCGCCCATCCCGCCGCCGGCAGCACGGCCGCCGCCCCCACCGTCCCGAGAAATACCCTGCGATCCATCCCTGCCCCCTTCAAGGTTCCGGGGCCATGTAAAGCGACCTTTACCCGCCTGGCCAAGTGAAGCTTTGGTAAGGAAGCCCCATAGCAAAAAGGCCCCGGATCGCTCCGGGGCCTTCAGACTTCAGCCCCAGAGCGGTTCCAGTTCGTAGGTGCGTTCGCCGATAGTCAGGGACTCGACGTCCGCGGCCAGGAAGAAGGACTCGCCCGTCTCCGTGTTCTGGACCCCGATCAGTCCGTCCTCCTCAAAGGTGACCAGACGGATGTCGTCCGGATCGACGTCGCCGGCGAACACCACCCGGTCGTATCCATCGCCGCCGGAGACCACGAACACGTCGTCCATCTGGCTAAACATGATCAGGTCGGAGCGGTCGGTGCCGGTCACGTTGATCCTGTCCTCACCGGCACCGATGAACAGCATGGATGCACCCAGATCTGTGGCCACGCCGGTGACGTTATCGTTCAGATCGACCGTCTCCACCGCATGCGTCCGGATCTCGAACGAGACATCCGCAGCGGCGCCGGTCGTCCCGTCGGCCCGGGTGAAGGCCGTCGTGTTGTGGATCAGATTGCCGTCCACCTCTGACGCATCCCCGTTCAGGGCCAGGTTGATAGACACGATCCCCGCCGCCGACAGGCTGATCAGTTCGCCCTCGTCGGAACGGCCGTTCTGGTTGGCATCTTGCCAGACAAGGAACTGCGACCAGTCGAAGTCGCCGTCCTCGGCGTCTGCTTCCGTCAGCATCCCGTCGCCGTCGGTGTCGAACGCG
>Ga0209298_10001160_pt1 | contig 17521 bp, 26 predicted proteins | sample S_140806_EF_Meta_FD_187325 | JGI IMG/M metagenome (GOLD analysis project Ga0209298, IMG submission 187325) | Freshwater microbial communities from Lake Simoncouche, Canada to study carbon cycling - S_140806_EF_MetaG (SPAdes) (version 2) | ecosystem: Environmental > Aquatic > Freshwater > Lake ...
ACCTAAATGTGGTACGAAACTGGCCCGAAAACTTTCCAGCCATTCGCCATCCCAGCGTTGCCATTTTGAACGTCGAAGTCCCGTGATGCGCCACTTGGTTGGATCAAGTTCGAACTCAGCAAGAAGTTCAGCGTGATCAGGTTCATCGCCTGCAGTTCTTGGAACAGAAGTTAGTGTTCCACCCGATGAGTCGTATTCGATTGATGGTTCCCAGCCCTTTGGAATTTCTTTGGCAATACGTTTGCGTTGAGCGTCATCACCCAAAGCAGATAGATCATCTTTTAATGTCACGAGCAAACACATCCAATTTCTTTTTGTCCACGGAGTCTATGTCGCGTGAGAGTTTTACGATGAAGAACATAACCGTTTTTTTCCAACACTCTGGCGAGCATGGTCATTGATGTATCTGGATTGTCGATTGCTTTTAATACGGCTGCAGATTCTTTTTCAGGCAATGATTTTAATAGTTTGCCAACACCGCATATTGTGGAACAGTCAGGCAGGGAATTTAGGTCATCAAGCAGGGACACAAGAACACCTTTCATCAGGTCAGTTCTAGGTTATACACAATCAGAATTAGATTGTTGCTTTTCTGCCGCGTGTCGCTGGTTTAGTTACAAGTTCCTCGATGCAATTCAAACGATAATCAAGGTCTTTTAAGTTGGATTCAATCCTATTCACAGTACGCGATACATCTGCAAGTGACTTGCCACCATTCGCATCAGGGTGCAAAGGATAAGTAGCAGTATCGATGTAAGTCTTGATGGGTTTTACAATTGCCCACTTAATAAACATTCCAAGCAGTACAGCAATTGCGCTTAGGGCTGCTGCGTACTGACCCAGTTCTAAAATTCCCACGATTATTTTTTCTTGGCAGTCTTTTTCTTAACAACAGGTGCGACAACTTTAGTCTTTGCCTTTGTTGCTGCTGATGCTTTTTCAGTACCAACCAACAGGTAAGGATCAAGGTCTTTGCCTGCGCTCCATTTAGGATTATTGCGCAGTTCTACATGTAAATGTGGCCCAGAACTATTGCCTGAGTTCCCAGATTTTGCAATGACCTGTCCAGCAGAAACAACATCGCCAGCCTTGACAAGAGTTGCTGAAAGATGCGCGTAGATAAACCAACCACCATTAACTGATTGAACTAATTGTTGCCCGTAGGCAGCACCCCAGTTTGCTGCAGTGATCTTTCCATCTGCAACGGCGTGAACGTCAGTTCCAACTGGAACAGCGTAATCCACTCCCGTGTGAAAACCTTTTGACCACATGCGCCCAATTTTTCGATATCCCGTTGAAGGATTCTTGCCTTTGATCGGTGATGGCATTATTCGCTGACTCCATAACGATTGTCAGCAGGGTTCAACCAGTTGATCAAGATAGGAATTCCAGATGCCAAACTCATTGCAACAGCAGGGTGAATGTCTAAAGTGTCAAGATTTATTAAGAGCCAACCTAAAGCACCTGCGCCGAAAATCTTAGCGAATGATGCTATTGGTGAATATGCTAACCAAACTTTGAGTTGTTCCATTGCGATTCCTTAATCGTTAGTTGGTTGAATTGGTGGAATAAATTCGTCAAGTTCTTCATCATAAGAATAACCAATGCCAGCATAGACACCGCGTATGTTTCCGTTGTAGGAAGTCCGAACGCACTTCTGTCCACGAAAGTTTCCGTACCATTCTTCGGTACTTAAACCTTCAATTAGTTCTGTTTCATCAATGCCAGTAATAACTTCAGTTACTATTTTGTTGTCGTCTAAAAATGCGTAGTGTGCCATTATGAAAAAACCACATTTCCTGTGCCAGCAGTAATTGTTGTAACCTTAAATCCACCTGAAGGTGCAGCAGTTGTACCAGTTAAGCCTGCGCCAATCGTGATTGTTCGAGTGTCTGAGTATTTAAGAATAAGTACACCTGAACCACCACCAGCACCGCCAGTACCATAAGAACCAGCACCGCCACCTGTGTTTACAACACCTGCGCTCCCAGCACCGTTGCCGTAGCCGTTACCGCCACCACCAGAACCACCGCCACCACCAGAACCAGCAGGACTTGAACCACCACCACCGCCACCGCGTGTTACTGAAGTTCCAGTTATAGATGAAGCAAGTCCTGTACCACCTGACCCACCATTGTTGGCTGAACTATCACCACCTGCGCCACCAGCACCACCGCCACCGCCACCGCCAAGAGCAATACCACCACCGTTCCAGTTACCAGTACCGCCAGCGTTACCTTGTCCATATGTTCCTGCTCCACCAGCACGATTTATGCTGCTAGAAGGACCACCACCACCACCAGAACCACCAGCAGTACCAACAGAATCATTACCACCCTTACCGCCACCAATACAAGTTAATGTAGAAAAAATTGAATTAGAACCGTTTGCTGTTACTGCGCCACCAGCACCAATAGTTACTGGATAAGAAGTTCTAGTAAAAAAAGGATCAGTAGACGCAGTTAAATAACCACCAGCGCCACCACCGCCAGTTCCATTAGTGCCAGTTCCACCGCCACCACCAGCGATTAGTAAATACTCAACTGAAAACTGCTTAACACGCGAAAGCCCTGTGTCCTTAATACCGCTAGCAGAAAGAAACTTTACAGCCATTACAGCGCGGCAATTTCGGCTTCAGTTAAGCCAAGGGCTGCAAGTTTGGCTAGTGCGCTTAGACGGGCTGTAATTTTGGCATCGGCTTCGGCTTGCGCTTCTGCGTTCGCTGTTTGTAGTGCCTTGTATGCGTTAAATTTCTCGTCAGTCATTTCGCGTACTTCGTCATCTATTTGGATTAGTGGTTTTGCCATGTCATTCCTTAGTTCTTGTAACCGTATACGCGGATTGTGCCACCAGTTAAAGTTCCAGTGCTAGGGGTCAATGTGAAATCTGTGTATGAAGTTGTGTTTGCAAGATAACCAGTTCCTAAACGACTCCCAGCGCCAGTTGCTGTAAGACTGTTAAAAGTTTGAAAAGTTGTGTTTTTTGCTGTAAATGGGTTTTGCAAATCCAAGTTAAGATTTAATACGTTTGCTGTGCCATAACCTACAAGTGTAAAACTAGCCGCGTTATTATCCTTGTCACCTGTAATAGTACCTGCTGCGTAACTAGAAGTTATATACCCTGCGTAATACCCAGTAACCGTTGCCCCAAGTTGTAGCGCAAGATTGTGACTAGCCGAACCAACTCCACCACTTAGAATTATTTTGTAGGCGTCATAGGTTGTGCTGAATGCACCCGTAACTGTCACGCTCGAAACTGTTGTGCCTATTGTCTGGGTTTTGATCAAAGTTAATCCACCTGCAGTAGTAGGTGATAAAAATCCAACAGCCATTATGCAATCTCCGAACCAAATACTCCAAATGATAAATTTGCTGTACCTGCATAGACGGTAATTACATCTGTGGCATCTAGGGTTAAGCCAATAGTAAGAACAGTTGTATCTGCGCCGTTAATTGTTACGTCATAAGCAATGTAGTGTTCGTTTGCTAATGTTGCGCCATTAGGTCGAACAGCAATTCGGTAACTATCTGCTGTTGCTGCGCGATTAGCAACGGAGATTGTAGAAACTACTGTTTCTGTTGCAGCAGGTACTGTGTAAAGAGTTGTTGCGGTTGTTGCTGATGGTGCTGATTGTCCTAAGACTTTATATACTGTTGCCATTTGTTATGCTCCCATTAGTAGAAATATGTCTTTTAATCCTGCGCCGCCACTTGCGCCACCACCTGTAAATAGAATGGAAACACCTGCTGACGTAAAGTATAGAGTTCCGCCTTGAAACTGCGTTAGCGTTAATGATGCGCCAGAAACCGTTGCTGTTCCTGCCGTGACCGTACAAGCACCTGTTCCAATGTTCTGGATAAACAAAGTGTCACCAGCAGCAAACACACTTGTATTGACCGTGATCGTTGTCGCGCTTGCTGAGTTCATTACAACTCGTGTGCCTTTATCGGCAGCGACTAGAACGTACGATGCAGTCTTGGTACTTACTGTCTGGTTGTAATCGTTAGCCTGCAACGCATTAACTTGGGCAGCAGTAAGAACTTGTCCTGCTGTGAATGTCTGTATTGCCATAATTCCTAAAGTCCTAACTGATTTACATCTAGAATACCAAACTCAAGGTCATCCAACACGAGACTAGCATAATCAAGGGTTTCAAATCCAAAAATGACACGATGCTGAAATGGTTGCATGTCGTGTTCAATCTTAATTATGACCGCATATTTATTGATTGGTGAGCCTACGCCATTTGGAGTAAATTTAATCTGACAGACATCGTTGATCTCTAATCCTAGAACTTTGATTTGTTCTGGTGATGTCAAGGCTTCCAACTGAACAGCAAGAGTTTCAAAGCGATATTCAGGCTCAGAATAAATGCTGACTAAATAGTCTGCCAACGCTTCAGCATCTGCGTCTGTGTCTAGAAGCAGACCCGTTTGAATCAATGCCTGCTGCCCGTAGGTGCTAATTGAATCAGCATCTTGTGCAATTGCAGTTCCACCATTCAAGCGTTCAACTTGAACATAGTTGTAAAGCAATTCAGAACCATAGACCACATTGACATCACTGAATTTAATTCCAGAACCATCATCAGCAAATATAACTTGACCAGCAGAAACTGGTGCAACCGTTCTATCTTTGAAAACGAATGAACCATCTTTACCGATGAAGATAGAACCTGGTTCTGAACTGTTTACTAATTGCAAATACTCAAGTGCGTTAGTGCCATCATCAACTGCATCTGCTTGAAGTAATTCTGAACCCGCATCTATGTCTCGAAACGATGCGGGCCACGCAACTTCCGAACGATCTAGAACAGCGTTGAGTCTTGCTCCAGTCAATTGTGAGATAGCAGTATGAGCAGACAAAGCACCTTGGGCTAATTGTGTAAAGCCATCAACGCAATCTGCACCTGCAGTTGATAATCCTGAAAGATCATAACTCAAATTCCAGTCATCAACTACTCCATAGAAAACTGCAGAACCACCAGTTGAAACCCTGACTGTTCGCTTTGGAATGATTTGCCCATAGTACGGACTGGAAACATATTCTGGATCAAAAACTCTTGTGTTGTTATTGAATTCAATATTTGCAACTCCAGCAGTGAATCTGTCCAGTTGTCGTGACTTTCCACGCTTGACTGAAACTTGTCGCACAAATTCTGATACATCGTAGAACAATGTTCCTGCAAGTAAGTAATCGGTGTTGTCCAACACGCCTGCAACGGGATCATCTAGCAAAAAGAATGGGCCGCCTAAGCCCGAAACATCGAAACCAATTTCAACTGTTGTATCTGGAACAGCCATTTACGCACTCGCAAATACTGGGCCTGATGACTTCTCAAACTTCTTGATAGCATCAACTATTTCACGACCAACTTGTGCACCATTGGTTCCCATACCAGCATTCACATTGATGTTGTAAACCACACCCATTGGCATATTGTTACCAGTCAAAGGAATCACTGCTTCAGGGCCTGCTTCACCAATCATTGCAAGTGTAGGGCCAGTGACAATTCCACCTGCTGCCATCATTGGAATCTTTTTCAGTTTCTCTAGCAAGGCTTGATTGATAGGAGTCTTTGCTGGTGCTTTGAAAGTAGGCTTTGCGGCGGCAGGTTTTTTGGCACTGCTCTTTGTAGTCTTGCTAGGATCAGCGGCTGTACCTGTATCTTGAGTTGGAGCCATGATGTTTCCATCAAGACCAATACTGAATCCTGCAGCAGCAATTGCTGCCTTGACTCCATCGACCAATGCTTGACCAGCATCGATGCCTGTCTGATAGAACTGCTTTCCAGCGGCTTCACCAAGTTGTTCTGCAATCGATGCAGTTGCTTGAACTAAAGTATTGACTTGATCTACAACTGTTGCTCCACCAGCAATAATTTCATCAGCAATTGCAGTTCCCGCATCTGCACCTGCAGCAAGGACTTGACCAATTGCACTCTCAGATAGACCCAAAGAAATTAAGGTTTTTACCTTGTCAGCAAACTGAGTCGCCAGTGCTGCTTGATCTTGCAAAACTTGAATGAATGATTTCTTTTTGGTGATGGAATTCGTTGCCAATGTTTGTGCTGCTTGCAAATTTTCTAAGGCAATTTGAACGGCTTCAATGTTGTTGGTGTTCAGCGATCTATCGTATTCTATTTGCGCCTGAGTCAGAGCCATTTGTGCATCAATGGCACTTTGAACACTGTTGGCAGAATCACCCTGAGCAGCACCAAAATTAATGACTCCAGTGATTGCATCTTTGACTGCATTTTTAATGTTCTTAAATTTCTCTTTGATTGCGTCAAGTTGATCAGTACGACTCTTGAGTTCATTTCCAAGTCGTGCCATTGCTGCTTGTGTTTCTTTGCTCAATTCTTTGACAGAACTTGTAGCCTTAGCACTGCTGCCACCAAGACCTTCAAATTCAAGATTCAAATTTTGAAGTTGTGCAGCAACACTTGTGACTCTTGCGGGTGCATTGTTGCGACCTTCGGATCGTGCAACATCGCGTGATTTACTCGATAATTCTTTTTGCAGTAAAGCATTTTTGTTTCTTGTTGCATCGATCTCATCTTGAACTCCTGCAAAAGAGTTTCGCATTCTTGCACCAGCAATGACGCTCTTGTTGGCAGTGACAGTTGTTGCGTCACCAAGACCAGTCATCAAAATGATTAGTTCCGCAATACCAATAATCAGCAAGCCAATACCAGTGCCAGCAATTGCAATTCGTAAAGCACGACCAAAGATTGTTGTGGCAACTGTTGCTTCACCTGCAGCAAAAGCAGTTCCCTTGAACAATGCAATGTTTGTTCCCATGATCAGGTTCACAGTTCCCATTACTTTTGCAATGTTAGAAATTGCACCAAGGAACGCGCCAAGGATAAATAGTAAAGGGCCTAGGACTGCAATCAAACCAGCAAAGAAGATAATGGCTTTTTGTGTGACAGGGTTTAATTTTGCAAAACCATTGAAGAAATTTTGAAGTGCTTCTGCAACTCTCATGATTGTTGGTGCTAACTGTTCACCGATCACAAGTGCAGCAGTTTCCATACTGCCTTTCAACTTTTCAAGCGAACCTGACAAACCAGAATTTCTTGCTGCTGCCATGTCTGCTGCTGCACCAGCAAGACTTGATGCAGAAATGTATTTGGCAATACCAGTTGATCCTTCATTGTAAAGAATGTTTGCAGCACGAAGCGCATCAGAACCAAAGATTGTTTGCATCGCTGCAAGTCTTTGTTCTTGCGTCAGACCTTTGAATCCGTCTTGAACTTCACCAGCAATTTCAGTTAGGTCTTTCATGTTTCCTGAAGAATCAAAGAATTCAATTCCAAGTTGCTTCATGATTTTTGATGCTTCAGCAGAAACAGGATTCAGACGTTGCAAGAATGTTTTGAAAGAAGTACCAGCGTCAGAACCACGAACTCCAGCATCAGCAAAAGCAGCAAGAGCAGCAGTAGTTTCTTGAATAGTTAAACCAGATGCAACTGCTTGTTGTCCAACCTGCTGCAATGCCAAAGCAATGTCAGATACGTCAGCAGCAGAAGCGTTGGCAGCACCAGCAAGAGCATCAACAATTGAGACTGAATCTTTTGCACCAAGATTGAAAGTGTTCATTCCTGCAGACATGACAACTGCAGAATCTGCAAGTTCCATTCCCGATGCTGCAGCAAGGTCTAAAGTATTTTTAAGCGCACCAGAAGAAATCTCAGCAGGTGTGATGCCAGCCTTCGAAAGTTCAAGCATTGCTTGCGCGGCTTCATTGGCACTGAAGATTGTGTCAGCACCAAGTTGTTTTGCAAGATCGGAAAGATTTTTTAGACCTGAAACTGGAGTGTTCGTTGCAACAGCAACTTGTGCCATTGCAACTTCAAAGTCTGCAGCAGTTTTGATTGACGCAGCACCAACCAAAGTCAGTGGCAACGTGACATTCATCGAAAGTGATTTGCCAACATTCGACATTGTTTTTCCAATGCCAGCAGTACCAACAACAAATTTGTTGAAAGAACCTTCAGCCTTGCGAATATCAGCAAGTGCTTTGTTTAGTCCAGCAGGGTTCCATGCGCTAACAATTGGGACAATGATTGCCATTACTTCACCACCAGATTCTGATTCACTTGCTTACTAACTTTATCTAATGATTGAAGCACTGATCTTTGAACAGTTGTCATGTGAAGCATTGCTGCACGCCAGACGTAACGTGATGGTCTGCCCTGCAGTTTGTCAATCATGCTTCGACCTTGACCATTGATTGCATGGGATCGAGTCCCATCCTTGTAGGCATAGTCTCTAGTTCTTCCACCAGATTTGACTTTGTTGCGACGACCAGCCATGTCAGCAATTTGCAGACCCGCTGCTCCGTAGGTTCCTTTTTTGCCACCAACATAAATTGAGACAAGTGATGTCTCATTTTTTTGTGTGCGTCGAGTGAAAGAAGTTCTCACAGAAACTTTGATTGCAGCCTTGTTCCAACCAGTTCTTCCCTTATGGTTCATGCCACCATTGCGATCAAATTGGCGACCCATCAAAGGTGGAGCATCTGGAAGGTAGGACTGAATGGAAGCACGCACTGGTTCAGCAGCAACCTTCAAATCAATTCGTGCTTGATTTGTCATTTTGTTAGGCAATAGTTGCAGTTGCTTAATGGTTTCAGGGATTCCATAAACCTGAACTGTTGTCATCTATTGCCTGCCATTCATCATTTGCGCTTTGTGTCGAAGGTACATTCCCATGGTGAACAACATACGATCTGACTCATTCAACAACACAGATGGAGCAATACCTGTTTCACACGCTAGATAAGCGATGAACCAATGCTGACTAGAATCCCCTAGCCCTTGGATTTTGGGTCGTCATCACTTTGTCCGATGCTTTCAACATCGTCAAGCCATGAATCAAAATCTTTGCCAGTAACTTTCGTACGATTCTCTGAATGCCATGCAAGCCATAACAGGTCAGTGAGACGCATCTCTTGTTCGAAACGCGCCACACTGCGACTGTATTTTTCTTCGAATGCAACTAGGTCTTTTGCTGAACAGGTGACATCTTTTGCAGTGCCATCTACGAATTCAACGCGCAGGTTTATTCTCATGTTATGCAGTCGCTCTGGTTACAGTACCTGATGTAGGCCATGTGACAGACAGAGTGGCAATGTCGCCTACGCTGCTTGCAAATGGACTGTACTGATTGACAAGGCAAACAGATGTGTAAGAAGGGTTTGTTGCAGTGACAGTTCCTGATGTTGGAACGATTACAACAGTTGCCAAAGTGTTAAACAATGGGAACAGAGTTGCGTCTACTGATGCTGCGCCGAAGTCTTGCATGAATGAAAGTGTTACTGAACCAGTCTTTAGGCCACCAATGCGCTCACGGAAAGTTCCACCAAAGGCAGTTGTTTCCAAGTCATCGGATTCTAAAGCGAGTTCAGCACTGTTTAAACTTGTTGAAAAGTTTGTGCCATTGACTGTAATCTTGTAGTCGGTTGCTGCGAATTTCGCCATGTGTTTGTTGCTCCTAGTTTGCGTAGCAAAGCACTGTGAACTCTGCTGATAAATATGTTACCTCACCCACGGTAAGTTCACCGTAGTTTCGGGAGTCGATCACTCTCAGGTCAAATGCTTTTCCATTAAGTGTCTTATCTGATTCTATCGCCAGTTTGACTGATGATGATCCTGTTGAAGAAACATAAGCATCAAGTGCATTCTGACCTGTTCGTTCTGACACACGACCAACAATCAATGTGACTGCAAATGTGTATGTGTTCATTCCACGACCAAAAGTATTGTCATATTCCACGCCTTGCGGCAGGATGATTGCAATTGGTGGGCTGGGATTGTCAGGAACAGTTGCTGCAGTGCGAAGTCCACTGATGGTTGCAAGGTTTGCTGCAAGACCAATTCGGAGTTCAGATATCAAAGCCATTAGGCGAAGTTCCTAAGTTTGCGATACGGAGCAACAAGTTGTTCAACATCTGGATCAAGATAGCGACTGACACGCATTGCGCCCATGTCACCGAATCCAGCAATTCCAAGTGGACTGTCAAGACGCTTGAACAAACGTGACGACTGAACAACACAAGCCTGAGTGATTGCAATTGGGACTGCAGGCCAACCAAAGACACCAGTGACTTTGACAAGGTTCTGCTCTGACTCAACTGGGAACAAGTAGTTTTCAACTGCACGAATGCGAGTGTAGGGAACTGTCAGACCATCTGTGTATCCGTTTGATGGTTCAAGTTGATAATCGCCAACAGCCCATGTCACATCAAAGATGCCATCGCCACCTGATGAAGTCATCAAGGTGATTGCAGTTCCAGCAAGATCGTCTGTCTGCACAACAAAAGAATCATCTGCTGCGTAGAAGCGCGTTGCAGTTCCAAATGAATAGAACGAGCGCATCGCATGTCCATCGATAGCCCGTGATGCAGATTCAATTGCCATCTCTAGCAATGTGTCATCTACGGCATCCGAAATTCTTAGTGCGGCCTTCACTTGTGAAAGTGTGGCGTATGCGTTGGTAAGTGCCAATTGAAACTCCTAAGTCTGTTCTTATTCTACGGCAGACAAAACAAAACCCCTGCCGAAGCAGGGGCCTGTTTGTGGTTTCTAGTAGGTGTTGTTCTTGATTCGTTTTGCCATCTTCTTGTTTAGGTCTGCAAGAACGATCTCAACGCTGACTCCACGCTTTTCTGCAAGTGCGTTCACAACACGATCCATGCCATTGCGAACCTTTGCACAACCTTCGATGCCCCACTTATTTGTGTGGTATTCCTTGGTCAAGTTTTCGCCTGCTTCTGAGTACCAAAGTTCTGCAGCACGCTCTGTCTTTAGTTCCTTGTTCTGACGAACCATCCAAAGTTCAGCAACGATTAGTTCAGAGCCATCTGCAGTTGGTCGCTTTGCAATCTTTTCTGCTTTCTTTGCATCGCGCTCTGCTTTTGCTTCAGCCTTTGCAATTTTGTCAGCAGTCACAATTGTTGATGGTCGGTTCAGAACATCTGCTGGGGCTGAAGGGTAGCAAACTGTGCAGGCTTCTTCGCCAGCGGCTTCAACGATTTCAGTTTCTGTTGATGCTGAATACATTGGCAACCAAAGAAATGGTGTGGTGTCGAAGCAAGTGCTGCATTCCATCTTTGAGTGAACATGTCCGTTGTTGTTCTGAACTAGAAAAGCGCGATTCCAGTTGTGCAGTGCAAAGATTTCATTCAATGGCTTCATCTGTGAAACAACTTCGTCAAGAGCAACAAGTGCCTTTTCGATCTTTGCTTCGTAACGTGCCTTTGTGTTTTCGTCGATGTGACGACTGGAAACTGTTTCGCGAAAACTCATGATTGCCATGCGAAGATCAAACTTGATTCCAGACAGACGTGCTAGTTCTGTGTCTGTTGCGATTGCTAGTTCTTTCAGTTCGTTTGCGTTCATTGCCACTCCTTTGTCATGCGGTGTCCCGCCCATGGGTATATTCAAACACTTTTGTCATACAAATTCAAGTCCATTTGAGACATCCAAAAGTGGCGTGTTTATTGGGTTTTTGCCAGCCAATCTGCAATGGTTGCCCGCGCTTGCCCATCACTGGGAACCCAGTGGCCCGCATATTCATAATCAACGTCGAGATCAAGAGTGGCATCGTAAGTGGCATTTGATAGCGCAGTTCCTAACCAAAAGACCCAATCATCAAACGGAGCGATGCTTTGATCAAATGGAATCTTATTCCAAAGCCATTTTCGAAATGGTGAACCACACGGAATCATGTTCGCGTGCATACTCAAAATTTGTTCTGGAGTTGTTTTTGTTGGAGTCCAGATTTGTCCAGTGTCGTAATGAAAACCAAGTGCTAGAACATCTGCTTCACAAGAATCAATTTTGTCCAAAGCATGTGGTCGATATCGATCATCAACACCAATCCAAGCAATCCAATCCGTATCACAATTTTCAACAGCAAGATTCATCATGTCGCTGTATGCAAAGTCACCAGACCAATCAACAACTTTGATCCCATCCAAGTGAAGATCATCAGAAGGTATTTGATCCCAAAGAACTAGAACAATCTCATCTGGTTTGCGATTCAGTTTGTGGATTGATTCAACCCATCCATTTATCTTTTCTGGATAGCCATGACAAACTCCGACAACTCCTAATGTTGTACCAGTTTCCAAAAGGTGTCACCAGCCTTGTCAATCATGTGACGCAGCGCATCTGCATCTTGCCAATCCATCACAGAAGTGATTCCTACGTTCTCATTGGTGTGAATCCTGCAGCCCGAAAGAACTGCTTCCATGACAGCCCTGCATTCAGATTCAAAGGCTAATGGCAAATGAACGAACCATTGTGACCTTGCCATTGCATCAAGAACTTGTTCACGCGGCACATCAGTGAGTGCTTTAAACTCATAGCCTGCTTGCGCTGCCCAAAGTTCAGCCTTGAGTTTTCCTTTGAGTGGATGAGTGCGAGCAGCCCAAAGTGCAAATGGGTGCTTGTCCATGTGGTCGTAGCATTTGCTGGTGTCAAAATAGGAAAGTACCTGACCAGTCTTGCGCGGCTTGCTCCAAGACAGTTCTCTCATCATGTGTGCTGGAGTGTGAGTGACAAACATTCTTGATCCAGCAATCAAAGCATCCAGTCCTACTCTTGGAGTTTGCAAATGATGCACAAAAACAAAAGGATCGTGTTCACTGAGTCTGTTCAACTGTTGGTCTGAGAACAGATCAGTGCCTGTGACGATCACAGAATCAAAATGGTGTATGTCATGTGTATCGAAGGTGTCAGGAGTGACAATCTGAATCTCAAAGTTCAAAGGTGCTTGAAGCCTGTATTCGTAGTCTGACATTTCTGCCCCGCCTGCGAACTGCCCCGTGAATAGTCCTGAGACGCTCTCAGACGAAGGATGAGCCACTTTGCTACTGTTTTCGGTGTGATGGGTATACCAACCTATTTTCATACTTCTATGACCGTTCTATGGACTTGGATTCAAGAACCTTCATTGTCGGTTTCCAGTGAGTTTCAAACACAGTGTCAGCCTGATAAGCCTTTGCAAAATCTTGAGCCTTTTGTGAGCGACCACGACCACGTTCATAGGCTGCTTCGAGTGACTCAAGGATGTGTGGCACTGATGGCATGTGGAACCATGAACTTTGTGGAGCATCCCAAAGTGGTTGCCCATCTACAAGCCAACCATCACCAACAAGTTCAGTTGATGCCGCGAACTGCGAAACAATCACTGGAGTGCCACAAGCCTGCGCTTCAATAGTTGGAATTCCAAAGCCTTCACCGTAAGAAGTTGCAAGCAAGACATCCATAGCGGTGTAGATGGTGGCGAGTGTCTGCTGATCGATCCCAATTCGATAAACGTAAGCATCAACAAACTTGAACTGATGTTCTTTGAGTCCGACTGCACTCAGGAGTTCCATCAGTTTGATTCCACCCAAAGAACCAAATTGATCAGTGTGAAGATAAAGAACTGCGTCGTCATGCTTTTGCGCGAACATTGAAAAGGCCAAAATGTTTTCACCGAATGCTTTGCGATTAGGTGATACGCCTTTGTTGGCTGCGTTCATTCCAACAACAAATTTATCTTCATCAATGCCTATGAAGTCACGACCAGTTGTTCCCTTGTGACGCTTCATGGGTTTGAATGTGGATTCAATTGCATGTGGAACATACAAAGATTCAATACCAACATTTTCCAACATGGCTTGTCCGTACTGACTCATTGCAATTGGAGTCACAAAATCTTGACGACACCATTTTGCGACAGAAGGTGGAGTTGGAATGTGATCAATTGGAACCCATGAAGCAACATTCCAATCAGCCCATCGTGGCCCTTTGAAAACCCACACATCATAGAGAGTGATCAAGACATGTGGTTGTTTAGGATTTTTCGTAGTCCAGTGGTGCATGTGTGCTGGAACAACATCGTTTGAATACATATCTGCACCACGTTGATAAACAGGAATGCCATTCCATTCGTTGTTGCAGCCTTCGAGACCATAGTTGTTGAAGATGGCAACATCATGACCTGCTGCTTTCAGTCTTTGAGTGACAGCATTTGTTTGAGTGCCATATCCCGTTCCCGCCCACGGACTATTGGAAACCCAGCCAATTCGCATTCCAGATTCTTTTGTCATGTTGCTCCTTGTCGCAGTCGTTTGAATCTATCTGATTAACCATGAAAACCCCAATAGACACGCAGGAAATCCAATGTTCCAAATTGACTTGCATTGTTATACATAATTAGGGACAATAGATTCATCAGGTTGGTTCGCCAACACAACGAAGGAGTAGGAAATGAAAGCATATGTTGCAAAGGCCAAAGATGAAGGTCTCTGTGATGCAGGTGGTAACTGGGTTGCTATCTGTGAAGCACATTCAACATTGATGAATGCAGAAACAAAAAAGTCACTTGTCGGAATCAGCACAATGGAATTCTGCGATTGCTGCACAAGCAACTGCACACCATTTTGCAAAAACTGTGATCAGTGGGATGCATAATGAAAAAACTTTCAGCAGTTGAACACACTGATCGCATTGCACGTCACTTGTCTGAACGCACTGATCTAAATGATCACGACCTTTGGATGGGAATTGCAAAAGTCATAAAGTCAGACACCATGGAACTTCGCGCAAAGTACGTCACAGAACTAATCAAAGCAATCGTCGATGCAGAAAAGGCAGGTGCGTAATGATTGAATCAAAGATCATTGCTCAAGGCAAAAATTCGTTTACAGTAAACGCTCCAACAATCAAAACAATGATTGAAGGCTTGCAGGCAATGCAAGAACTTGGACTTGATGAAAACGAAAATTTAGTTATTGGACAACTTGCAAATGGAGTTGGTTGTTTCTACATCGAAACTTTGCAAAACTAAAAAAGACAAAGTAGAACCCCGCGGGCCTGCGCTCCTGCGGGGTTCTACATTTTTACCTAATCGAATTAGGAAGCGGCTCCAGCGAAATACTTCACATGTGAAGTCTGAATTAGATTTCCATCAACGCGCATAGTTGCACGGAATGTAATCAAGTCATTCTGGAATGCGTAATCGTCGGAACGATCTAGACGCAAGCCACCAACGGTGCGAACGAAGTACGAAGAAAGGTTTCCGAAGATAACTGACTTTGCGCTTGTTGCTGGTGATGCCATGCTTGGGTTTTCGTAGATTGGGTAACCAAGAAGCAAGTCGCGTGCATCTGCTGAAAGTGATGGACTGAACAGGTACTGACCTGCGGTATCCTTCAACTTACGAACAGCAGCAATGCTTGTTGCGTTCATCTGCCAACCAGTGCCAGCCATACGACGACCAGCAGTGTCTACAGAGTAAACAAGGTTGATCAAGTTGTCAGCGGTGAATGCACCAGAAACAGCGGTTGAACCAGTTACGCCTGAACCTGCAGCAGTTACGATGCCTGTTGGCTGTACTGTTCCAGTTCCTGTTGTAAGTGCAGTGTTCACGTCGTAACCAAGAGCGTTACCTGTCTGAGCAGCAAGGAATCCAAGAATGTCCACGCCTGCATCTTCAACCATTTCGCGGCTGATCTGAGTTAGGAATGAATACTTGAATGCACCAAGAGTCTTGAAGGCATTGAAGGTTGGATCACTTTCACCGATTGCAGCGGCTTCAGCAGTTACTGTACCCGTGCTGTATGCACTGAGCGAAGGAATCTGAAGGTTTTCGCCACCAGCAGTATTAATGATTGTGGATGTTTCCAACATTGGGCCAACGTTACGAGCAAGCATGATGACCTGATCGTAGAAGGATGTAGGAACTGGTGCACCAGTTGAACTCTTAAGAACGTCGCGTTTCTCAAATGAATGGGAACGGATTTCGCCGCGTGCAAGCGAACGAATTAGTTCTGATTCATCAATTGCTGCAACAGAAACTTCTGGTCGTGCTTGTGCTTCGAAACCCTTCATTGCTTCAGCAGCGCGTTCTTCACGTTCTGCTTGCGCCTTGATGGTTTCCATTGTTGCAGCACGCTGATCTAGATCAACCATGATGCGGTCGTACGATTGGTTTTCTTCTGCTGAAAGATCGCGCTTTTCTGCTGCTGCAGTGTCGAGAAGAGCCTTTGCTTCTTCCCAAGCCTTTGCGCGTGCTTCCGCTTGCTGACGAATGTAGTCAGACATAGTGGACTCCTAAAGTCTTAGATTGGATGTGATATTGAATTCTGCGTGGCTCCACGACAGGCAGCAATGGTGGCTCCACTCAATTGCGTATCTTAATTATGACACAAATAAAAACAGACCCACATCCTTCCCCTGATGCGGGTCTGTCCTTTGAAAAAATCTTATCGAGTTTCTGCGGCCTTGACAACTCGAATCTCTTTGACAGGTTCAACTGTCTTTTGTTCTTCTGGCACAAAAGTCTTAATTATGGCTTCAGATATAACATCGGCGAAATCAACAAAAACCCCAGACTCAGGATTACCAACAGCGGCCAAATATACGTTTTTAATTTCATCATGATTCATTAGAACACCTTTGCCATTAGATCGAGTTGCTTGCGCTTCAATTCAAGTAGTGCAAGATTTGCTGGTTTTTCAGCGCGTAACTTGGAAACAACTTCAGTGATGAGATCAGCATGATCTGCTTCCAAAGTCTCGCCTGCTTCTAGTCTTGTGATTGCATCAGAGAGAGCATCGACATCAACAGCAGTTCTAGTTGCAAGAATGTCCAAAGAACGAACTGATGCGCTTGTTGCTTCATAGGCAGGAAATCCAGTGACAATTGAAACTTCATGCAAACGGATTTGATGAAGTTCGCGTGTGGCTCCATCTTTGCTCCATGCGTCGCCTTTGGGTGGAACGCTGAAACCAAATGACATGGAAGAAACATCGCCACGCTTCATCAGCACTGAAAGATCGCGGCCTGCAGAAGTGTCTGGAAGATCGGCTTGAGCAAGTAGTCCGCGTGAATCTTCAGACAAACGTAAAGTCCCAGCCCGTGTTGAACCAAGAACAACATCTGTGTTGTGGTTCATGAATAACTTAACTTCGTTGCGTGACTTCAAGGAACGCTTGAAAGCACCTTCTTTGATTATTTCAGTGAATGGAAGTGGTTCAGAAGGACTGTTGAAAACAGCGGCGTATCCAGTGAAACTCATTCCATCTGAAGATGCTTCGCCATTGCGAACATCGAACTGAACTGTACTCACGCGGCGTTCTACTGTTGTTGTCATTTGTTGCCTTTCGTCTTTGTCTAAGTTTAGTGCGATTGATCGCCATTTCTCATTTTGAATATCGTTGGCGGTTCGTTCTTCTTCCCGAATCCGATTGACCACGCCTTGAGCATATTCCAAAGTTCGCTCTGCCTGACGCTTTGAAGGGCCTGATCCCCAGAGAAGATGTGCAACAACTCCTGCTGATGGATAGTTTTCAGAGTCTGGTTTTGCATTTGGTGAATCCAGATCGACCAAGTGGCGAGCAATCCAAGCAGCAATACGAATCCACTTATCATCTGAGACTTGACCATCTGCCATAAGGCGAGCATCACGAATAGTTTTTTCAACAAGACCATCCCCGCCTTTTCCTTCTGCGTAATAAG
>Ga0209298_10001163_pt1 | contig 17503 bp, 8 predicted proteins | sample S_140806_EF_Meta_FD_187325 | JGI IMG/M metagenome (GOLD analysis project Ga0209298, IMG submission 187325) | Freshwater microbial communities from Lake Simoncouche, Canada to study carbon cycling - S_140806_EF_MetaG (SPAdes) (version 2) | ecosystem: Environmental > Aquatic > Freshwater > Lake ...
CTGCTCGACAACAGCCTCACGTTGGTGAATGGTGTCTACAACGCCTCGAGCGCCGATCGACTGGCCGCCGCCGGCATCCAGCTCGCCAACAAGGTGGAGCTGTTCAACCTGCCTTCGGTGGGCGGCACCCTCAGCTACGACAAGCCCGAGGGCCTCACCTTGCGGGAAGACGGCGCCGTTGTCATCAACTACGACAACGATTTCGGCACCGAGGGCGCCAGTGGCAACGCCTTCACGGTGGTGACCTTCAGCAATCCGGCGCTGGACACCGAGGACAGTGGCGATGGCGGAGGGTACAAGCCAGCCACGAACCATGATCTCTACGGCCTGGTGATGCCGGATGGTCTGGCCACCTTCACCTATAACGGCGAGAACTTCATCCTTGCCGCTGGTGAGGGCGATGATCGCAATGATTTCCTCAATCCCGATGAGACCGCTCGGGTCTCTGATCTGCTCACCGCTGCGGCTGGAGCCACAGACGCCCAGAAGGCTGGTCTTGTAGCCACCAACGCCCGACGGCTATACATCCTCACCAACACCGGTGATCTTGATCGCGACGGCATCGTGGATCAGGCCTACGCCCTGGGTTCGCGCTCGATGCGCATCTTCGATTCGAAGGGCAATGTGGTGTTCGATTCCGGCGCCGCGCTTGAGGAGCTGGCGGTGGCCAAGGGTCTCTATCCGGTGAATAGCCGCGAAGACGATAAGGGTGTGGAACCGGAGATGGTGGAAGTGTTCACCACTAACGGCCGCACCTATGCCTTCGTAGCGCTGGAACGCACCACCACCAGCATGGCGGCGATCTTTGATGTTTCGAATCCCTATGCGCCGGTGGCTGTGGATCCGATCATCTTCCCCGGTGCCCAGCGGGTGGAGGGGATCACCTTCCTCACCAGTGGCACCAATGCTGCCCGCAGCGTGATCGCTTCGAGCGAAGATAATGATGTGGTTTCAATCGTTGATTTCCCCATAGTTCTCGACCGGCAGGGTGCCTTCGTTACTGGTGCGGGAGCGGGTGGTCAGTCCCAGTTCAAGCTGTGGGATGCATCTGGCAGCGCGATGAGACAGGCACGGGCTTTTGAGACCTTCAATGGCCCCGTTTCCGTGGCCTATGGCTACCTCAACAACGACGGCATCAAGGACATCGTGGTGGCTGCTGGTCCCGGTGGTGGCCCCCACGTGAAGGTGTTCGATGGCCTTAGTGGCAACGAGATTGCCAGCTTCTATGCCTACGACGCCAACTTCCGGGGTGGCGTGAACGTGGCCGTCGGTGATCTCAATGGAGATGGCACTAATGAACTGATCACCGGCGCCGGCGCCGGCGGTGGCCCCCACGTGAAGGCCTTTGCGCTCAACTTCAGTGGCGGCCGGGCCACACCGCAGGAGGTCGCTAGCTTCTTTGCTTACGCCCCCTCCTTCCGCGGCGGGGTGAGCGTGGCTGCCGGTGATGTGAATGGCGATGGCGCTTTCGACATCATCACTGGTGCCGGTGCTGGCGGTGGTCCCCACGTGAAGGCGTTCGGCTTCGTCGGCGAGGGCGGCGAAGGGACGCCGATCAGCGCCAGTGCCTCAACCGCAATGTCCGAAATGACTGCGTTGCCGCCTGCCCTTGGCGCGCTGCAGGAGCTGGCCAGCTTCTATGCCTACGACGCCAACTTCCGCGGCGGCGTGAGTGTGGCCAGCGGCAATATCGATGGCCTCGGCCCTGATGAGATCATCACCGGCGCTGGTGCCGGTGGCGGCCCCCACGTCAAGGCCTTCAGTCGGGCCACCGAGGGCACCCTGAGCACGGTCAGCAGCTTCTTTGCTTACGACCCGTTATTCCGCGGCGGCGTTGAGGTGGGCAGCATGATCTCCAGCTCAAACCTCGCGGTCAGCACAGTGCTCACTGGCGCCGGCCCTGGAGGTGGCCCCCACGTTCGCGGCTTTGATCTTTCCAATCCCCTGGGGCAGCCCAACGAGGTGTTGAGCTTCTACGCCGAAGCTTCCACTTTCCGAGGTGGAGTGGCGGTGAGTTAAGCGGCTACCCGGCGCTTGAGCTCATGCTCACTGGCTGCACTCTTGGCCCAGCGCGATCCATCAGACTGGTTTGATCGCGCTGGCCCCGGTGGACCTCCATGGAAGCCTGGTTTCAAGGCGGAATTGATGTGAGCCATTCCGCCAGCGTCAGCGTCAACCTCTTCAACAGCCAGGCCAATTTCCTGTTCAACTGAGATCCCTCTAGCAGCGAGCTCTCATCGAAAAGGGGGTGAGCTCGTTGCCCATACGAAATGGTAGTAGGCGACACATAAGCCAGGTGCCAGGGGCAGCAATCTCAGGTCCAAACCATAACTACAATATTATTGATTTTTTCTCTTGCCTAAACCTTCCAATGGCTAAGAATAACATTCTGATCATCGGCGATGGCATGGGCTGGGAGATGGCTCGTTCCAGTGCCATCTACAATCAAGTTGAAAAGGAGATCACCACCCTCAAGGCGGCAGGCAAATCTGATCTAGAGATTAAGGCGGTATTTGCCAACCGGACCCTTGACTATTACTACACATCGGGCAAGGGTACGGGTACCCCGTTCCAGGATTTCCAAGGTTTCACTCTGGCTACAACCGGATCGACCAAAGTTGCTGGCAGCACAAACAATAGCGCTCTTCAAGGCAGCACCTCTACCCACGACACAGGCGACGCCCCACTTCGTGATGGCTTTGTTTTTGATCCCAGCACCAACTATGTGAACTGGGACAGCGCAAAAGGTGGCGAGACCCCCTGGGATGCGGATTACTACCAAGACAGGGGCAAAACGAGTGCAGGGTTTGATGCTCAATATATTAAAGGCGATTATCCCGATTCAGCCAATACCGCATCCACGCTCTACGGTGGCATCAAAACCTATAACGGTGCCATTTCCGTTGACGTCCACGAAAACGCCTTTGAATCCATTTTGACGGAGGCCAAGGCCCTCGGAAAATCCGGCGGTGTTGTTACATCTGTTCCAATCACCCACGCAACTCCCGCAGCTGCTGTTGCCAATGTCAACAGCCGAAATAAATATCAGGAATCATCCAATGCCGGCAAACTTGGCGTGGATGGCCACCCCCTTGAGCTCACCGACAACATCCTCGACGACATTCTGTTTGTAACCCAGCCCCAGATTGTTCTGGGTGGTGGCAACCCAGCGGGCGGCGAATCCTATATCACTAAATCCGCCCTCACAAGTCTCATCGCTGGTACCTACCAGGCTAGCTCGCAGTCCATTACAGGAAAAGATGCCGCTGGTAAGAACATCTTCACCCAGACTCCTGCTGGCCCAACCATTCAGGCTGAAGGCTGGACAGTGGTCGGCCGTCCTAACGATTACACCGGGGCCAATGCATCCAAAACTGGCCTAGAGATTCTCGAGGCTGCTGTTACGGCCTTCAATCCAGAGACCCAACAGCTGATGGGGATTTATGGAGCAGTGGGCCAGGGAGGTAACCTCCCCTGGCGCACCGCAGATAGCGACTACTCAGCCACAGGCACTACCGGCTACTCCACTAGTTCCAATACAAATGCTACAAACACAGCCCTATCGGGTGACGTTTTGGCTGCAGAACTGAAGGCCAGCCCCACGGTTGCCCAGCTAACCGGCCAGGCCCTGAAGGCCCTCGGCAAAGATAAGGATGGTTTCTGGTTGATGGTGGAAGTCGGTGACATTGACTGGGCAGCCCATGCCGACAACATGGACCTGATGCTCGGCACCCTCCATGACATGGATGATGTCGTTAATACGGTTACTGCATGGGTGACAGCTAATGGGGGCTGGGAGAATAATCAGGTGATGGTTACTGCTGACCATGACCACTATCTGACCCTCCTTCCCAACTTCCCCCAGGAGATCGCCGAATCAATCCTGGCCAGCAAGGCCTCCAGCGTTGCCGCACCGAACGAGGCAACCACCGGAGTCAACAAGGGTTACGACACCACACTGACCCCCACCCTCACCAACGGCTCAACCGCTGAATGGAAGGCTGGAGACGCTGAGAAGGTTGGGCACTTCTGGGGAACAGAAGGCAAGCTGAAGGATGGGTCCACCGGCCTTGGAGATCTTTGGACGACCCATACCCAACGCCCCGTACCCATCTACTACCAGGGTGCCGATAGCGTGTTGATTGATCAGTTTGTTAGCACAGGAATTGAGGCCTACGGCACCGTGATCAACGGTGTTCCTGGCATGATTGACCAAGCCCACGTGGCCTTGGTCATGGAGGCGAGCCTGCTGGGTGGCAACACTCCAGAACAGCGTCTCATGACGGCCCAAGACTCTGTTGTCAGCCCCACGCTCGCTTTCACCAGCGGCGAGGACCTGCTCGAGGTTGCCAATCCAGCCCAGCAGCTCACCTTCAAGGCGAACACAGTTTTCACTGGAGCTGGCGCCGACGTGGTGGACAGCGAACTGAACGACGGCTTCCGTAATACGATCTTCACCGGTTCTGCTGACGACGTGATCTATGCGGGCAGCCACGATGTCATCACCGGCGGCAGCGGCGATGATGTGATCAGTGCCCTCGGCGGCGATGGCAACCGCCTCAGCGGTAATGGCGGAGACGACGATTTCTTCATCGGCTCCACCCGTAACCGCGCCATCGGTGGCGACGGCAACGACGTCTTCACCATCCTTGAAACTGCCGGCACGAACTACCTCAATGGTGGTGCTGGCCGCGACCATTTCTGGCTGATCAGCGGTGCTGGTGATAAGCCTGTAGCCAAGCAGTTCGTGATGGACTTCAATGTTGGCGAGGACAAGGTCGGCCTGCAGGGCGTCTCCTTCAGCAGCCTTGGCTTCAGCCAAGTTGGTGCTGACACCTTGCTGAAGGTGGCCGGTGTGGAGGTGGGTCACTTCAGCAACATGAGCGTCTCAAGTCTCAACAATAGTTCCAATTTCATTGGTCTTGGTTAACTAACTTGCTCTGGCATGGATGCCGATTTCACTCACCGGTGGTATCGGCATCCTGCTTGGCATTCTCAATAGTTAACCATCTGGTTCATCCTTTCGCAACAGCATCCGAGTAGGTCCATGCCCGCATCTTCCATCGGTTTTGCCCACGGTGTCGCCAGCGGTGACCCCTATGCCAACGCTGTGATTCTTTGGACTCGGATTTCACCACCTGAGGGCACTTCTGGACGGGTCGATGTCAGTTGGCAAATTTCGCGCAGTGCCGGTTTCGAGGCCGGTGCAATCGTGGATAGCGGCACATTCGAAACCGGTGCTGATCGTGATTGGACGGTAAAGGTGGAGGCCGGTGGCCTCAACGCCGACACCTCCTATTACTACCGCTTTCGTGCTGGCGATGCAGTGTCGGTGGTTGGGCAGACGAAAACCCTGCCTGTGGGCAGCGATCCGGTGCGGTTGGCGGTTTTTTCATGTGCCAATTTCCCGGCCGCAGAAACTTTTGACGCCTATGGTCGTGCTGCCGCCATCAATGCAGCCAACCCCTACGACGCTTGGCTGCATCTAGGTGACTACATCTACGAATACGGCCCCGGAGGCTATGGAGAGGCGGAGGGCGCCGCCGGCAGCCGCCAATTTCAGCCCAATCGTGAGATCGTCAGCCTCGACGACTACCGCCAGCGCTATGCCCAGTACCACACGGACGCCAATCTCCAGTCCCTGCGCGCCGCGGCGCCCCTGATCGCCATCTGGGACGACCACGAAACGGCCAACGACAGCTGGGCCGGTGGTGCCCAAAATCATCAGAGCGCCAGTGAGGGCGACTGGCTGGCGCGCCGCGATGCAGCCCTGAAGGCCTATTACGAATGGATCCCCATCCGTGAGCCGGGGCAGAGGCAGGCCACAGACGGTGCTTCCGCCCTCTCCCCGCTCACCCAGGGTTACCGCTCCTTCAGCTTCGGCGATGTGCTGGCGCTGCACGTTCTCGAAACCCGGCTCACCGCCAGGGATGAGCAGCTGAGCTATCCCAATGCGGCTGCAGTGCAGGCCCGCATCGGCGCCATCCTGGCCGATCCAGCTTTGGTGGTCAGCTACGCCACCACAGCCGGGATCGCGCCGCCCACGAGCCCCGCGGCCATCCCCGCTTTCGCTGCTGCCCTGGCGCCGTTGGTCACCCAGGAGTTGGTGATCGCCACCGTGCAGAAGGCCTGGGGAGACCCCAACCGCGACCTGATCGGCGACACCCAGATGGCCTGGCTGCAGCAGCAGATGGCCACCTCTTCAGCAGCCTGGCAGGTGCTGAGCCAACAGGTGCTGATGCAGAGCATGGCCCTTCCGGCGGAACTGCTGCTCAACGCCGGCAATCTCTCCCTGCTCGACAAGTACGCCGCACCTCTGCAGAAGCTCGCTACCGGCACCCCCTTTGCCAGCCTCGCCCCCGCCGAGCAGGCCCTCTTCGCCGAAGCCGGCAAGATCCCCTACAACCTCGACGCCTGGGATGGCTACGGCGTGGAGCGGGAGACGATCCTGCAGACCGCCCTGGCCCTGGGCAAGCGCTTGATCAGCCTCGGTGGCGATACCCACAACGCCTGGGCTGGCCTGCTCGACACCATGAGCGCCGGCAGCAAGCCCGCTGGCACGGTGGCGGGGGTGGAGTTCGCGACGCCGGGCGTGACTTCCCCCGGCCTCGAGAAGTACCTGCCTGGCGCTGATGCCTACATCCGCGCCAAGTATCCAGCCGTGGATGGCCTCGATGCTCTGTTCCGGGGTTATGTGAATGGCCTCAAGTATGCCGATCTCAATCGCCGCGGCTTCCTGGATCTCACGGTGAGCAAAGAGCAGGCGGTGGGCTCCTTCCAGTTTCTCAATGGCACGGACGCGATCAGCGGCCAGCCCCTCTGGAGCAGCGAGTCGGTGGTGTCCAGCGCCAGCTATGAGCTCTCCACCAGTGCCGAGGCCCGGCCCCTGATCACCTGGCAGCCTGGCTGGCGCGAGCTGGATCTGGTGTTCGGCATGGCCGTCGACGGAGCAGGTGGCTCCACCCTCCTTGACCCGGACGTTTATGCCAGCGTGCCCAGAGAGGGCATCCAGCTGGCTGACGTGACTGTGCAGGGCTCTGCCGCTGCCGACCGCATCTACGCCGGTGTTGGCTCCACCGTGGATGTGGGCCCCGGCAACGACGAGCTGTTCAACACCGACAGCCTGGGCGGCAACCGGTTAGTCGGTGGCATCGGCACAGATCGCTTCTTCCTGCGGCCCGTCAACGATGTGGTGATCGGCGGCCGCCTGCTCGATGACCCCGCATCCCTCGGCCTGCCGGCGGTAATCGCCCTAGGGGATCGCGAGCTGGATGATTTCCTGATTGACAGCTCTGTTCCAGCCGGTGTGCAGGCGCTTGCGATCCTTGATTTCGAGCCTGGAATTGATCAATTCTTGGTTGATGGGTTGGCCCCACAGGGTGACTGGTCTTCGATTCGCCAACAGTTGCAGGATCTCAATGTTGCGATTAACGCCGCCCCCCAGCTCAACACTTCAACCATTAATATTCAGCTCAAGAGCGGCACAGTGATATTTAGAGATTTAGCCCCTTATGCCACAGATCTGGATGCCGATAATCTGAAACTAGTGAAACTTTCAGGGCCTCATTGGATCAGCACTTCTGGCACTGTTCTCAAGGCAATTGTACCGGCCGGGCTCACGGAAGCCCAGTTGGCTGCTACCAATTTACAGCTTGGTTTTAGTGATGGTAAAGCCATTACCAGCTTCACCCCACTGCTCACCTTGAATGCTCGGCAGGATGGCTTTGTCACCGGTTCGGGTGCGGGTGGTCAGAGCCAGGTGAAGCTGTACGACGCTTCCGGAGTGGTGAAGAAGCAGTTCTCGGCATTCGCCGGATTCAATGGCAGCATTTCAGTCGCCTATGGCGATCTCAATAACGACGGCGAGATGGACATCGTGGCGGCCGCCGGTCCTGGCGGTGGCCCCCACGTGAAGGTGTTCGATGGCCTCAGTGGCAACGAGATCGCCAGCTTCTTTGCCTATGACGCCAGTTTCCGGGGTGGCGTGAACGTGGCCGTCGGTGATCTCAATGGAGATGGCAGGCTCGAGCTAATCACCGGCGCTGGTGCCGGCGGTGGCCCCCACGTGAAGGCCTTTGCGCTGAACTTCAGTGGCGGCCGGGCCACACCCCAGGAGTTCGCCAGCTTCTATGCCTACGACTCCTCCTTCCGCGGCGGGGTGAGCGTGGCCGCCGGTGATGTGAATGGCGATGGCGCCTTCGACATCATCACCGGTGCCGGTGCTGGCGGTGGTCCCCACGTGAAGGCGTTCGGTTTCGGCGCCCCGGCGCCTGCCCGGGTCGCGCTCCAGGAGCTGGCCAGCTTCTATGCCTACGACGCCAATTTCCGCGGCGGCGTGAGTGTCGCCAGCGGCAATATCGATGGCCTTGGCACTGATGAGATCATCACCGGCGCCGGTGCTGGTGGAGGCCCTCACGTCAAGGCCTTCAGCCGGTCCACTGAGGGCACCCTGAGCACGGTCAGCAGCTTCTTTGCTTACGACCCGTTATTCCGCGGTGGCGTGGAGGTGGGCAGCATGATGTCCCCATCAAACCTTGCGGTCAGCAGAGTGCTCACTGGCGCCGGCCCTGGAGGCGGTCCCCATGTGCGCGGCTTCGATCTCTCCAATCCCCTTGGGCAGCCGAGTGAGGTGTTGAGCTTCTACGCCGAATCACCAGCCTTCCGAGGTGGAGTGGCGGTGAGCTGAGCGTCTGGCCGGCGCTTGAGGTCATCCTCACTGGCTGCTCTTGCTCTTTGTCTAGTGCGATCCATCAGACCGGTGGAACGCGTTAGCCCAGGTTGACCTCCCTGCTCGCGTCCCCTCATCGAGGCGTAGCCCTTGTACTCCACTTTTGACTTTCCCCGACCCTGATGCTGTACTCAGGTGTTGCGCCAGACATCTTCAGGTTGTGTCCGTCACTCTTCAGCCAGTTGTTAACTCCGACTTATCGGCGCCTTAGTTTCTTTTTGTTTGAATAATTTTGATCCTTTTCCTAAGGAATGCTTTTTCGCTGACCTTCGATTTTTTGTTGCGGTTATGGGTCTTCTCAGCAACATCGCCCACGGTGCGAATGTTGAGATGATTCCCTGCAACCACTTCCAACTTGCCTGATCAATCAGGTCGGTCTCGCTCGTCTTCAGGCCTGAGATGTCTGGGTCCTAATCCCGATCGCAATTTCGGCGAGGATCCGCATTGCTGGTCTTGTTTTCCCGATGGGAAAGTCTGCCTAACTCAAATCAAAGTTGTCAAACTCTCATGACTTCTGCCAAATTAATCGGTTTTGCTTCGCTGCCTGCTGACACATTCGCCAGCGGGCCTTCGTCTGGATCGGCATTGGTCAATCCCACGAATGGGCGTCCAACTCCTTTCACCGGGCAGCCCGTGCAAGGATTCAGCGGCGTGCAATTCAGTCGAGGAGCTGACGGCAATAGGTTCATATTCCTTTCGGACAACGGTTTCGGTGCACTCAACAACAGCGCCGATTACCTGTTGCGTCTCTACGAGGTTGACCCTAGTTTTTCTGGAACCGAGAATGGCAACCGTTCAGTTGCATTGTCGGGTTTTATCCAGCTCTCTGATCCCAATAGTAAGGCTCCTTTCGATATTGTCCGCAAGGGAACACCCGAGCGTTGGCTTACTGGCGCTGACTTTGATGTGGAGTCTGTGGTGATTGCCCCTAACGGCGATCTCTGGATCGGAGAAGAATTTGGTCCCTATCTCCTGCATTTTGATTCCCAAGGTCGCCTGCTGGATGCTCCCTATGCGACGCCTAATTCTGGTCTTGGGCGCAGCTTTACCACGCTTGATCAAAAGCCACCCTTAATCATTGGCCATCGCGGTGCCAGCGGAGAGCTGCCCGAGCATACGCTTGAGGCTTACCGCTTAGCCATTCTGCGCGGAGCAGATTTTATTGAGCCAGATCTGGTTTCCACCAAGGATGGTCAGCTGATTGCACGGCATGAGCCGAATCTAATCAATACTACCGATGTCGCCTCCCATCTTGAGTTTGCTTCCAGAAAATCAACTAAACTTGTAGACGGAGTTGCTGAGGAGGGTTTCTTTGCTTCCGATTTCACACTGGCTGAGATCAAGACCCTGCGTGCCGTGATGCCTCAAGGCTTCCGCACTCAGGTGTTCAACGAAGTATTTGAAATCCCTACCCTTGCTGAGATCATTTCCTTGGTCAAGGAAATGGAAGCGATCACTGGTAAGGCTGTGGGTATTTACCCCGAGACCAAGCACCCCACCTTCCATGATGCCCTGGGGCTTTCCCTTGAAGAAAAGCTCATCGATGTACTGAAGCAGCAGCAGTTCACAAATCCAGAGCGTATCTTCATCCAGTCATTTGAGGTGTCGAACCTCAAAGAGCTTAATTCCACGTTGCTGCCTCAAGCTGGTCTCAATCTTCCGTTGGTTCAGCTTCTTGATGCGTATGATGTCGCTGATGACGGATCGCTTATCTATGCCGATGTTAATGCACGCCCCTATGACTTCGCTGTTAAGGGAGATAAGCGTACATATGCAGATCTGCAGACCGTCTCTGGATTGGCGGAAATTGCCAGCTATGCCGATGGCATAGGCCCCTGGAAGCCGATGATTCAGTCCACAAAGATTGTGGACGCTAACAAAGATGGCCGTCCCGATGATCTCAACGCCGATGGTGTTGTCAATGGGCAAGATCGCGTGCTGGCAACCCCGAGCTCACTGGTCAGCGATGCCCATGGGAAGGGCTTGTTTGTACACGCTTATACATTCCGCGATGAGGCGCGCTATCTCGCCAATAGTTACGCTAGCAACCCCCAAGCTGAGTTCTCTACTTTCATCAATCTAGGAGTTGATGGTTTCTTCACGGATTTCCCGGGTACCGGTGATCTTGTTCGAGACCAGTTGGCTGATCCACAGGTGCGCTCACCTCAAAATCCACTGGTACGCTCTACTCCAACATTTGGTACCCTTTCCGGCAAGGCTCCGATCGTCATTGGTCATCGTGGGGCCAGCGGCTCCCGTCCGGAGCACACACTTGACGCTTACAAGCTGGCCATTGCCCAGGGCGCTGATTTCATCGAGCCGGACCTGGTGGTGACCAAGGATGATGTGCTAATTGCCAGGCATGAACCCATGCTTGCCGTTGTCTTGCTTGATTCCAATGGTGTCATCTTGCGTGATGGAAATGGCGCCCCGCTGCTGAACACCTCGGATACAAGTACTGATGTCTACAAGCGCCCTGAGTTTGCTAATCGGCTTACGGTCAAGCGTTTAGATGGAGTGCTGAGGGGCGGCTGGTTTGCAGAAGACTTTACCCTCGCCGAGGTAAAGCAGCTCAATGCTATTGAGAGAATTCCCGCCCTGCGAGGAACCGAGTTTGATGGTGACCAGCTTAAAGTTCCCACCCTTGCCGAGGTCATCCAACTCGTTAAGGATGTAGAGAAGGAAACCGGTCGCAAGATCGGCATTTATCCCGAAACCAAACACCCCAGCTTTTTTCTTGTCGATGGCAAGCGCTTAGATGGGACAACCTTAATCAATAAAAATACCAGTCAGTTACTGGTGGATACTCTTAAGGCGAATAGCTTCACTGACCCAGCTCGGGTGATCATCCAGTCCTTCGAGGTTAGCAACCTTAGCCAACTGAACAGCACCATCATGCCGGCCGCAGGACTTGACCTGCCTTTGGTCCAGTTGTTTGGGGGCACTGGCAAGCCTTACGACTTTGAACTTTTAGGCGATAGCCGCACCTATACCAGCCTGACCACTCCTGCTGGCCTCGCTTCGATTAAGGCCTATGCGGACGGTATTGGTCCTAATAAGGGCCGTATCCTACCGATGACCTATCGGGATGCCAATGCCGATGGTGTTCGCGATGACCTCAACAAGGATGGTCAGATTAGTGATGCAGATTCCGTGGTTGGCACCCCCACGACCCTTGTTTCCGATGCCCATGCAGCTGGTCTGTATGTCCATCTCTATACTCTGCGCGACGATCCCTATTTTCTCCCAAGTTCGTACAACGGCAACGTGGCTGCCGAGTATCGAGCCTTTATTGATCTTGGTGTTGATGGATTTTTCACAGATTTCCCTGGCACCGGTCATGCAGTATTAGCCAGTCGCTATTTAGATGGCTATGGAGCCAGCAGCAGCAACCAGCATTACGACGACCAAGTAACCGCCAACTTGGGTGGTTCCGGGGGGTTTGAGGGCTTGGCCGCAAGCCCCGATGGTAAAACCCTCTACCCGCTGCTGGAGAAGACCGTTACTGGTGATCCGGCCGGATCGCTAAGGCTCTACCGCTTTGATGTTGATAGCCGTAGCTATACCGGTTTGGTCGGTTTATACCGCATGGACCAACCCGGCCATGCCATTGGGGATCTTACTCCAATTAATGACCATGAGTTTATTGTTATCGAGCGCGACAGCAGTCAGGCTAGCGCAACTGGATTCAAGAAGCTCTTCAAGATTGATATTACCCAGAAAGACGCTCACGGATACGTAGCCAAGCAGGAGCTCGCTAACCTGATGGCGATTCAAGATCCATCGGATCTCAACGCTGATGGCAGTAAAGTTTACACAATGCCATTCACGACGATTGAAAACGTCTTGGTTCTTGATTCTGAGAGGGTATTGGTCGCTAACGATAATAATTATCCCTTCTCCCTGGGTCGCCCCCCTGCCATCGACAACAACGAAATCGTTGTTCTTCAGTTTGACGCGCCCCTAAATCTTGATCCCCGCCTCGGCCTTTCTGCCGCCATGGGCCTTGCCCCCAACACAGTGGTGGGAACCAGTGGGGTCGATGATGTGATGCCTGGTCCTCTGTATAGCCCCGGTAGCTTCGATGGCCGTGGCGATCTTCTGTTCACCGGAGCCGGCGATGACATGGTGGATGCAGAACTCGGCAGCGGTTACGACAACTGGATCTTCACGGGTTCCGGCGCCGACGTAATCTATGCGGGCAGCAGCGATGTGATCACCGGCGGCAGCGGCGATGACGTGATCAGTGCCCTCGGTGGCGGTGAAAACCGCCTCAGCGGCATGGGCGGCAACGATGAATTCATCATCGGCACCTCCTTTAACCGGACCCTGGGAGGTGCTGGCAATGATAAGTTCACCATCCTCGAGACAGCCGGCATGAACTACCTCAATGGTGGCGCCGGAGTCGATCAGTTTTGGTTGGTGAGCGAACCGGGAGAGCGGCCTGCCTCCAAGCAGGTCGTGATGGATTTCAGCCCCGGTGAAGACAAGGTCGGCCTGCGTGGCTTGTCTTTCTCTGCCCTCAGCTTCAGCCAGGTGGGTGCCGACACCGTGTTGAGTAGCTCCGGCGCAGCCATCGGCCACTTCAACAACCTTAGTGCGTCCACTCTCAACAACCAGGCACACTTCCTGTTTAGTTGAGACCGTTCGGTTCTCGGTCTTCTCCCCAAGCGGCGGAGCAGGTTTTCCCTTAGCGGCCCTGTGTGTAGCGATCATGATTCATGTATCGCTACACACAGGGTTTTTTATTCGTTGATTTTTTCATCTGCAGTGGACCCGAAGCGTTGGCTTGGCGCTCAACCGACTACAACGAGTCAATCCCTCAGCCTCGGCGCCCTGCCGTCGTAGCATTTTCCTCACGAGTATCTGACGACGACTACATCGTTGCTATTTAGCCCGTCATCTTGGTCTGAGTTGCTGCCCCTGTTGGCCTCCCCCCTCGGGGCAGTGGCCTTCGTGCCTCTCTACGCCCTCTGGGTCACCCTGCTCCTCCCAGGCGTTTGGGCCTCGATGCTGGCCGGCGCCCTCTACGGCACCTGGTGGGGCAGCTTGGTGGTGTTTGTGGGCGCCTGCCTCGGCGCCGAGATCGTGTTTCTGCTCGGCCGTGGCCGGCTGCGGGGCTGGGCCCGGCGGCGGCTTGCCGCGGCTCCGAAGTTGTTGGCGGTGGAGCAGGCCGTGAGCCGCGAGGGGCTGCGCCTTGTGTTACTCACCCGCCTCTCGCCGGCCTTTCCCTTCAGCCTGCTCAACCTCGCCTATGGCCTCAGTGAGGTGAGCCTGCGGGATTACACGATCGGCCTGATCGGGATCCTCCCGGGCACGGTGCTGTTCTGCGCCCTCGGTGCCCTGGCGGGCGATGTGACGCGCTTCAACACCGTGCTCGCCGGCCAGGCCGATCCCCTCACCTGGGTGGTGCGGATCGTGGGGATCGGGGCCACGGTGGCTGTCACTCTGCTGGTGACCCGGGTGGCGCGCCGGGCCCTGGCGGATGGGCCTGGGGGAGCCTTATCCGCCGGCGAGGATCCCGGTGCGGGGCGCCAGGCGGTGCCCCCCTCGGAGCCGGGTTCCCAAGCCAGCAGCGATGCAGCCGAGGAGACGTAGTCCGCTGCCCGATCCCCCGAGCACGGTTGGTCTAGCTGCCCTCAGGAAGAGGCTGCCCCAGATCCCTCAGAGCCGCAATCAGCACGAACCAACCGAGCCGCAGGCGGGCCGGCAGCCCAGGCCGCGCCGCCAGGGTGAGGTACTTGGCGCGGCCGCAGGGCGTGCGGATCCAGCCGGCAAGGGAGGCGGGGAATCCTTCCGGAAGGGCTGGCCCTAAGGGGCAGCCGGCTGGCGTTTCCTCGCTGGTTCCGTTCGGCTGTGGAGCCGCTGCCGGGGAATCGTGGTTGCCGCGCATCGCGGTGTCTCCATCGGGGCGCTGTCTCAATCTGTCGTCTTTGTTCAGGTTCCGTCTCCTCAGGTTCCGCTCAGATGCGCTGCAGCGATTTTGCCTTGTCCTTGAAGTCGCTGAGCAGCAGCTGCAGGTAGGTCACCTTGCGCAGTTTCACGTTGGCCGTGAGTGACATGCCCACCTGCAACGGCAGGGTGGCGCCGCTCTTGAGCTTCAGCTGCTGGCTGCTGAGGCGGATGTCCACCGGGAATCGGTAGAACTGCTTCAGCTGATCGGGCGGCAGGGCATCGGAGCCGATCTTGCGCACCGTGCCCTGCAGCACGCCGAAATCGCTGGCAGGGAAGGAATCGATGCTGATGTCGGCGGCCTTGCCCACCTGCACGAAACCGATGTCCTTGCTGGGCACCTCGACGCGGGCCTCGAGGCGATCGAAGGGAACGATCTTCATCACGGGCTCACTGGTTTCGGCCACGAAGCCCTTGGATTTCGGCTTGAGCTCGAACACCAGGCCCGCCTCCGGCGCCCGGATCGCCTGGTAGCGGATGTTCACGTTCAACTCAATCAGCTTGCTGCGCAGGTCCGCCAGGTTGCTTTCCAGCTCCCGGGACCCCTGCTCCAGGATCGCCTGCTGTCGCAGCCGTTCCACTTTCGCCTGCTGCAGCTGGCCCGCCACCTCCTGCACCTTGTTGCGCTGCTGCAGGAACTGCAGTTCGGCGGTGGCTCCCTCCCGGTTGAGCTTGTCGAGTCGGCTGAGCACCTCCTGCTCGAGCAGGAGGCTGTCGCGCAGCACCTGCTGTTCGGTGTCATTCACCGCCAGGTAGCGGGTGAGTTCCTCCTGCTTAAGGCTCAGCTGTTGCTCCTTGAATAGGATCGTCTTCTCCACGCTCGCCTTGCGGTCCTGGGTGGCCTCGGTGTCGAGCTTCAGCAGCAGCTGGCCTTTCTTCACCCGGTCCCCTTCCTTCACCAGCACCTGATCCACCACGCCACCCACCGGCATCTGCACATCCTTCACCACACCCAGGGGTTCCAGCTTCCCGGGAGCGGTCACGATCTCCTCGGTCTTGGCGAGGGCTAGCCAGCCCAAGGCAAAGCCGGTTACACCAATCAGGGCCCAGCTGATGCCGCGCGCCCAGAAGCGCGACTGCTGCAGCACCACATCATCGCTATCGCTGTGGATGGAGCGCTCAAGGCTGTTTTGGGCTTGGCGAAAGAGGTCGTTGGGGGTTGGAATCCGGGGGGGCATCAGCTGGCCTCCTGCTGGCGATAGAGGGCGTAATAGCGGCCTTTGAGTGCCATCAATTCCTCATGGGTTCCGGTTTCAACAATCGCGCCTTGATGCATCATCACGATCTGATCGGCCCGTCGGATGGTGGAGAGCCGGTGGGTGATGAAGAACACGCTGCTGTCCTTAAGCGACTCCCTGAGGTTGTCGCACACCTGGCGTTCGGTGTCGTAATCGAGGGCGCTGGTGGCTTCGTCCATGACCAGCAGTCGGGGATTGCTGAGCAGGGTGCGGGCGATCGCGATCCGCTGCCGCTGGCCACCGGAGAGGGAGGCGCCCCGCTCGCCCACGGAGGTGCTGTAACCATTGGGCAGCTGCATGATGAAATCATGGGCTGCCGCGATCCGGGCGGCCTGCACGATTGCATCGGAGGAAGCCTCGGGGTTGGTGAGGGCAATGTTCTCGCTGATCGTGCCGGAGAAGAGCAGGGGATCCTGCGGAACGATGCCGATCTGACGGCGCAGCGAATACAGCTCCACCTTATCGATGTCGTAGCGATCCACCAGGATTCTTCCCTTGGTGGGTGAATAGAGCCGGGGCAATAGCTTCATCAGCGTGCTCTTGCCGCTGCCGCTCTGGCCCACCACCCCCACAAAGGTTCCCTGGGGGATGTGGAGGTCCACATTCTTGAGAACCTCAGGCGATCCGGGGGCGAAGCTGAAGCTCACGTTCTCGAATTCCACCTCACCGTGTACCGGTGGCAGGGGGATGTTGGCCTTGTCGGATGGGCTCGATTCCTCGGGCGTGTCCACCACATCGGCCAGCCGCTCGAACGACACCCTCAGCTCCTGGATGTTCTGCCAGATCGAGGAGAGGCGAAGCAGGGGCTGGGTGACATAGCCGCTGATGATCCGGAAGGCGATCAGCTGGCCGAGGGTGAGTTCACCCTTGAGCACCATGGCGGCCCCTACCCAGAGCACCAGCAGCTGGGAGAGCTTCTGCAGCACCTGGCTGGTTTCATTGAGGAAGGTGCCGGTGATCGTTTTCTCGAAGGTGCGCGCGATGTATTTGGAATAGAAGTCTTGCCATTTCCAGCGGCTCACCATCTCCACGTTCTGGGCCTTCACCGTCTGGATGCCGGTGAGCACTTCCACCAGGTGGCTCTGGGTGCGGGCGTTCTCCTCGGCCGCCTGGCGGTATTGACGGCGGAACAGGGGGGCCCCCAGCAGGGTGAGGGCGATCTGGATCGGCAGCACGCCCAGGGCAATGATCGTGAGCAGCCAGCTGTAGATGGCCATCACGATGATGTAGATCACCGAGAAAGCCGCATCCAGCAGCGTCATCAGGGCCTGACCCGTGAGGAAGTTGCGGATCTTCTCCAGCTCGGCGATGCGGCTCCCCAGTTCCCCCACCGGGCGGCGGTCGAAATAGCCGAGGGGCAGCCGCAGCAGGTGGTCGATCACCTCGGCGCCGAGCCGCAGGTCGATGCGGTTGGTGGTGTCGGTGAACAGGAAGGTGCGCAGGGCGCCGATCACCCCTTCCATCAGGGTCACCACCACCAGCGCCATCCCGAGGATCTGCAGCGTGTCGAGGCTGCGCTGGGCGATCACCTTGTCGATGATCACCTGGATCAGCAGGGGATTGGCGAGGCTGAAGAGCTGCACCA
>Ga0209298_10001164_pt1 | contig 17499 bp, 29 predicted proteins | sample S_140806_EF_Meta_FD_187325 | JGI IMG/M metagenome (GOLD analysis project Ga0209298, IMG submission 187325) | Freshwater microbial communities from Lake Simoncouche, Canada to study carbon cycling - S_140806_EF_MetaG (SPAdes) (version 2) | ecosystem: Environmental > Aquatic > Freshwater > Lake ...
AGTTCAAAGATACTCAGCTAGGGGTGAGCGATATCTTATCTCCAGTAATAGATTTTCAACTCAATAACTTCATTATCAATCAGGGCGGGAATGATGCCATTGTTGGAGTGTTGCCATGGGTTGAGAACCAGTTTCTTGTGTTCATGCAAAAGTCCATTTACGTGGCATTTGTTGAGCCAAGCACGTACGTTATTGGCGCATCCCCAGGGGTAAACTCAAGCATCACTGTAGTCACAACTCAAGTTGGATGCCTTGCTCGCAAAAGCATTGCTTCAGCCGGACAGTTTGTGTTTTTCCTATCTGGCAAAGGTGTTCATGTTATCACTCCACAACTTGACCTTAAGCTAGTTGGGAATACGCTTCCGTTGTCTGAGCCTATTGATGATTTCTTTGATAATCTAAATTACGCTGCTGCTTCAAGCGCAGTATCTTCTTATTATGATAATAGGTTCTTTATGGCCTTGCCTATTAATGGAGCAACACGGCCTAATGCTATTATTGTTTATAACACGCTTAATCAACAGTGGGAATGTATAGACACATATCCAACTGGTCTGTATGTTGATGATTATGCTATTTGTCAGTTCTCAAATAAGCGTAGACAGTTTATATTAACTAAATTCTCTGGAGCTGGAAGTTATGGTGGGATCTTTTTAACAGAAGAATATGAAGGTGGAGATCAATATACTTCTCAGAATGGGTCTCCAATTTTGCCATTCTTTCTGCCAGCGCAGATATTAAGTGCAGGGCCAAGGCTTGAGCACATTGATGCAAGGATTCGCTCACGGGAATACACGTTTAACAGTGTAAAGGAGAAAAGATTCCTAAAGGGAGAGTATCAGTTCAACAACTCTGCCGGAGACTTTGTAAACATTAACGTCAGGACGCATGATCCAGACATTAACGAGACTGTCATGGCCTATCGGTTCTCTGGATCTAACACTGTGGATGCTACATTAAGGCCGAGAATTGCGCTTAGGGGAGCATCTACGGACGTTGAGGTTGAGTTTGTTACAGGAAGGCCAGCATTGAAGACTGCTGTACTTTATGCAATAGTTGCGAACAGAAGCATGGTTTCAGAAGAATAATTTTATGGCTCAGTTAAATAAGGGAACAATTTACTCCACAGGCGATCAGGTCACAGCCGCAAATCTTAATGCGCTGGTTGACAATGCCACCTTGCAGCCTGGGGCCATCACTGAACAGATTGCTGCTGCTTCGCTGACAACGTCTGATTCAACGCTGCTTTCTCAGCCTTTAGGACTCAGGAAGGCTACTTTGGGACAGATCCTTGCTCTTTCGGCTCCAGACTTAAGTCCGTACTTGAAATCAGACGGGTCAGTCGCAATGACTACTGGTCAGCAGCTTACCTTGGGCAGCACCACTCAGATTGCTGCGCTAAATGCTGTGTCTCTTGGTCACCTTCAGGCTAATTATCTGCCTTTGTCAAACACAAGCACTTTACGTGCATGGGCAACTTTCAGCGGCATTTACGAAGATATTGACATCAATCAAGCTTCGGCTGGTCAATACACTAAAGCAGGAAGCACAATCACTTGGACATACACCACGGGATTGGCGCACGGACTGTCCCCTGGTCACAAAGTGTGGTTAAACTTTATCAGTGGCCCTGGAGCAACTGGTTATCAAGGTGCTGTCTATGAAATTGCCACTGCAACACCAACCTCATTCACGGTGGCAGACGCAGCAGTTGCTGCTGGATCTGGGGTTGCTCAGTTCAGGAGATGTTTGGTTGGAGCAAGTGCAGGCATTAACAGCATCATATACGCTGGTCAGCTGGCTACAGCCACTACTCAACGTGGCAACTATTTGGTAAACTTGACCACTGCTGCGTCAAATGTGCATTACGCAGTCAACTTTACTCCTTCCGCTTACGGGCTTGGAACATTTTCAACAACTGAAACAGTAAAGCATCCCATCTTGGATTGTCACAATATTGGAGTTACGACATTCCCAATTGCTCAGATTCAGCGTTCAACGCTTGGGTTTGCCGTGAACTCTGGGTACGTTGCAGCTACCGTAAACCAAGACGTTGGCAGGTATTCTTCAATTCACATTGCATGAAACACCTAACGCTTGATCTGTTCGAGCGCATTGTTGACACATTCCATGAACAAACCAGAATCAACCTCAAACTTCTCGGGCACGTTACTCGTGATGAGTGCCGCGATTACCTTGGTTATTATGGCCTTAACGGAGGGTTGTTCTGGAGCGAGCAGGAAGGTGAAATATGCGGAGTTGCCACCGCCCACCCAGGAAAAAAAGACTTGGATTGGGAATGGGGTGCGGCAGACGGAGTCTGGACTACGCACTGTGTGTGGGCAGCAAACAAACCAGCACTTGCAGAACTTGCCCGACACCTTCTCAAGGCAACATCAGTCCACGAATTTTATGCATGGCGACAAGGTAAGCCAACAGCTTTAACAACAAAGAAATTAGAAAGAATCCTTTTTTATGGGAGGCAGCAAAACCACAATTCAAGCTCCAGCAGCACCAAACTACGGAGAATCAATGCGGGACATTCTGCAAGCGCAGATTCAATATGCCCCTCAAGTTTACAAAGCTGAAGCTAAATACCAGCCTCTCTATCAGAAGTTACAGAGCCAGATTGAGGCTCAGACTGCTGCTGATCAGATTGCTCTGTACCAGAGGCTTCAGCCCAGTTACTCAAACCTTGAAGCTGCTTACACAAAGGGCACTCAGGCAAGTCAGCTTGAGGGCCTTCAGCAGACTGCTCCTGAGTACCTTAAAGCCTTTCAGGCAGCGCAAGGCGTTGGTGGCATTAATCAGGCCATGCAGAACTATGCCGAGCAGAATCTTGGTCAGCAGCTTAACGCCGGATTCAAGTTATCCCCTGAAGAACAACGCTCGCTTGAGCAGCAGACTCTTTCCAACTATGCAGGCCGAGGCACTGCACTGGGCAGTCAAGCTGGCCTTGCCAATGTGCTTAACCGCTACCAGTACACGCAAGGCAGGCAGCAGCAGGCTCTCGGTCAAGCTACTGGCATTGGCAGTTATCTTGCCCAGCAGTCACAGCCTGCACTGGCTTCGTACTATCAACAGCCAATGTACGCTGGTTCATTTGGTGGATCTGCTGTGCAGAATGCAATGATGGGCCAGCAACAGGCTGGAGCGCAGTACTTCAACCCTGAGTCTCAGGTTGGCATGGGCAGCATCTATGGTGCCTACAACGCGCAGATGGGCCTTGCTGGGGCGCAGGCGCAAGCCAATGCGGCCAAGAGTTCTGGAATGATGAGCATGATTGGCTCTCTTGGTGGTGCTGCAATTGGAGCAGGAGGAATGATGGGTGGCGCATCCATTATGAAGTGCTGGGTTGCCCGTGAAGTTTATGGAGCAACTAATCCTGCTTGGGTTGCATTCCGCGATTGGTTGACGCATGATGCACCAAGGTGGCTGGACAAAGCGTACATCAAGTATGGGGAAAGAATTGCCGCATTCATCAAAGACAAGCCGTTGCTCAAGAACCTGATTCGTCGTTGGATGGACTCTAAGATTGCCTAATTATGAAACCACAAGATCTTTATAGAGGCCAAGCTCCAGCAGCAATGGGGCAGATGGGTGCAGGATTGCTTGAGACTGGTGCCAATATTGCTAGAACCATCCAAGGTGGCTATCAGGCATTGGGACAAGGGCTTGCTGGTGGCATTAGTAGTGCTGCCAGTTCAGTTTCTGGAGCGTATCAAGAGAAGAAGAAACTAGATGCACAGAATAAAGCTGACACAAGCTTCACTAAGGCTATGTTGCCATATCTTTCGCCCGAGATGCAGACTGAAGTTGGGGCTAGGTTAGAGGACATTGAAAGCGATCCCACCGCAAGCCCAATGGACAAAGCCGCGTTTTTTCACAATTGGAAGTCCTATATGGGGCAAACATTGCAGCAAAAGAACGAGATGGAGAAGATTGCTGCTGGAGCAGGGGCGTTAGAGTCTCCATACAAGATTGATTTAATGAAAGCTCAAGCCGAGCAGCTTAGGCGCAAAACAGACTTAACTCAGACTGTTCCATTTAAAGCACATTTTGGAGAATCTATTCCTGCTCCAGTTGCACCCACTGCCCAAGAAACACTTTCAATTCCAGCGACATATCAAGGGAATTTTGATCAACCTGCTCAAGATAATCGACGCAAGCTACAAATGGGGCTTCCTCAGGGATACGGAGGATCATCAATGAGTCTTTTTAGAAGATAATTATGACTAATCAAGATCTTCAAAGCTATTTACAAGCCAGCCGTGGACAGCAGTTGATGAATGCTCCTGCAATTAGTCCAGGGCAATATGGCGCATTTCAGCCACAACCGTTGCGACTTGGGATGACACCAGAACAGCTTCAGGCTGGCCTGCAACAGGCTAACTATGCCCCCATTGCTGATGTTCCTGTTGCTGCTGTGCCAATCACTGCCCCTCAAGCAGAGCCTGTTGCTGCTGCACAAGAGGCTCCAAAGATGTATCCGTATGATGCCTATGAGGCAGCCAGAAAAAAGCAGATGGAGACTGTGGCTAATGGATACCAGAGTGCATCTAAATATGCATCAATGTTGCCGTCTGGCCAGGCCGAGGCGTACATGAGCGGATTCAAGAATTACGTTGAAAATGCTTTTCCCAAAACGCCTGAGTTTAAAGATACGCCAGAAGGAGAATTAGTTAAAACTTCTGCTCAAGCATTGCAAAAACGAACTGAAATTATTGATACAATTAAAGCTGAACTTGAAGCTGCTCAAAAAATAGATAATAAAGTAGATAAAGTTAGAAGGTTGCAAACAATTTTACCAAAACTTATTCAGTCAGCAGCTTCTGGTGGATCTGATGCAATGCAGCTTGGTGAATTTTTAATTGGTGCTCCGGAAATTACAAATTTCTCTACATACGCCAATGCAAACAAAGTAAAAGGACTGTTTAATACGGCCAGTGAATTTACAAACTATCTTTATAATCCAGCAACAAAAGTAAGTGAGGCATTTGCCTCAAATCCAGATGCTTATATTCAAAAAGCAATGTCTGCGTATAATTCAATTGCCTCATCAGTAAATAAACCCATTACAAGAATGGTAGAATCTACGTCTCCTGAATACGTTAAAAAAGCTGCCGGAGTAGAAGTGCTTCCATTGTTTCCAGAAACGGAACCAACAATCATTCGCCCAGAAGCTCAACAATATAAAATGACACCCACATTTGGGGTTGCACCATCTGGGGCTGTGCGGAGGAAATCCTAATGCCTACATTTGACGTTGATATAAGTGGAGCCACTTATGAAGTTGATGCTCCAGACGAAAATACTGCTTGGCAATGGGCAAACCAAGAACACGCTAAAACGGCAGATAAAACCGTAAAGGAGCCGTCTCCAGGCTTCTTTTCAAATCTTGTAGAGTCTTTTACTGGCACACAAAGATCAACGCCAACAATTGAGGCAATGCCTGACTGGCGCACTAACATGCCAGAGTTTACCATATCTCAGGGCATCCCTGCATTGAAGACCTCAATTGGCACTATGTTTGCTAATCCTGAGGAAACAGCAAAGATCATAAAGTCAAATTTTCCAGAAGTTCAAATATCCCAAGATGAGAAGGGAAACTTTATTTTTAAATCTGCAATTGACGACAAGCAATACGCTATTAAGCCTGGATTCAGGGCAAGTGATTTGCCGCGTGCTGTTGCTGGAGCCTTAGCGTTTGGGCCAGCGGGAAAGGCCACCACTATTGCTGGAGCCGCCTTGGCTGGAGGTGCAACTCAAGCCGCAATTGAAGGCAGTCAAGCTGCTGTAGGCGGAGATTTTGATGCTGGCGAGATTGGTGCTGCCACAGTGCTTGGAGGAGCGGGTGAAGCTGTTGCTAAAATTCTTGGCATGGTTATTCCTGGGGCAAGACGTGTTCTTCAAGGAAAATCATTTATTCCAAAAGACATTCAAGAAACAATACCTCAGGTTTTTCAAGAAACTGCAAATGCAGATCTTAAAGACATATTGACCAAAGCAACTGGATCAGGGCTTTCTGCATCTAAAGCTCAACGGCAGCTTGCCGAGCTTGCTAACGTAAATCCCGAAGCCCTTGCTTACGCAAGTGAATTGGGCATTCCTATTTCAGCAGATGTGTTTAGCGACAATCCTCAGATGAGGGCGACCGTTGGCAGTTCAAGAAACATTACTGGGTCAGCTTCAGAGGCTGCTTGGCGCACGGCCCAACAAGAGTCTGTAGAAGCGGCAGATAAAGCATTGTTGGCAATTGATGCAACGCCTGATGTTGCGTCAGTTTCTGACAAAGTGTTGTCTGCCTTAAAGACAGAACGGGATAGAATTAAAGAAGCAACAAAAGCGTCATATACGACCATAGATGAAGAAGTTGGAAAAAGCACTTTAGTTTTGCGGCCAATTAAAAAAGAATTAGCACCAATTCTTTCTGCTGAAGAGCAGCAGGCAAAGCAACTTGAGGAAAACATATTAAAAGCTTCTGGAAAATATGTTGCCCCAGAACCAATTGCGCCTGCTATTGAAGGAGTTGGTTTGCCAAATTTAAAAGCACTTCTTGATCAAACTAAGAAAAATGTTGGAATTGAAGGATTAACCTCTCAAGAAGCAAAGTTAATGAACATGCTTAACAGCCAAGACGTTACGTATGAACGCTTGGTTCGTGAAAAGAAATCAATTCGCAATGCGTTAAGGGGAAAGGACAGTCCATACAGAGAGCTTGACGCGGCTATTTTAGACAATCTTTATTCCGCAATATCAGCAGACCAGGCTTCAGTAATTGAAAAAGTTGCTGGTGCTGAATTAAAGGATAGATTTTTAGCCACAAACCTTGAGTACGCAAAGCAAAAGCAGCTTGAAAAAACACTTGTAAATGTGTTTGGAAACACAGAACAGGGCAGCATTGTTCCACTTATGCGAACTGCTGCCATTAAAGCAAGCCAAGGTGAAGTTCCAGCTTTAAATAAACTTTTAGACGTTGTTCCTAAAGAGCTTCAAAAGGAAACATTGGCATCTGCCATTATGGCAGCAACCCAAGATCAAACCGCTCAGTTTCGCGGCCAATTTGGATTTGCTCAGTTTGATAAATTCTACTCTGGACTTAAAAGAAATCAGCCAATTTTTGAAAAAGTAAACCAAGTTCTTGGCCCAGAAGCAGCAGAGGTTTTTAAAGGTCTTCATGTGATATCAAAGTACATGACAGAAGCTAGGGCCAATGTGCTGTCTACAGGAAAAGCCAACCAAGCTGTTATACTTCAAGAGCTTAGATCAAAATCATTTCTTGATCGTGTGCTTGGGTCTGCTGTAGCTGGCCCTGCTGGGTCAGCCGTTGGCTCAATGCTTGGTGGCCCTGCTGGAGCGTTTGCGTCAAATTATGTAATGCAAATGCTAGGCAGGAACAAAGATCTTATTGATGCTACAGGAAAATTGTTTTTAAGTCCAGAGTTTCAAAAGCTTATGGTGGACACAGCCACTAAATCAGTTCCTTCCAGTAAGTCAATTGAAGCACTTGCAAAATCCAGTGTATTTTCAAAGTTCTCGCAACTTTCAAAAGTCCCTAGCGACACAGCGTCTCGTGTGCGTTGGATTAAACATGCGCTAATGTCAGAGCAAGACTTTATGATGCCTCAGTCAGCTTTTGCTCCTGATAGAACTGTTGCTGAAGTTCTTCCAAATGGAACAGTTAAGTCAGATCCATTGACCAAATTTAAGATTATTCAAAAGCCAGGCGGAAAATATAGACTTTTTTCTCCAGATGGAGAAGTTGCCGTGTTTAGCACTGAAGATGAAGCACTTAAAGCGGCCACAAAAAAGCTTCGTATTTTAACCAACAGCCCATTGAAATAGCCATGCCACTCAAGAAATCCTCCTCAGACAAAGCGTTCACAGCCAACCTCAAGTCCGAGCTTGGTCACGGCAAGTCCCAGAAACAAGCTGTCGCCATTGCGTATTCTGTTCAGAAAGAAGCAGCTAGGAAAGAAGCTGCTGCTAAACAGAAAAAATAACTAAAGTCCGCTTGACGGACGACCGATACTTCTCTTAGCTGGCAACCGTCAGCTAAACCAAACCATTACATACATACACAATGAAAGTAGCTAAAATCGCAGATCTAGAGAACCTTGCAGACGGAACCGTGATCGGCCAAATGATTGTCCAGATCAAGGCAGCATTCCCGCCAAAGACTGGCGAAGGAAAGTATGGCCCATGGAGAGTACAGCCATGCATCCTTAAGGACGGCACTGGTGAAGTCAGGGCTTCCTTCTGGGTAAAGGACGACCTCAAGGACTTGGTTGGTCAAACTATCACCATCAAGAGTCAAGGTGGCAAGGCGGGGCTTGTGGGCCTCAAGGTGAAGAACTCCACTCATTCGGGCAAGAACGAATTGGACATTAGCGAGAAAGCCTCGATTATTGATGGCGTTTCTAATGCAGTCGATGACTACGTTGATGCCAACAAGGTGAATGTCCAGCTTGCTCACAGCAAGGGAAGCATTGCTGACGCCAAGCGCATTATATTTCAAAAGGCGCAACTCTACGTTGAGTGTGTCAAAGCGGCTGATTGGATCAAGAAGCAGCATGAACTGACGGTAGATCACTTTCAAGCTGTTGTGGCTTCCTTGTTTATCAGTGCAGACAAACAGAACCTTGCCAATTGTTTTCCTGTGGAGACCGTTAAATCTGCACCTCAAAAAGTTAGTGCTGATGACGAGATCCCATTGGATTTTGCCGAGGCTGATGCCGTTGCTGCTAAACCCAAGGATGCACTTGAAGAAGAACTAGGCTGGTAATGAACCAACGCCAAAAGGGTGCTCGTGGTGAGCGCATGTGGCGGGATGAACTGCGTACTGCTGGGTTCACGGCTAGGCGTGGACAGCAGTTTGCAGGGGGCACAGACTCACCTGACGTTATCTGCGAAGAGTTGGCTGGCATCCACTTTGAGGTTAAGTGTGTGCAAGCTCTAAACCTAGAGACGGCTATTGCACAGGCAACCAAAGATGCAGGAGGCAAAAAGGATTGGGTTATAGCTCACAAACGTGACAGGAAACCTTGGCGCATTACCATGTCGCCGGAGTTGTTCTTCAAGCTGCTCCGAGACGGCATGGATGGTTTGTCTAAATAATTTGGTTGTGTGACCAAACAGGAGGGGTGCGCATTCCTGATCTCTCATATGCACGCACACTTATATTATGAATAAAGTACCTTTAGCGACAGAAGCGGAGAAAGGCATGGCTTCTGTGGCAGTCAACCATCCAGACGCTTTTCTGAAGATGGTGGCCGAGAAGCAGTTTAAACTCACTGACATCTTCGATGCTCTTTGCCGGACAGTCTGCGAGACTGTAATGAACCAGGCAGCGGCATCTGCTTCTTGTGACATTCGCGTAGTCTACGAACGCACAAGGGAAAGGCTTCCGAATGTTGAGTTTGGACAGATTAGCCAAATCTACCAATTCTCTCCAGTGGTTCACAGTCTTCCAGACTTTCTGGACATCGTGCGCTCAACGGCAAAGCGCAGAGGCTTGTTGGCTGTGGTGCAGAAGGCAGCGCATGACATTGACAAGGCTGACGTGCCTACAGCGCAGTTGCTTAATGAGGTGAGCATGCAGGTGGATGGCTTAACAAACGACTTATGCCCTCCAAGTCCAACGGACACAAAGAATTTGCTGATGGCAGCAATCAAACGCTATGAATCTGGAGATGACACTACTCAGAGGATTGGCACAGGCTACGGGAAGCTGGACAACCTTGCCCCAGTAAGGTACGGTGATTTCGTAGTTATCGGCGGTGAAACCAAGTCAGGCAAGACCATGCTGGCACTTAACATTATCTGTAACCTATTACAATGCAACTAATTAACCTAACCCCTCATAAGATTAATCTCCCTAATGGAGAATCAATTGAACCTACTGGCTATGTTGCCAGAGTTCATACCACTCAATCTCAGGTAGGCAGCATTCGAGGCGTGCCTATTTTAGAGAGCAGCATTGCCAAGTCTGTCAATCTTCCTGAGCAAGAGGATGATGTGGCCTACATCGTGCCGTCAGTGGTACGCCAGATGGCCCCTACTCGCAAAGATCTGCTATCACCTACCAAGCTAATCCGTGACCATAATGGTGTAGTCATTGGCTGTGGAGCATTTGAGCGCAATGTTTAACAAAGACATTGGATTTATTGGCCTTGCTGGTTCTGGCAAGGATACCGCTGCACTGGGATTGTTAGAGCATGGCTGGTGCCGAATGGCATTTGCTGACCGTTTGAAAGAACTTGCCAAGCAGTTTGGTTGGAATGGCATCAAGGATGAAGCTGGTCGAAAGTTACTCCAAGACTTAGGAATGGTAGCTCGAACATACGATATCAACTTTTGGATTGATCAGGTTGCAGGAAGTTTGCGGGAAATCTCCGACAATTTCTTGTCAAAACCCAAAGTTTGGACTGATGTTAGATTTCAAAATGAAGCTGACTTTGTTCGTTCCAGAGGAGGAGTAATCATCCGAATTGTGCGTCCAAGCTTGAAAAGTAAAGATTCCCATGAATCCGAGCTAAACCAATCCAATATTAATGCCGATTACACAGTGGTAAACGATGGCACAGCAGTAGAGTTAAAAAATATAATCCTTAGAATACTAAATACTTATGAGAAAGAATAACACACCAATGGCCGAGTACAGAGCAATGCCTGGACTCAGCAAACACGAACTGGACAACTTTGCGTTGGCACCCAGTTACTACAAATTCAAAAAGGCACAGGAATGGAAGCCCTCCCGTTCCATGGAGATGGGCACGCTTATTCACTCGCTGGTGCTGGAAGGGCGCACTGACTACGCAGTTGGGCCTTTGGTTGACAGGCGCACCAAGGCAGGCAAGGAAGAGTGGAATGGGTTCTGTGAGGAGAACCTTGGCAAAGTCATCATTACCGAGGACGAAGAACGTACAGTTCGTGGGTGTCTGGACGCTTGTATGCCTCTTCTAGAGCGTTGCGAATACGACCCTGAAACTGACATTGAAACGTCCTTGTTCTGGGATAGAGATGACATTGCCTGTAAGGGTCGCCCTGACATGATTGCTATGGTCTCTGGTAAGATGGCAATTGTTGACTTGAAGACTACTAATGACATTCGCTCGTTCAATAGCAAGTTCTGGTCGTTTCGATACGATGTGCAAGCCGCTTGGTATCAGTACGGCCTTGCTCAAGCCATGGAGTTGAAAGAGTTGCCCGAGTTCTGGTTTCTTGTAGTGGACACCGAAGCTCCTCACCTTGCTCAGTTGCAACTTGCATCTGCAAGTCTTCTAGAACGTGCAAACACTGTGATTGACAACGAGTTAGATTATTTTAAACAGTGCCAAATTCTTAATGAATGGCCCGGATTACCACAAACCAAAATCATTCTCCCGCGATACAATGGATAATTGTCCTAAATGCAAAGAGTTAGAGTTCTTGCTTGAGAGAGAACGAGATATTCACTTGAAGATTGCGCTAAGAGCAGACGTTTATTACCAGCAGCTCCAAGCTATTCGTGAGGCTGCATTTGGAGAGCTGTGCTCCATTACAGCAGGCGAACCAGAGAACATGGCTGGCATTGAAGAACTTGAATGAGTTACGTCCTTCTGAAGAAGACAATACTTTCTGACGATGCTCCTAGCTTTCCACGGCCAAAAATTGTGCAACAGGTGCTGCACATTGGCCCGAAAGAGGAGTGTCGTGAGAAATTAGATGAAATTCGGCTAAAGCCGGAGAACGAATCGACCGAATACATTGAGGTGGACTTGTCCATTGTCAGGTATTCTGGTCAAAAAACATATAATTCAAAAGAAGTTACAAAAGATAATGGCAAAAGGAATACTAATTGTTAGCTTGGAAATGCCTGCCGCTCAGATCATTGACCGGCTTGTAGCTAACATTGGGCAGATCCCGCTCAGGGTTTTGTCAGAGGGCGTGAAGACGCCAATGCACATGCAGGGCATGGCTAAAGCCTTGAACATCATCAGCAACAGCAACTTGGTCATCCGTGACGACCTATATGACACAGCCAGTATTGTCGCTACAGCCCGTGCCATGGCGAAGTCACCTATCGGCTTAAAGGTGTTGATGGTGGACTACATTCAGCTTGTTCGTTGCGATGTAGGCAAGGAAGGCACTCGTGAGCGAGAGGTTGCCGAGGTGTCTAGAGCATTGCGGCTGTTGGCGTTAGAGACTGGTTGCATGGTGCTTGCCATTACTCAATTGAATGAGCAGGGAAAATCTCGTGAAAGTAAGTCGATTCAGATGGACGCCACATGTGTCTTTCATATTAAATTGACCGAGGACGAGACTTCCGAGCAACGGACAATCTCGATTCCTTACCAGCGAAATGGGCCTTGTGGAGTTTCCACAACACTCAGGTTCAACGGCAGGACAGCATCGTTTCTAAATGAATAATAAAATTACAATCAAAGTGCAGGGTGGCCCAGAGTTCTGGGGAAAAAAAGTGGGAAGTTTACCTGAGCGGGTCAGGGCAACAGTGGCAAAGATTGTTTGGTGGGATCATTTCTCAAGTAGACTGGTAAGCGAACGGTGGAGCACGCTGGATAAGTATCTCAACGAAGAGACTATAGATTTGACGCAAGTAGAATGGCAGAAGTATTTAACCCAAATAGGATATACAGAAAATGAAGCAGCAACTAGATGTATCGAGCAGCGCGGAAGCAGCAATAGCAGACGCAATTTTACTATCAGTGGCAGAGGAACAGTTAGACCTCACCACCAAAGCAAAGGAGTTTTGGTTCGACAAGTACAAGGAGATGTTTGAGTTAGCGCAACAGTACTACATGAACTGCGAATGCGAATACACATGCCCCAGGTGCAAGCAGTACCATTACGAGTCCACCTCCTATGAAGCTAACCAGAAGTCAAGTTGACCAAGACAAGCAGGAGGCAATTAAGTTCATGCCACTGAAGTTATCCTACGCTGACGCAGCAGTTTACAACATAAATATTGATTGCCAATACGTAAACAGAAAGCTGGACAGATGGATTTTAAGAAATAAATTAGAAAACACATATGCGCCGCGATATTTCTCGAACCTTAGAAAAGCAACTGAATCATCCCAGTGATTGCTCAACATTTGGATATGCTCACCACACGTTTGCTGACATTGGCAGGGCGTGTGACAACTGGCTGAAGAAGCATTGCCCTGAGCCACCCAGAAAACGCTTTGGTGATTTTAGGGCAACTCCACCTAGACCACCTGAGCCACCCAAAGATGTCCAAGTCCCCAAAGAAAAAAAGCCAGCGTGGAAGCGACCAAGCATTGCTCGGTATGCCAGCGATGAAGAGCGTAGGGAGGCACTGAGGGCCATAGTAAAGGCTCACTGGGCCAATCTTACCCCAGAGCAGAAGGAAGCCCGTTCTCTCAAGAGCAACCAAGGCAGGCCCAAGCAGGAGGCTCGGTGGAAACAACCAAAGCAAAAGGCTTACAAGAACAAGTGGGTGAAAGAACATCGCAAGGCCAATCCACTTACTGAAGCTGAGTTGGAAATCCGTAGACAGAAGGCAAAGGCCAAGTATCACGAAAAGAATACGCCCGAAATGCGGGCCAGAATACAAGAAAGGAAACGCCGTGCAAAAGAAGCCAAGAAAGAAGCGGGAATACAAGTCAGCGGAAAGCAAAGCTAGGCAGCTAGCTGGCCTCCAGGGTGTGCGTATCAGTGATCATGTTATGGGGGCTGACCACATTCAGAAGATTAACGGTGGCGGCGCTTTAGCAAGCGTCACTGACGACCAGAAGAAGCAGGTGATTGACATGTATTGCAAAGGCATGTCCTTGCGGGCCATTGAGGCGGCTACTGGCATTGGCAAGGACACTTGTGCCAGCATCAAACAAAGTCAGCTAGACTTGGATTCTGGCTTTCGTAACACGATGTTCAAGTTGGGCTTGCGTGAGAAGTTACAGAACGTAGTTGATGGCGCTGCTGACAGGGTGAACGAACTGATGCCGGAAATGTCTGCAAAAGATTCTGTGCTTGTACTCGGAATTACGCTGGACAAACTGCTGGCTTTAGAGAAAAACAATGGGCCTGACACGTTGCACCAGCATGTTCACCTACATGCACCAGCAGAACTTAACTCTGCGTTTATGGCAGCTATGTCACCTAAAACAAACAACACAATAGATATACAAGATGAGTAAATGGAACCTAACCTATGCAGTGCAGTGCGACTTCCGTCCATTTCAGGAATGGATTGTCGAAGCTGAGTCCGAGTCAGAAGCCAGGCTGATCGTGTGTCAACAACTGGGTGTGCCATATGAGGAGACGGATGCAGCAATTAAACACGAAGTATGACCAACGAAATTATTACTTACATGATTGGCAGAAGAGATGCAGATGGGGAATTTTGGTGCTCTGGTGAATTTTCCGACCGAGATCAAGCATACAGAGCATGGGCTGATAAAAAGAAAACCGTAAATGTAAATGAACACATTGAGTTAGTTATGTGCGTGAAGGTTTTTAAAACACTAGAGACGCACTTCAGAACTGTAAACAGGGTGACCCAACCATGACCGACGAACAGATTAACGCCGCAATTGCACACGAACAAAACACGCAGTAACACGCATTTTGTTCAAATCAACAGAGTAACATTAAACACAAACGTAAATAATTAAACATGACTACAGAGCAAATTATTGATGCACTAGATTTACCTCCGCTTGTTTATTATAAGAATGCCGCACTTGCTGCAGAAAAATTGCAGGAATTGCAAAGACAACGCGACGAGGCATTAGCAGAGGTGGAGACGTTGAAGCAAGCCCTACACGATGCTCGGCTAGAGAACAGTGGTCAAGCGGCACAACTCGAACGTACCCGCCCAGAACCCTCGCGGCTGGAAATTGCGGCGATGGCAATGCAGGGACTGCTTTTAAGCTCAGAAAATTTCACATCAACACTTGTGACAGATGCTGTATGGTGCGCTGACAAGTTAATCGCAGCAGCAAAGGAGGGGAAATGACACCAACACTAGAACAACATTTTGAGGCGTTTAAAGAAGCCGCAATGCCGCTCATGCAATGGCTTGCCGAAAATTGTCACCCGCACGTCACGGCTATCGTGAATAGCGAGCACGTTGAGCTTCTTGAAAGACTAGCAACTGCGCGAAGACAGCCAAAGGAGGGGAAATGAGCTTTGAAATGAAAACAATCGCATTGATACTTTTTGTAATTGGAACAGCTTGCGCTGGCATTGTATTTCGCATCTGGGAAGTGCGAACTATTTCAACGCCTTGCAAATGCAATCATCAGGAGGCAAAATGAGTGGAGGATCACTAAACTACTCTTACGGAGCAGTTGAGGAAGCGGCCAGAGAACTGCGTCAACGCGCACAAACTCCGTTACACAGGGCATTTGCCACGCATTTAGACAAGGTCGCTAAAGCGTTGCATGATACTGAATGGGTGCTTTCTTACGACTATTCAGAAGGTGCTGAAGTTGCTGCAATTGAGGCATGCTTTGACGCAAAAAAAGCTAAAGTTTCTCAGTTACGCTCCGAACTAGAAGCTATGCAGGAGGAAATAAAACAAACATTAGAAAAGCTATGATGTCATTTCACGACTACGAAATGGAAACTACACAAAACAAAGGTAACGCTGTAAACGAATGGCGGCTTACCGCGCCGGAAGAGGTTGCTTGGTATGAGGCAGGACTTAGCGCAGATGGCGTAAAACTAGACTGGTACGAGAAGGATTCTATCATCTTATACGGCAGGGTGCTGCTTGCAGCCGAAATGAAAGCTGCCATCAAAGAACGTGACGAAGCAATCAAGCAATTGGAACTTGTCCGCAACGAGTACCATGCTTTCTTCCGCAAAATAAACAACATAGAATGAATATGACAAACGACGAATTAGAGCAACTACTAGAAACCCGTGAACAACGGATTCTGGAATTGGCAGGACAGATCAAAGGGCTAAACAACCAACTCACAACAGCATACGAACTGGCAACAGATGCGTACCAAGCGAGTGTGAATTCCGAGAAACTGCCAGAAGAATGGTTCTTTCGCTTTGAAGACCTGAGGGAGCAACTTTGAAAAACATAGCTAAAGGCATCCAAGCACTCTGCGAAATGATGCAGCAGAATGACTGTAACGAAATCGTCATGGAGGTAGGGATTAACGGTGCTGCAAATGACGGTGCTCGGTTCCTGTTCCACATCATGCGGCAGTGTCCAGAGTTGGCCGTAGAGCAGGAAGATGATGATGACGATTCGGAAAATGAAGAATAAAAGTCAAAATTCAAATTATAAATGAGAATATTAGTAGCTTGTGAGTACAGTGGCACAGTTAGAGATGCCTTTGCTCTGCTAGGCCATGATGTTTGGTCGTGTGACATTCTGCCTACAGAGTCTCCTGGGCAGCATTATCAAGGCGATGTGCGTGACATCCTGGGGCAACATTGGGATTTAATGATTGCACATCCGCCATGCACGTATTTGACGAACAGCGGAGTTGTCTGGCTTCACCGTGATTTGAGCAGATGGGCAAAACTAGACGAAGCTGCGTATTTTTTCCTTGAGCTGTTGAATGCTCCAATAGAACGGATTGCGATTGAAAATCCAATCATGCACAGACACGCGAAAGAAAGAATTTTAGGAATTAAACAAACTCAAGTTATTCAACCTTGGATGTTTGGACACACTGAGCAAAAAGCAACTTGCTTGTGGTTGAAAGGGCTTCCTGCATTAGTTCAAACAAACAATGTCAGAGAAGAGATGTTGAAACTTTCAGACAAAGAACGTCAAAAATTGCACTACCTCCCACCCAGCAAAGATCGTTGGAAACTACGCAGCAAAACCTACACAGGCATTGCCGAGGCCATGGCTAACCAATGGGGAGCACTATGATCACAATCTACCGCAAGCATGGCTACCACGCTTACATCGACCGCTCAGACGTAGTAGTGGTGTACAGGGAAACAGAAGCTACACCGCACAATGTCAGGCTCACCTCACACGTAGGCGAGAAACACCCTAGTCAGGACTGGCGCGAGGTGGTGCTGGCGGGCTGTCCAATTGAGATAAAGCGAGAGATCGCTAAAGCGCACTTGACGGCAGTACAGGAGATGCTACCGTAGCAGAAGTGTTGTTTCATAGAAGGGGTCAGGTTCAGTGCATGCACTGGGTCTGGCCCCATTTTCGTTTTGGGAAATTGAATTTCAAATTTCAAAATCAAATTTCAAATTTCAAAAAACAATTGTTTCCCACGGATATGCCATGTGTCAACGATGGGTCACCTGGCAGAACGTCAGGGCGTCAGGTCGTCGCCCGGCCTGGTCGTCAGTCGAATCAAAGGCTACAGCACTAGTATAGTTTGGTTTGGTTAGGGTAGATTGGATTAATGGGGATTGGATTAAGGGGAATTGGGTTGCCGAGTGTCGGGGCTTGGTTGCGTTGACAGGCGAGGTCGAAGAAAAAAGATGAAAAAAAAACTAAAGCGGGGCTGAATTGTGCCGATGTATAGGGAGCAGGATCAA
>Ga0209298_10001169_pt1 | contig 17469 bp, 30 predicted proteins | sample S_140806_EF_Meta_FD_187325 | JGI IMG/M metagenome (GOLD analysis project Ga0209298, IMG submission 187325) | Freshwater microbial communities from Lake Simoncouche, Canada to study carbon cycling - S_140806_EF_MetaG (SPAdes) (version 2) | ecosystem: Environmental > Aquatic > Freshwater > Lake ...
CTCAGTGTGACCCTTTCCTCGTTTCTCTCCAATAAGATAGTTCAGTTTGCACAGAGATGCAACTGTCGATTTGATTAATTCGCCAACTTCATGGTCCATGACCCGTCCCTTTCCCTTCGCTCGCAGCTAGGTTCTTCACCATGACCTGAGGATAACCATATGAGTACACTTTGGGCAGTCAATCCACTCTTGACCATCCGGACCACCACCGTAGTCTGTACCTTCGTACTTCTTCACTTCGTACGGTAAATATTCGAGAGTTACTCCACAATTTCTACAGATTACACGTTTGACAACGCTTGGATCTGGCTTTTCTTCAATGATTTTGACCATATTCTTCGATGTCTACCTTCCGAAGTACGCCATATCTTGCAGTTTCTTTAGCCAATGCTTCAAGGTTAGGTAAATGAGCATCACAAGCCCCTACCTTCACTTGTATCCAATTTGGCTCTGATTCGCGGAAATCAAGTCGTGCTCTCTGGTTGAACCATTCAACTATCAATTCGCCATCCTGCTTGCTATTGACGAATGCTGCGATATTATGGAGAGCACTATTTTCGTTGACTCCACAAACAAAGCAGCAAGGGCAAACATCGCGACCAATACCACGAGGACGAAACGGAATATGTGGTCCTCTCAATCTATCGTCAGCAGCAATCTCGAACTCGATGATTTCCTTGTTTGAGTGAGCCAAAGTGACTAGACCACAAGTCAACAAACCAGAAACATGTTCGAGCCGATCCTTCCACCCATGTCTAGAGATAGCACCATCTAACGTACTTCTCGCATCAGCTATTTGTTTTCTCGCCAACTCGATTGTTTCGCTCAGGCTAAGATGCTTTCTCATTTCTGAGCCCCTAGCAGGCTTGCCAAGAGGCTTTCTGCTTCTTCCTGTGTCTCGAAGTAGGTTCCGCCTTCTCCGCTTCCTACGGAGTCCATAAAAGACCAGATACCTCCATCCTTTCGGACGTATCTGTCGCCCTCAAGTGTTCCTGTGTAGAAACTGATGTAGTAACCTAGTCGAGCATGTTGTACTGTGTAGTACTTTGTCACATGCTCGTCGTATTTCACATATTTAACTGGCACTGCTGGTAGTCCTTTCGTTGAATTGGTAACGAAAACTTCTTTTTTTCTTACGACTTCGTCGGATTTTCGTTCTCTTGTGAGGGAAGTGTAAGGGACTTTGTCCCGTTTGTCAAGCGATAAATGTACTGAACGAGGGACATTGTTGAGACGACAAGCTCGTCAGTTACGTAACCCTTACGACCTGAATCTGTGCAGTCTTTGCCGTATTGGCCGATGAGTTTGATAATCTCTTCAGGTTCAGAATCTGCCGCTTTTTCCTGCGTTTCTTCCGCAATCTGCCTCTCTAGATGAGACTTCAAAAGATGATAACCATAAGAATAAGCAAATACAAGATCACAGTTAGAGAGTAGTCTTTCTTCTGCTATGACTTGGTCGGCTTGTTTGATGATTTCTGATGATGTTGCTCTGTTCTTCACCGGCTTTGCCCCCACAATAAAATCGGCAAGTGTATCACTGTACTAATACACTATTACACTATTACACCCCAAAACATTGGCTTTTTACCGATTTAGGAACCAGCGAAGCTTCTGACCGAAGTCAGGAAGGGCTCGTGGAAAGGTGAAGGTCGTGTTCCTCATTGCTGTGATGAAGGATAGACCGAAGTAGAAGAATGCCATTCCAAAGACGAAACCGGCCAATAGTTCTGGAAGAGAGAGCATACAAAACTCCAATGTTTTTGCGATTTTAGTAACTTTTGTCGCCTACTGGGAGACAAGAATACAAGCTGCGAGGAAGAAAGGGGAAACTACACTTGCTTCCCAGTTTACTCGCCTGTCGAAGTAAAGATCCCATATACAGGCGAACCCGATATAGAAAACTGTACAACTAATGATGTGGTCAGGGGTCATTTCACACTTTCACAGATTGGGGCAAAAAGAAGGGCGAACTACCCACATTGGATAAAATTCGCCCATTTTCACGGTTTTTGGAGAGTTTCTACGCTAGCATCTCTGCGTTCTTTTTCTCGACGTACGCCTGAAAGTTGAAGTTTGGATCGAGATCCATGACAGCATTCGCAAGCAACACCATCACCATAGCTGGGTGAAGTAGAGGATCAACATAGCCTTCGCTATCTAGTTCTTTGACACACTGTGCAATCAGTTGTGCCTCTCGTGCCTGTCCGTCGACGGACATGGAGCCGATGAGAGTATTTGTGACAGTTGACAGAATCTGTAACTTCAGTTCTGGTGTCAGTCTGGAGAGATCAAACATTGAAACAACCTTTCGTTGGGGTGTAGGGGTGAGCCTTGTAGATTAGACGGGACTGGTAAGAAGTTCGGTAATGGGAACTGGATCGATCAGATCGGTCGTGGCAAGAATCTTGCCGTCAAGAGATGGGACTCCGATAAGTACTCGGAAGTTACTGTCTTCATCAATGCCGATACTGAACTCTACTTTGAATTCGTCCATCAGCTTCGCGAATTGTGTCTTGAAAGTTTCCAAGTGTGCTTGATCTTCGGCACTGACTGTTTCGAGTGGTACAACGTCTGACATGAGGTCTCCTTGTTTTGTGATTGAAAATTCCTCAGACATTATATCAGGACTTCGTCAGTGAGTCAAGCATTCTTTGAAAGAATTTTGACAGATAAAAAGAAGAAGGCATCAGGCATCAAATAGTAGGAGCGAAGACGATCTTAACTTTCCGAAGTTCGGTCCCCTCCCTGTCATACTCGGTAATCGTACCTTCACAGATATCTATCGTGATACAGTTGCAGGTTTCGCCTTCCTTGAATGGTCCGAAGTCACGCTTAAATACACAGTTATAGTACTGTGAAGCCATTGTGTCAACGGGGTCCCAACCTGTGTACGAGAACAGTTCAGATTCCATAATACATTTCCCTAAGTCAACGTTGAAGGAAAGCAACCTATCGAGAACGAACAACGAGAGTGAATATCGTAACGTTGCGGATCATCTATCCTTACAGGTGTCTGAGTAGTATGATCTTACCATAATCTGTCAGCCTTGTCAATCTACAACCATCAGGCTTCTTTTTCTTTTTATCTGATAAGAGAATCGTTCGTCTATCTCTCAAAGTTCGTCTCTCCTCGCTAGGCTCGTTTAAGGAAGAGTGTATTTAAGTAAGAAGACTCTTGATTATAGGTTTTGGCCGGACGTCCCGGCTAAATAAAAATCCGAAACTTGCCTCGGATGGTGGGAAATGACGGATTCTGACTGATTGGATGAAAGGTTTTGACAGATTGGTGACTGGAGATGACAGATTTTGACCGAATCTTAACACCCGTGAGGGTGAGCGTTCTTTTTTAGGCGAGACATTCAAGACGTAAAAAAACCCACGTCTTTGGCGAGACGTGGGTTTCCTTCGCGAGCATCACACCATCACATTAAACCGAGAGCCAGATCCCATTCGACCTTACCAGTATCTCTCAGAATCTCAAGCATCTTGATTGCCTGAGAGACATTTGCCCGTTCAATTTCCTTGAAATGGTTATTGAAGGATGGATATACAACAGCGTCTGCGATCGCTTGATCACTTACACCAGTAACGTTCATGAACACATTGGAGCATAGATCCAGAGGTTCACAGGTGCTGATCGAGTCGCAATGTCCAGCAATACACTTACTGCGTTTCATCATGCTGAAGTCAGCATCTTCGACTTTGGAAAGTACATCAATAACTCGTTGTACGCCGGGATGAATCATTCGTTCAAACTTTCAATGAAGGCCCAAATCAAACCCATGCAAAACCACCACCATTTAGGTAGTCCCATGTAACACCATTACGCAAAGACTGTAGGTAAAGAACAGTCCGGGATTAGGGACTCGAACCCTAATTTTCAACACCATTACGATTATGCAGTTAATAAGACCGCCTCGGTACTCCCGGAGCAAAGCCCCCCGAAGGGGGCTATTGTAGCCGAAGTACTACTTCACGTCAACAGTTGATTCCGTAGAATCTGCTGGTGCTTCAGGAGCCTCAGGTGCCTCAGGTGCTGGAGGAGTGTCGAGGTTGACACCGAGATCAGCAATCAGTCCGAGGACGGTTTCGGACTTGTCGGACTTGCGACCACCACCAGTACGCTTGATTGGAGGGAACGCCTTGTCGATCAGTTCGTCGATCTGGTTGACAGTGAAACGTCGTGAGCCGTCACCGTTCTGTGCCTTGGAAAGCAACTCGAACATCTCAGTCTTGATCGTGTTGATACGACCAGATGCCGCGTTGGCCTTCATTCCGAGAGCCTTGCCGATAGCTTCCCAGCCGCCACCTTCGGCCTGAATTCGCTTGTAAGTCGCAACGATCTGCGAGTTTGATACAGTTACTGAAGTTGACGCTGGTGCTGATGAATCAGTCATTACTAAATACCCTTTCGTGAGCCGTTTTGGAGAAGACTTCGAGAACACTCTCGAATGTCTGATGAGCTAAGTATATCAAAAGTTGTCTTTGGTGTCAAGTATCTTTTAGTCTTTTTTCTTGTACTCCTCCCAATCTGTTGCCGGGAATGATCCAAGTGCATCCGCGTGCATACGTTCAACTGTCAACAGTCCTGCGTTGATCAGTAGTGTGGCAATGTTCTTTTCTGTAGTTGTGGCTTCTGTCTTATCCAGCCCATCCAACTCTCTCGCAATGTCTTTGAGTAACTGCAGGTTCATAACTTTGAGCCTTTCACAATAGGTGGGTCGCAACAGTGGAGATAATACCAGACCCTTGTTCCGATGTCAATGGATGAGATGCGATTACTGCCATTTTTCCGGTTGGTTGTTTTACCAACATACAGAACTCAGCCGCCGATACTTTCCCACGTTCGCACATGAACGAATCATACTTGTATGGGTTGTAACACACACATACAGAGTTATCCGATGTGTAGTGTCGGCACGATGTTGATAGATAACCTACCACGTATGCGTGAACATTCTTGCGTTTCTCGCTGATAACCCTCTGTCTATGTTTCTCATTGACGACAAACTGTACAGAGTGAAGATAGATTATCTCAGTGTGGAATCGTACGACACCCTGCTTGACAGACCATAGACCAGTGTGCAGATTGCGATATACCCTGACAGGTTTGTTCGGATCAATCAGCTTGATCTGTTCACTTGGTAGATTAGCAACTTGCTTTCGCATGGCTGAACATTACCTCCACTTACCACGATACATCGATCAGATAATCACCTGACGGGATGAGTCCACGCCTGCATACTTCACAGAGTAACTCTCTTGTGCTGTACTTAGGCCACTTCCCATTGTGAAGATCACGAGCCGTATCTTCCTCCATTGGTTCGGGCTTGACGCTGACTTCCATATCACACTGACCTTTTTCCTCATATGCGGGAAGTTCGTATCCACCCTTGTGACGATCATTCTTGAAAACGGTATCGATGATGTCCTCGATCTTGCCGTATCCGACAGCAATGACAGTCTTAACTCCTAGAAGTTTGGCAAACTCCTCCTTCATCTCCTCAGGTTTCTTTCTCCCTGAGAGTTTCCTGCCGCAGTTGGTACAGAAGTTGTACCCTGCCTCTTGACTGCGAGAACAGATGATGCATGGTTCCTGATTCATTAGAATGGTCCTCGACCGTTTTTGAATGGTTTACTATTTGGTTCACAATATGGACAGACCACGATCGGTGCCCGATTGCACCTGATCTCGCCATCAATCTCTGGAAATGAAGTCTTACAATCCACACACTTGTAGTATTGCAGGACAATCGCTCCAGTTCGTCCCTGTCCTTCGGCGACAAGTCTACCAGTTTTAGGTGCTGACTCTATCACTTTGCAGTCCTTCCAATTAGGAAAGTACGATTCTCTTTGTGCCACAATGGCATGATACCATAACCACACCATCTGGCAACAACCTTATACCAGTAGAAGCGAGCATTCTCTTCTCTAACCACAGAGATAGCTTCCCAATGGGATTGTTCGTCCCTGATGAATGTCTGCCCTACTTTCACGGTTATTCCTCTTTCCTCGCAGATTCCATCGCTCCACTCAGATCGATGATGTGAGTCGGATCTTGCTTATTGATATCTGCCCAAACGCACAGTCTTGGCTTTCCATCAACAAACTCAACAAGTATCGGAGCAAACGATCCATCATAACACCCAGTGTTCTCTGGACGTATAGATAGTCCCTGTTTTTCTTCGATCACATCCACAGAGTGACAATGTGATGATTCCACTCCCATTACCCACACCATGTCGTCCTTCTTTCTTTTATCTGACCAAAACCGGGGGCGTTGCCACCCCCGGACGCATCATACTACCGACTGTACGAGAAAGCAACACCTTTCTTGCGTAATTCTCGCATAGCCTTGCCAGCCTTGCTACCAGCCTTCTGGACGCCATGAATCAGCAAGGCGAAGTCTTTGTTGCGTGAACGTGGGATCGCCGCGTGTGAGTCATCGTGGTCGATTTCAAGCTTAAGCTGTTTCGCTTCTGCTTCAGAGAATACCACTTTGACCGATCGGAGTTCATACTGTTCGATCATATGATCCATGCGACCACCACGAGATGCAGTCAGGACAAAGTTGTCCGGAATACCTGCAATCCGGTTTACCCAATAGGGCAAACTCTTAGTGTACGCATAGAACAGGATATCAGGATTCGACAGTGCGACGAACGTCCACGCATCAAAGTACGTCTGATTGAAGAAGTCACCAGCGACGTGGATACGTACGATTCCAGCATCTTTCGGCAACATATCTGTCAGGATCTGTGCCATCTCACTGAGAGACTTCCCACGTAGTGCTTCGAAGTGTCCACTTCTGTGGTTGTAGACACCGGGGAAGATCACTTCCTGAGATGCAGAGAAGCATCGGTACTCTGTATCAGGACCATCGACCAGTTTTTTCTTGCCGTCATCCTGAATGACCACTTTTGCCAGACAGTCTTTGGCAAACGGACATGAGTGACCAGACAGCAAATCGAAAGAGTACACCTTCCGATTATTCTTCAGCCATCGCTGCAAACGTGGTACGTTATACAGCTTGCGAAGCTTCGCGTTGGCTTTCGCCGGTTTGAGTTTCATTTGTTACCCCTAGAACCAAGTGTCGTTTCTGTCACTGAGTTAAGTATAACTCATTTCCTAACCTTTGTCAACCACTTTTTGAAAAGTTTTTCAACGATTTCATTCACTGCAGAGTCACATAACCAGTAAGAGAACTCTGCGTACCTGTCCAGATTGGCATCAGTGCAGATTGCACACATGACCCAATGTTTGATACGTGGGAATACCGCCACCCTTAGGTGACACTCATGATTCGCATCACAAGCCGCATACCGAGAAACCCTGTCCTCTTTCTCTAATGTGGCAAGGATATCATCGTCACGTACAGAGTCCACAATAATCTGTGGAACAGGCGTGGTTTTCTTCGTTTTCGGAAACATGTCATTTGCCAACCTTTCGAAGTGTTTCATTTTGTTTCCCCCTCTCGTTGGGTGAATCATACTGGGCTTTGGTGTGCGAGTCAATTCATTTTGGTGATATTTTGCGAACATTCTTTTCGAGCGCCGCTTCGCGGGCGCGCCGCCTTGCGTACATAAAAAAAGCCCCCGGATAACCGAGGGCTTCGTTTGCACGATTAGTGCGTTTACATCTCAATATGAACAGCCGACCGATGGAAGAAGACGTCATGATTCTTGCTTGAGAATCTTACGTAGAACCCATCAGGCACAACGCGGTTGACTGTACAGCTTGCGTTATCCCAATCGGAACTCGGACAATGAATTGTAGCCCGTTTCCCTACTCGGTAGTCTCTCCAATCGAAGTTTGAAGCAGCCGCTTCGACCTGATCTTTCGCATCTTTCAGGCCCATACCATCATTGATTTCTCGCCAGCGTTTGATCGCCGCCACCTTTCCTTCAGTCTCATAAAGGAAGCGAACTGCGTCAACTTTCGGAGGTGGTGCAAGAACCAGATTGATCTGGTCACGCACAATTGTCAGGATTTGCTTTTGCAGTTCTTCGCTCTTGTCGAGATACTGCACAGCGGACATTAGATTGATTACCAGAGCGATCACATTGCTGAACATTATTCGTCTTTCATAATTCTAGCGAGCATTGCTCGCCAACGTGATGGATGTATACCCTCGGGACAATTTATCCCATTATAGGCGATATACATTTGAACTCGAAAATACGTGTATTTCATAGTGCCCACCCCCAGATTCGAACTAGGGACTCCTCCTGCGTTTCACATGGGTTAATTACGTCCATATGGCCGTTATCCCGACGTCTGGACTCCGACACAACCTGAGAGGTATGATAACCACTTCAACAGGTGAGCAAATAGGGCTACGAGGAATTGAACCTCGATCTACAGTTTAGAACACTGTCGTGCTATCCGTTGCACCATAACCCCACAGGATTACTGCACTCGCAGATGTTTCCCGTCAATGTTGATCGATCGGATTGCGTCCAGAGGGATCGATCGATATCCCTTGCCGACTTCGGCCTGCATATCATAGACCGAGATCAGTTTCTTCGCGTCAAAGTCGTACGCAGCTTGACCACCCTTGAGGTGCTTTGTTACGCCCGTACGACAGACCATTTCTCGCAGTTCACCAGTCGTACGCTTCACGAACAGAACGTTCATGATCTTGCCGTTGCTATTGCGTAGCACAGCTTCGGCTTGTTTCATCGTGATCGGCTTAATCGTTGCTGCCATCGGTAATACCCCTTGCGTCTATAATTGCCCAAGCTTCAGTGAGAAGACTCCACACATTATACACGGTTGACACACCTATGTCAACCATTAAAAGAGAACAATTCAGTTTGACCGATTCATCATCAGATTCAAAGTGTAACTGAGCACCTATTTCCTCGACTTCACCAGATACGCCAACATGTGCGATGATATCACGGCGGATATCAGATAACTCTGGTTGATCGTGGTATTCACCAATCTTGATTGTCTTGATCATTTGTTTGCCCCTCGTGTTGTGTGAATGATACAGTACTTTGGATAGTGAGTCAACATCATTCTGGCATTATTCTGGAGATTCTTTTTCCGAGCGCCGCCCGGAGGGCGCGCCGCCGTGCGTACAAAAAAGAGACAGGGGTTGCCGCCCCTGTCTCCCCTCCATCGTCAGGAGTATGATAACGGCTATGTCAGGCCGTCACCAAATATCGTAGTGATATCCGTTTCGTCCAAAGTCTTGGCGATTGCGACAGTCTTGTCCCAATTCGTAGCCTGTACCAGATAGCCACCGATCGCATCGAACTGATGACAGGTTTTCGGTGAGAACAACTGACCGGCACGAGTGACCGCATTGATGATACCGAAACCGTTTCGATAGCCCGATTCGTGTTGATTGAATTGCTTGACGATCTCAATCGCCTGTTCCTTGCGAAGCTTGAACGTCTGAGCAATAGCCCCGATGATAGTGACGATTCGACAACCGCCAAGATCATAGTTCTTACACGCCAGCAATTGCTGGATGTAAGGCGTCAGCAATGGAATCTGACTGGTGATGTTCTTTTCCATCGCAGCAGAAAGCTTTTCGTAGTCAATAGCACCACGATGAACCCAACTGGTTTTCTCGCCTGCAGTACTACCCCAGATGCATCCGTTCATGCAGATTGAACGAAACACGGAAGGTTCCTGATTGACGCGGCCAGTGCCGATCTCACTGTTTGCACAGGTGACCAGACCACCATAATCCGAATCATCATCCGGATAGTGCATGATCGTGTCAGGGATCAGAATGTTCGCAAAGATCTCATCCGCATCCCCACGGAAGTGAGACACACGACCACCGGGAATGATCTTCGCGATAATGTCCAAATACTTCCGATTATCAATCTCGGTGTATTTGTCCGTGAGGAACGCACGCATCGTGCCATCAGAATACGTTCTCACCTTGAACTTCTTATCAGGTTCCACCCGACGAAGACCATTGTTGATGATTGACGCAAGAATCGCAGCGTCCTGTTCGTCACGCTGGTAGGTTTCGACTTCGTGCCGAACTTTCTTGACAGTCTTATACCCCGTTCCCGGTTTCCGCATATGTTGCAGAAAACCAGTGTGCAAATCGCACTTCTCACCAATGTGATTCAGTGCCAACTCAGTCGGGTTGAATTCCTGACCGTCGACCATGATACGAATATCATTGGCAACAGCAATGGCCATCACAGCACTTCGGGGAACAGTGTAGTCGACACGCTTCCCACGTTCAGACTCCAGCAATTCGTGCATCTGCTCATAAGTGAGCGTTTTCGCGTACCAGTCTTTGTGTACGTGCATTCCCTCCTGAAAGCCTGTACCTGTCTCACCGCGAAGCGTACGAACAAAAGCACCCTCAGAAATGTCACCCGGTTTCAAAATACTCATAACTCAATTACTCCAATCCAGTACTCTGGTTTTCAGTCGGACACAGCGTCCTTCTGATGGGTGTATCTTATGGGATTGTCGCGGGTGAGTCAATCGCTTTCTGCCATTATTTTCAGAAGTTGTCTACTGTACGTCCGTGCATCATCCGTTGCGAGCGCCGCCCGAAGGGCGCGCCGCCGTGCGTATAAACAAAAACACCCCACACGAGAGGGGTTAGCTCGTGTAGGGTGATAACGGCAAGCCGTTTGGGGATTTTAGTGGTTGAAGAATTCCGACATCTTCGACATCAGTTGGAAGTTGTACTCCTGAAACTCACGAGTGCAATCAGTCTTTCCGCTGTAGTGATGAGCCAGTTCCTCCAAGATCACACGTCTTGACAGTGCGTTCTCCTTGTAGATCGATACAGTCCCCTTGCTGTACATTCCGAGTCTAGTCGGCTGCTGACCGTCTTTCGTTGAGAAGATCTCAAGCTTTGGCTCGTCTTTCCCATTGGTCAATCCGAGCAGTTTGATCGTCTCGACAAGATTATTGAAGATCTCCCGTGTTCCGTCCTCTGGACCGACGATATCGTATCCATCAGTATACGCCTTGCTGCGATCGATGTATCCATCAAGCTCTGGAACGGCTTTAATGAAACGTTGATACCAATGCATTGGAATCGGCTCGATCTCCTCCTCCTCATTCTTATGATGAGGCATACCGAACTTGACAATCCCAACAAGCTTCTTGAGTGTTGGTATCCAAACATCATAACAGGTCGTTCTCCAAGTCTGTTCACGCACTTCGATACAATCCGAGTTCGTGCGAATATGACGCAGGAGATCGTCATAATAATGCTGATCCATTCGAGGATATCCAACAACGTGATCCATTATCAGTTGGTTTATGGAATCAGCAGAACCGTTTCGGCTTTCGTCAATCGGGAAATCCAGATTGTAGTCGAAGACCGACATAAAATCCATCTCGCGAATGAACACACCGCGACGATAGATGCGACAGAGACTGATCTCATTCTTGAGAAGATACTTGCTCTGCTCACGACCACTGAACTGCAGGAAATAGTCCCCAATATTCTCCCAGTATCTTCGAACCATTGCGGTCATTGGAACGAAGACAGCGACTTCATCAGGATTCAGGTCGATCTTGTGAACGACTTCGATACACTTCGTAATGTCGGCACCCTGATCGATTGCGTTGCTAATCCATTCACGCATCGCCATCGTGGGCTCTTTCCAGTCGTGTTGTCCGTACTCCATCGAGACACTGAGAGCAACACGTTTTGCGCGTCCATTTTGCTGGTATACGCGGTGGAACGTAGTGTTGTCACTTTTCTTCTCAGGTTCCGCTTCGAATGTAACCTTGAGACCGTTCACGTTGAACGTTGGAGAATCACCGAATTCACGCAGCCACAACAACGTGGACATAAGAGCACCAGAACCAAACTGGCCGATCTTCTCCGTACCTGAGGACGTACTGACCCCCAGAGTGAACATGTCAACAACGTTAGTCTTTGAACGTGAGCTAATCTTAAGAAATGATGCCATTACTCCAAACCCCTTTGGAATGTCTTGTGTTTCGTGTCACACTGTGTGACTCGTGTGGATGAAGTATATGAAACCTTGTCAGGCGAGTCAATCGGTTTCTTCCATTATTTTCCCAGATGGTCGTAGTGTGCGGCTGTACAGTATTCGGCGTTGCACCATCGCGAGCGCCGCCCGAAGGGCGCGCCGCCGTGCGTATAAAAGGAAAGCCACCCTTGCGGGTGGCCGGTCGGGGTGACCTTCGGCGGATTAGTGCAGATCCCGGATGAATTTGAGGAATCTCATTTCTGGGATCAGCGAATGGAGATAACTGATTTCGTCCCAATCTTCCAACGCAATCGCGACGAGCACAGCAATAGCATATTCCAACAGAATTTGGTCGATGATTCTTCGCATGGTCGTGATTTACCTTCTGATGTTCGTGTGAGCGTAGAGATTGTGTTTTTCTGGAGAATCAGGATTCAGATATCTCTTTTCGTAGAATCTGTGAATTCTGTCCCATTGTGTCAGATCGTCCTTTTGGAACGCAACATATAGAGCATTCTCGACAACCTGAACAAAGTACTGTGCTGGATTGTGGATCATTGTATCGAGCTTTCGTAACGAAGTCAAGGGACTGCCGGAGAATTCCGACAGTCCCAATTGCGAAGCCTATGGAACATCAGGGCAGGAGGGATCACCGAGACGATCACAGAATTTGAGGAACGTATCCATCGCAGCTTCCATTCTCAGGCTGTCGTCTGTTCGATAGTCGATAGGCTGATCATTCTCACCCTGTAGAGAATAGGCGAACACTCGATCCTGTCGTTCGTTCTTTTCCTCCTCTTCGAGAGCTAGACGATCCTTGCGTCCGTCCTCATACTTTGAACCGCGTTCAGTATGCTTTTCCTTGTATTCGTATTCGTCCTCATCGTCCACGTTGAACGATTCCAACGCGGCCAATTGTGCCAGTTGTGAGAATTTGAAGGATTCCACACAATTCAACGGTTCGAAGCTTGACAATGGACGAAGACCACCAGCAACACACTCGGATTCAATTTGAGCAACAACTGTAGATTCTGTAAACATGTTAAAACCCCTATAACCAATACACTCGAAAGAAACAACAAAACCACTGCAGGCAGTTTAACGGCCATCGCTGGCGAGTCAATAGACTTGTGTCAAGAATTATCAAAATGGAAGATTCCCAGATGTGAGAATTCGGCATCACCCATTCCGAGCGCCGCCCGAAGGGCGCGCCGCCCTGCGTCAATCCCAGAAGTGGGAACTTAACATTCCCACAACTGAGATCTTAACATTCCCACCTTTGAGATTACTGATTCCAGATGCTGCCATTTTCGCAGTATTCTCTGAAAGTCTGATCGACGATATGCTGCAGTTCCGCGTTATCGTCCGATGTTTCGGCATCACACTGGCGAGCGTATGCAGCCGCATGGTAGAGCGTATCAAACGGCTCTCCGTTATAGACGTAGTGAATACCAACACGTTTTGGCCTATACATATAAGCCTGCAGGCCGGATTCCCAATCGTGGAACATGGTTAGCGTAGCATTATCCCCGCCATCATGCCAGAAACCGAAGTCGACTTTGTCGAGGTCATCCATGCCTAGGCTGTACAGGTAGCCAACAACTGCAGAAAAATCCTTCGTTTCTCCAACAATAAACTGCTGACCAGTTTCCGGATTGATCCCGAACAGCGTAGGCATACGTACACGACCTGATTCGCGTCGTTCGTCATTCATACTGAAGGTGATCTTGAAAAACCTTGACATGTTCCGTTCCTTGTGAGTGTGAGCGTATGAGTGTGAGCAGTATGGAGCAGGTAGGACATGAAACCCTGCAGGGTGATGGGTTAGGCCACCCTACAGGGATCGTGCGGGGAGTGGGTTAGTCTCCCCTAGGGTGTCTGTCCACCGATGCCGTAGTACACCATTTCAGCATCGGGCTGGATGAGCGACTCATCATCGTCGCTATAGTTCTGCAGGTATGAGAGTGCTTCGCTCATCGGTGAATTCTTGACGATTGTTTTCCTCAGTCGCTGTGCAACCTGCGGAGAAATGTCATATACGATTGTGTCCCAACCTGCAGCATCATAGTCACCCATGATACCAGTGGGATTCTGAATATACTGCAGCAGTCCGATATGCTCAGCCGAGCACGATTCCGCAGAACGCAGGAGATCGACACACTGATCGCGACCGAAACCGATCGACGACAGGAACGAAGTGTTGCCCTCAAAATACACGCCTACAGTATGCCCTGACAATGTCGGATGCTTGGAGATGATGCCGAAAATAGCTGTCATGATTGAAACCCTTAGAAAACCCCGCAGGATTGATCCTGCGGGGAATGGTGAAGACTAGCGAGAAACATGCTCGATTGTCCCGATGACAATCATAGCGATTCCGATAACCCCGGAAAGAACAACCAACCAACCGAAAACAGCGATCGAGAAATCCGTACCCTTCGCGAATTCGATATCGTCCTGCGTCAATTCAGGACGGAATCGATCGTTATAACGTTCCTCGACAGAAACCCGATTATCAAAATGCATGGTATAAGCCCTAGACAATTGTGAGAGGGAAACCCCGCAGGATCAATCCTGCGGGGAAACCAGAAACCCTATTCCTGCAGAGTGCAGACAATCGCGATTGTATCGGCCAGACTTGCATTCTCGACAATTCGCTGATGAGAGATCCGAATGGCCAGAATTGCGGTCAGTGCTTCCACCCGTTCAGTGTGGGCAACACCTGTTGACAGTGTGAATGAGACTAGGAAACGTTTCACGTTTGAACCCTTCGAAAATCAACCCTAGGAAAGAGAGAGAGGGAAACCCGATTCCCTCTCTCGGTCTGGAACTCTATCGGGCGACGACTTTTTCGCCATTACGATATTTTGCAGTGATCGACTTTGCAATCGCAAGATTCTTCATTTTGTCGATTCGGAACGTTTTTTCCTTGCCATCACGATAATCGCGAATATAGGCGAAATCGATTCCTCGAATAACCAACAATTTCAGCCAAACACCAGACCGGAATTCGCTTTCCCCATCATTGTTAACATAGTGAAAGCGAACAAGCGAACCACGTTCAAAAGACATAATCGAAACCCCTAGACTGAGAAACCCGAATCGATTGAAACCCGATCAATCGATGCCTGAAGTCTAACGGTGTTTTCGGCATTGTCAAGCCCGAATCTGAAATATTTTTCCCAGAATTATTTTCCCAATATTGAGAATGGGGGTGGGGGTTTTCTGTTCACGATGGACAGCCGGTCACCCCTAGGCCAACGGCGAGGTGGTGCATTCACGATAGCAACAACTTTCGAAGAATGTCATGCCCAATCAACAACGCTCAAACTTAGGTTCCATACGCCAATATACCTCATCGTTATCTAGGTACATCTTCTTTGTTTGCATATCAAGGATATGCCTGCGTCTTACGATGGCATACCTATCAAATGTTGCTTTAGCAACTTCGCTGAGATACTTTGACCACCCATAGTTCCATAATGTATCATCATGATACCACTTTAAGAAGAATTCGGCAATGCTGAATGATTCATCCTTTGAGATTTTAGATCTGCCCGGATTATGTGGGGATTTTCCTGCGGCTGTTCTGCAATCTGTATCAAAAGCCAACATTTCTGCTGGTACTGAAAGATCATATGTATTACTCACGTCTTCCTCCTTTGTCGTCAGACGAAAAGTCTGATGCTTTTAGCCCATCCAGTTCCCCTCGCTTCGCAAGAATCGAGATTTCCACAGGGAAACCGGCGGCAATCCTACCTGACAAGCAATAATAGCTGACGCTACAACGTGGGTCTTCTGACCACTGTGCCATCGTTTTTGTTTCACCAAAGGCAGTGAGGTGACGATTAGTGACCATGTTATTGGCATTTTCTTTCGGTGTTACCTCGCGAAGATTGCTTCGCGAGTTATTCAGTCTGTTGTTGTCTTTGTGATCCACGATCACGTAGGGATCTGTTGTTCCCATAATGAGTCTGTGCATCTGGAGAGTTACACGTCTTCCATCTGGTCCTTTCGTTTTCGTTACGGCATAGCCATCACGATAGTGCCAGCTATACTTACTGACTAGTTCGTAGTCCTCTGTGTCTACTTCTGCAGCTTTACCTGCACCATGAATTCCCGTCAACCAAATCTTCATTTTGCTCGTACCTCGCAAAAAATATGAAAAATAAGTCCATTTGTTGTATATAATAGTGTAGGTCCATTATCTTTACCTACGCAAAGGAGCAATTTATGCCCGGAATTTCATTAGATGCGGCTGAAGCCAAGACAAAAGAACCAGAATTAACTGTTAGCTCGGTCTTGCCCGTAGTAGTCGAATCGGCGGAGTCTGTTGAGAAAACTACAGCAGAAGTCAAAGAGACCGAAGAGATCCCTGTTACAGCAGATACCCTGCTAGGTTTGATGTCTAATGGTTAATGACATCTCTGCCACCCTCGCCTTGTATGAGGGGTCTTACGATGTCATCATGAAGATAGCTGATTCTTTGTCGGGAGCTTTCGCCTCGACTTTACTAGAGAAGGACGATCTCAGACAAGAGATCTTCCTTTTTTGTGTTTCTGCACTACCCAAATACGATGGTAGAGTGCAGATGGAAAACTTCCTACGTTGTCATGCGAGAAATCAAATCCTGAATGTTCTCAAGTACAACAAACGTAGGAAAGTTATCCTAGAGACCGTCGATGTGGATGATTTGAAAGAGGTTCTCTATTATGTGCCTCATGATCATCTCGACTCCGAAGAGCTATTTGCAGAGATTGAGAAAGAGTTAACGACAGGGGAACGTAAGACCCTCATGAAAATGTTGGACGGTGTAACCGTCGTAAGTAGTCGGAGAAAACATGTCAGAGAAAAAGTCAGGGAGATTATCGAGAGAAGAGCAAGCGAAGATCAAAGAATGGAGCAAAGCGATGACTCCGTTCGAGATTGCGAAGAAGCTGAAGAGGAGAGTTGAGCCGATTCAGGAGTATCTGATCACTATAGCACAAGGTCTCAACGAAGTCAAGCAACATGAGCAACATGCCGAATTTAATTTGGTAAAACGTCACTTCTGGAAGGATATTACCACACAGTTTGACCATAACGAGCAAGATGCATTTGTCCACCTTTGGGGAAAAATTATCGGGCAGTTTAGGAAAGACGTTCTTCCAACCGAGGAAATGACCATCATTGATGCTATCAAGATGGAGATCCTCATGAATCGATGTCTACGCAAAGAGATGGAGGTGACTGAGTCTATCAAATCTCTTGAGTTGCGACTGGAACTTGAGAAGCGAAAGGATACATCAGATCAGAATCAGGACGAAATCTACAACCTTGAAAAGCAGATTGCTTCTCTCCGTGCTGGGATTTCAAACTACAGTAAGGACTTCAAGGACTTCCAGAAGGAGAAGACCAACTTACTTAGCAAGTTAAAGGCGACAAGAGATCTTCGTATTAAGTCTATCGAAGACAAGAAGGAAACTTTCTCAGGTTTAGTTTCTCGCCTTGTTAAGGATACTGGTTTTGCCGACAAGATGTCAATG
>Ga0209298_10001173_pt1 | contig 17384 bp, 15 predicted proteins | sample S_140806_EF_Meta_FD_187325 | JGI IMG/M metagenome (GOLD analysis project Ga0209298, IMG submission 187325) | Freshwater microbial communities from Lake Simoncouche, Canada to study carbon cycling - S_140806_EF_MetaG (SPAdes) (version 2) | ecosystem: Environmental > Aquatic > Freshwater > Lake ...
CGGGGTCGACGTCGTAGACGACGCAGCGATGTCCGTCACGCATCAGCCTGCGGACCAGGTTGGCCCCCATTCGGCCGAGTCCCACCATGCCGAGTTGCATCGGTTTGTCAGTTGCCATTTCCGCCTTCGCTTTCTCCGGGATGTCGCACCGTAGCCCCCTAATGCAAAATCTAGTTGTGCGGAAGGCAAACAGATTGTCTTTCACCGGCTTAGCTGGAAACCCAACGAAAACCTGCTCGCACGGCGTGGTCGTGTTGACGCATGAGTTGCTGGCCCGATAAGTTCGAATATTCAGCACAAATCAAGGGGGTGCAGCGATGGCGATCGGCAAATGCGCTGCCCAACTGGGTGCCGCCGCCATCGCGGTCGGCTTGTCGCTGGCGGTCCCCCAGGGTGTCGCAATGGCGGACGACACCGCGACCGGGTCCCCCGCACCAGCGGTCACCGAAAGTGCCGCCCCCGCGCCATCGATGAGTTCGACACCGCGCCGGGCGGTGCGCGGCGCCGACACCGCGGGCAGGGTGGCCGCAGACCTTCGCTCCCCGGTTGCGGCGAGCAGGCCGGCAGCCGCCCGAGCGGTCGCGGCACCGGCAGCGGTCCGGCCGACGGCCCGGCCGACGGTCAAGCCCAACCGCACCCGCGCGGCACTGCCCGACACCGCTTCACCCACACCGCCCACCAATGACATCCGTGTTCCGATGCCGGTTGCCGCGGCAGTGCTCGATCACACCGGGTCCGCTGAATCAATCAGCGCCCCGGCGGCTACACCATCGCCGAGTTCGATAACCGCAGCTGCCACCGAAATCCCCTCGGCGCCAACCGTTTTCCGCCGCGCTCCTCGTGCGGCCGCAGCCGTCAGCGCCCTGGCCACACCGTTCACCGGTGCTGCCACCACGTCGGCGAACGACCTCCTGTCGGAACTGCTGTCCCCGTTCCAGGGTTTCGTCGAGGGAATCGCGCTACTGGTGCGGCGCACCTTCTTCAACCAGGCACCGTCGATGAGCCCGGTGCAGATCACCGGGCAGAGCCAGGGCCTCATCACCGGAAACCTGGGCGCGGTCGACCCCGAAGCGGATCAGATCGTCTACAGCCTCACCAGCTTTCCGCAACACGGAGACGTCACGATCGCCGCCGACGGCAGCTACACCTTCACGCCCGGGCAGGACTTCACCGGCACCGACACCTTCACGGTCGCCGCCGCGGACACCGGCTTTCATATCAACCTGCTCGACCTCTTCCGCGCCCCGAGCACGTCGGCGAATGTCACGGTCAGGCAGGGTGCCGCGGCCGCGGCGTCGCTGCTGCAGTTCCAGTTCCGCTACGGCAGCGGACCGCAGTATTGGTCGCCCGCGGCGCGCAGTTCGCTGGAGGCAGCCGCAGGCGCGATCGCGTCACATATCGTGTTGAGCGCTCCGGTTGTCATCACCTTCGACGTCACCGGGGAGTACAACCTGCTGTCTGCGACGCTGGCTACGGCCGGTAGCGATTTCATCAGCGCCGACCCCGGCTTCCTGCCTACGGTGGTCCAGAACAAGATCCTCACCGGCGTCGACTCAAACGGTTCGGACGCCGACGGCGAGATCACCTGGAACTTCGCCCAGCCCTGGGTCTCCGGCGATTCAATCGCCTACGGCCAGTACGACATTCAGTCCGTGGCGATGCACGAGTTGCTGCACACCCTGGGATTCCTGTCCTATGTGGACGCGCCCGGGGCGAACGGCGGAACGAGTTGGACGGTGTTCGACAGCTTCCTGGTCAACTCGTCCGGTACCAAGCTGATCGGCAGCGACTACATCTGGAACAGCACCTACGACGGGAATCTGACGGGCGGCAGTGGCGGCGTCTTCTTCGGCGGGCCCAACGCCGTTGCCGCCTACGGGGGCCGGGTTCCGCTGTACACGCCGAGCCCCTGGGCATCCGGGAGTTCACTGTCGCACCTCAACGACCGCGTCTTCGCCGGCGGTAACCGGAAGCTGATGAACGCGCAGGTCGGTTCAGGCCTGGGCATCCGGGTGATCAGTGCGACCGAACTCGGTGTCCTTGCCGACCTCGGCTACACCGTCACGCCGTAACCCGAGCCCCCGCGAACCGGCGACGGCTACACGCCCGGATAGCACATGTGCTACCTTAGCGTCATGAAGGCGGGGACTCTATGAAAGCGGTGGGCTTGCGCGAGTTGCGCCAAGATGCATCCGGATTGATCCGCCGTATCGAGGATGGCGAAGAAATCACGATCACCGTCGCCGGTCGTGTCGCCGCGAGGCTGGTTCCGGCGGCACCGCACGCCTGGCGGCGATGGGCTGAGGTAGCCGAACTCTTCACCGGGCCGGCCGACCCCGCGTGGGCACAGGATCGCGAAGCCGTCGATCACGAGATACGCGAGCCGTGGACTCGCGAGTGAGAGCCATCCTAGACACCAGCGTGGTGCTGGCCAACGACATCGGTGCCCTCGATGGTGAGCTTGCCATCAGCTCAATCACATTGGCGGAGATACATTTCGGTGTCTTGGTGGCGGAAGAGCACAGCATCCGTGCCGAGCGATTGCGCCGACTGCTTGTACTCCAACGCGCATTCGACGCCCTACCCCTGGATAACGCTGTTGCAGCTAGTTATGGCCAGATTGCTGCTGCCGTCGTCAATGCCGGGCGTCAACCACGCGCACGATCTTTGGACCTGCTGATTGCCGCAACCGCGCACGCTCACTCGGCCCTGCTGTACACCCGCAACCTCACCGACTTCCAGGGTCTCGAAGGACTCGTGGAGGTTGTTGCGGTCTGACCGTGATACCCCTGGCGCAGACCGCTTCGATACCTGTCAATATAGACAGATGTCGAATCGAGAAACCCGTGACGGACCGGCCCGCTGCCCGGTGGCGCCCCTGGTGGCCGAACCGCTGACCATGGCGGCGGCCACGGAGATGGCCGCGAAGTTCAAAGCGCTATCCGACCCCGTGCGCCTGCATCTCCTGAGTCTGGTGGCCAGCCATGCGGGCGGTGAGGCCTGCGTCTGCGATATCGCTTCGGGCGTGGGGGTCTCCCAGCCGACGGTCTCGCATCACCTCAAAGTGCTCCGCGACGCCGGATTGCTGACGTCGCAACGCCGGGCGTCGTGGGTGTACTACGCGGTCGTGCCCGAAACACTCACCGCGTTGTCAGCACTGTTGCGTACCGGAGTCGACGCGGCGACACCCGCCGGGGCGTCCGCATGACCAAGACGGCCGTGCACGACGACACCTCGGGAACCCTCGCCCGACTCTCCACCCTCGACCGCTTCCTGCCGATCTGGATCGGCATCGCGATGGCGGCCGGCCTGCTGCTCGGCCGAATGATCCCGGGACTGTCCGGTGTCGTGTCAGCGGTACAGATCGACGGGGTTTCGCTACCGATCGCACTGGGCCTACTGGTGATGATGTACCCGGTGCTGGCCAAGGTGCGCTACGACCGACTGGACTCCGTCACCGGTGATCGCAAACTCCTGATGAGCGCACTGGTCCTGGTCTGGCTCGTCGGCCCGGCATTGATGTTCACCCTCGCGTGGGCTTTCCTGCCTGATCTGCCGGAGTACCGCACCGGCATCATCATCGTCGGCCTGGCGCCGTGTATCGCCATGGTGATCATCTGGAATGACCTCGCCCTGGGCGACCGCGAGGCCGCCGCCGTTCTGGTGGCGATCAACTCGGTCATTCAGGTGCTGTTCTTCGCCGCACTGGCCTGGTTCTATCTCACTGTGCTGCCGGGCTGGCTGGGGTTGAAGCAGACGACGATCGCCTTCTCGACGTGGCAGATCGCCAAGTCGGTACTGATCTTCCTCGGCATACCTCTGGTCGCAGGCTTCCTGTCCCGTCGCTATGGCGAAAAGCTCAGGGGCCGTGTGTGGTACGAGTCGACGTTCCTGCCCAGGATCGGTCCGTGGGCGTTGTACGGTCTGCTGTTCACCATCGTGATCCTGTTTGCGCTACAGGGCCGCCAAGTCACCTCACACCCGTGGGATGTGGCACGGATCGCCCTGCCACTGCTGGCGTACTTCGCGGTCATGTGGGGCAGCGGCTACGCATTGGGCGCCGCCATCGGCCTCGGCTATGCGCGCACCACCACCCTCGCGTTCACCTCCGCGGGCAATAACTTCGAGCTCGCCATCGCCGTCGCCATCACCACCTTCGGCGCCACCTCCGGTCAGGCGCTCGCCGGTGTCGTCGGTCCGCTGATCGAGGTGCCGGTTCTGGTCGCGCTGGTGTACGTCTCGCTGGCATTGCGCAAGCGTTTCGCTTCGAAACTAGCACTGGCACAGCGGGATTCATAATGCGGCCCAGTGTGCTGTTCGTCTGCGTTCACAATGCCGGCCGCTCACAGATGGCCGCCGGGTTTCTCACCCACCTGGCCGGTGATGCGATCGAGGTCCGTTCGGCCGGCAGCGCCCCGGCGGCGAGTATCAACCCGGCAGCCGTGGCGGCAATGGCCGAAGTCGGTGTCGATATCTCGGCCCAGTCGCCGAAGATCCTCACCCCTGATGCGGTCGAGACCTCCGATGTGGTCATCACGATGGGCTGCGGAGACACCTGCCCGGTGTTCCCGGGCGTGCGCTACCGCGACTGGGAGTTACCCGACCCGGCCGGCAAAGGCATCGACGCGGTCCGGCCGATCCGCGACGAGATCAAGGTGCGCGTCCAAGCCCTCATCGAGGAACTGACAGCGTCCTCTTACTGACAGCGCCCTAACCCGTCACCAACCACCCGTCACCAACCACCCGTCACCAACCAGAGCGCGCCCAGTGGCGCGAGGTTCAGCAGCGTCCCGATCTTGGGGCCACCGATGATCGCCGGCCAAAGAACTCCCGCGAGTAGCGAGACCAGATTCGTCGAACCCGCCCTGACATGGGCGGATGCGGTTTAGTATCGATCGCTATGACCGAGCGTGAGGCCCTGCCGTATGAGGATCTCGGCGCATGGTTCACCGATGATCTCCGCCCGGGCTGGGCCCGCTACTGGAATGAGGCGCCCACTGCGCCCCCCAAACCGCCCTGGTACCGCAATCCCCGGGTGCTGCTCACCGTGATCACGGTGGCCGCAGCCGCCCTGGTGGTGGCCGCCGTATTGCTCGTGACCCTCAGCAAGGCGGACTTCAACCAAACCAGACAACTCAGAAGCATCGACCCGGTGCCCACGGCGACGGCAACCCGCCAGGCCGAGATCGCCAGCGCGGCACCGGCACCGACGGCGGCTCCGGCACAAGAGTCTGAAGTGACACCCGCAGAGAGCCCGGTGCCATCGGCGGATGCACCCCCACCACCGGCGGTGCCGCGTTCTGTCGTTCCCAGTCACTCCGACGGCCCACGTATCAACGTCACGCGAACGCCGATGAGCTTCACCCCCGGACAAATTCCTGCGAACTGAAGCCGTAGGCTTCACCCCACTACTCGCACTGCGGTCCTTTTCGAATTGCGGCGCAGAGGATTTCACTGATTCGGGAATTGCCGGGGGCGAGGATATTCCGATGACTGCTCCGTGACCACCCATGAGGCGATGGACGCCAGGGCGAGATTCCTGGCTGCCGTCGAACGAGTACCCGATCAAGCCAACGGCGCGCAACGACTATGTGCTGCATGCGTGCTAGCCCTGCCGATACGACGGGCGGCCATCGCGATCTCCGTACACGGCCACGGCCTGGAAGTGCTTTCGGCTACCGACCAGGTCGCTGAGCAAGTGGAGTGGACGCAGGTCACGCTAGGCGAGGGGCCCGGATTCGACGCTGTGGCCAGTGGCGGTCCAGTCTCGCTGGTCAGCCTCGTGCAGGCTGATGCGCGCTGGCCGATGTTCGTCTCGGAGGTCGCCGGCACCGGTATCGGAGCCATGTATGCACTTCCACTCCAGATCGGTGCCATCAACGTCGGAGTGTTGGATCTCTACTGCGACCCGGGGGAGTTTCTTGAAGGACCCGATTTCACCGCTGCCGTGGCGGTCTCCGAACTACTCACCTCGGTCCTTCTCGCGGTCGGCCCGGGCGGCCGAATTCCGGAATCCCTGGGCCCGTGGTGGAATCAGCCACTGGGCACCCGTGAAGTCCATCAGGCCACCGGGATTTTGATGGAGCAGCTCGGCATCGACGCCCGGTCTGCCTACGTTCGGCTTCAGGCCTTCGCATTCGGAAATCGTCAATCCCTCAAAGACATTGCGCGTGATGTGGTCAGCAGGCGGCTACGGTCCGACCCCGAGTCGGGCGAGACGACCACCCCCCATCCCACGGCACAGCCATGACGTACCACCCAACAGCCCTACCGCCGCTTCGGGTGTGGGACGATTCACAGGAGGGGGATTATCGTGGATGACTACGGGCGGCTAGCACAGGCATTCGTCGGCTTGGCTGACACGCTGGTGGCCGACTACGACGCCGTAGAAGTCTCCCAGCAACTCATCGAGAGCTCGATGGCCCTGCTCCCCATCGCCGCAGCCGGGCTCCTGATCGGCGACGTTCACGGCGAACTTCATGTTCTCGCATCAAGCAGCGAAGAGATTAGGCTGCTCGAGCTGCTCCAAGTGCAAGCCGACGCCGGACCATGCCTGGTCGCCTACCGCACCGGACAACCGGTCCTGGTCGAGGATCTGAATCTCGAGCCGGAGCGCTGGCCGGCCTTCGCACAGCAGGCCGCGGAGTACCAATACCGGTCGGTGTCGGCGCTGCCGTTGCGGCTGCGCGACGAACGCGTGGGCGCCCTGAACCTATTCCGGACCGAGGTCGGTGACATGTCCCCCACCGATGTTTCCGTCGGCCAAGCCCTTGCCGACGTCGCCACCGTCGGGATACTGCATCAGCGGACCCTGACCCACTCGCATCTGATCAGCCAACAACTCCAAGGCGCTCTGAATAGCAGGGTGATCATCGAACAGGCCAAGGGCGTCCTCGCCGAGCGCGGTTCCATCGATATGGACCGAGCGTTCATGTTGCTTCGAGCCCACGCGCGCAAGACGCAGCAACGCCTCGCCGATGTCGCGCTCGCGGTGGTCAACAACGCCGATACCTCTGCGATCCTCGCACCGGAGCAGATTTAGCCTTTTCGGGTACGCCCGATCGATGAAGTTGGCCCCCGTGCTCACACCGCGGTTGTAGACTCAGCCACGCAAGGCTTTCCCCAGTCCCCGGTGAGCACTCTCGTTTCGGCTCATTCCTAGGGGTATTTCATGCCATTGCATCCCGCCGGATTCAATCTCCTGAAACGCCGCGCTGTGCCCACAGCGGAGACTTCGCGTTCGCCCGGCTAGGGCGGGACTGTGCGATTCGGGGGTGGCCTTGCCGGTGATGAGGGGTCCGGCAAGTCCACCCCCCAAACGCACAGTCATCAATCCGTCGCGAAGTCGGCTTCCGCGTCCCGTTGCAGGTTGACATAGGCGTCCTCGCTGACATCGAAGGCGACGGTCTGGATTGTGCCGCCGGTGAACGTGCCCGGATTCTTGTACTGCGCGGAGACGTTATCGCCACTGTCGTAGCCCACGCACAGGCCATCACCGGCCAACGTGAACTTGCCGATCTGGGCCCGCATGGGTCCACTCGTCACCGCCTTGCCGTCAACGTACAGCGTTGTGGTGCCGAGGGATTCGCCGTGTTCACCGGCCTTCTCGCGCGTGAACTCCACACCCAGCGCATGCTTGCCGGGTGTCAGCGGCGGTGAGACGAAGTCCTGCTCCGGCTTGATGCCGAGGAAGTTGTAGACGTAGTGCAGCCGGCCGCCGGAGATGAACATGGTGTGCCCACCGAACCGCGATCCGTGCGCAAAGATCACGCCCTGCGCATCCGGTGCCAGGTCCACGTTACCGATGATCTTGTAGGACTTGCCCCGGATGCTGACCGCCACGCCCTCAGGCACCGGCGCAGTGTCCGGATAGTAAAGATAGCGGTTGCGCGGAGGTTCGGCTTGGGGCCGTGGCGTGCTGGCCTGCTCGAGGGCCGAGCGGTCATCCAGTGGCAACACGAAGTTGTCCCTGGCTTCCTCATCCCATGCCTTGATCAGTTCGGCGAGCTTGTCCGGATACTGATCGGCGACGTTCGTCGATTCCGATCGGTCTTCGGCAACGTGATACAGCTCCCAGCGATCCTGGTCGAAGTTGCCCTTATTGCTCAGTGGCGCGTGCAATGCGGCGGCCTTCCAGCCGTCCTGCCAGATGCCGCGGGTGCCGAGCATGGCGAAGTACTGCCGCTTGCGGGTGGTGGCGACATTCGGATCGTCGAAGCTGTAGCGCATCGACACGCCGTTGAGCGGGTACTGCTTGATGCCCTTGTATTCCTTGGGCATCTCGAGTCCGGCGACGTCCAGAACGGTGGCAGCAACGTCGGTCGCGTGGTGATACTGATCGCGAACCTGGCCTTTGGCCTTCATGCCCTTCGGCCAGGAGATGATCATCGGATCGCAGGTGCCGCCGGCAAACTGCGCATACCGCTTGAACATCTGGAACGGTGTCGAGAAGGCCGTCGCCCATCCGGTCGGATAGTGCTCGTAGGTGTCGGGGCTGCCGAGTTTATCGATGTACTGCATGTTCTCACTCAGCTCGTCGGGATAGCCGTTGAAGAACTTGTTCTCGTTGACCGACCCGTTGGGTGAGCCCTCACCGGAGGCGCCGTTATCGGCGCAGTAGAAGACGATGGTGTTCTCCAACTGACCGGTCTGCTCCAGGTAGTCGATGATCCGACCGACCTGGGCGTCGGTGTACTCCGAGAATCCCGCGTACACCTCCGCCAGGCGGGAGAACAACTTCTTCTCATCGGCATTGAGCGAATCCCACGGCCGCACAGCGTCATTGGCCGCCGCGACATCGGCGGGCAGCGGGTTGATCGGCGTCATCTTGGTACCTGCGGGCAGCACGCCCTTCTCGATCATCCGTGGCAGAACCCAGTCCCGGTAGGCCTCGTAGCCGTCGTCGAACTTGCCCTTGTACTTGTCGATATACTCCTGCGGGGCCTGGTGCGGGGCATGGTTGGCGCCCGGGCAGAACCACATGTACCAGGGCTTGGACGGGTTGGACGACTTCTGGTCGCGCAGCATCCGGATCGCGTTGTCGGTGAGGTCCTTGGAGAGGTGGTAACCCTCTTCGGGGCTGTACGGCTGCTCGACGAACCGGTTGTCCTCGACGAGATCGGGATACCACTGATTGGTCTCACCGCCGAGGAACCCGTAGAAGCGATCGAAACCCTTCTGCAGCGGCCACTCCGACTTACTGCCACCACTGGAGACGTCTTCTTCGGGAACGTTGTGGTTCTTGCCGATCCAGAATGTGCTGTAGCCGTTGTCCTGCAGCACCTGACCGATGGTGGCGCACTGCGCCGGCAGCCGGGCGGCCATGCCCGGAAAACCGTTGGACCCCTCGGTGATCGACCCGGAGCGGTTGACGTGTTGACTGCGGCCGGTGAGGAAGCACGACCGGGTGGGTGAACACAGCGCGGTGGTATGCCACTGCGAGTACATCAACCCGTTGTCGGCCAGACGTTGCATGACCGGCATCTCGATCCGCCCGCCATACGGCGACCAGGCCGCGAGACCGGTGTCGTCGTAGAGCACCACCAGAATGTTCGGCGCACCGTCGGGCGCCTTCTTCAGTTCGAACGGTTTCCAGTCCGGCGTCGAGTCCCGGACGTCGAGTTCGATCGTGCCGTCGAAGCCCTCGTTGATGCCGGTGCCGTACCCCGGTGGGCCGTCACCGCCGGCGCTATTGCCACCCTTCGAATCGCATCCGGCAGCCAGGCCGCCTGCAGCCGCGACGCCCATGCCGGCGGCCAGGCCGCCGAGGATCTTGCGCCGAGAGACCCCCTGACGTTCAGAGGGCGTGGGATCTCCTGCTGCGTCGGTATCAGTCATGGGTCGCTTTCCTGTTGGAGGTCGGGTTAGTTCGCCTCGAACGCGGCTGCGGCGTCTAGCTGCAGGTCGAGGTAGGCCTTCTCACTGACATCGATGGCCACGCCCTGGATCTCCCCGCCGGTAAACGTGCCCGGGTTCTTGTACTGCTGGGAGACGTTGTCACCGCTGTCATAACCCACGCACAGCCCGTCGCCGGAGAGCGTGAACTTACCGATCTGGGCCTTCATCGGTCCGGACGCCACCTCCTTGCCGTCCACGTAAAGCTTCGTGGTGCCCAGAGACTCGCCGTGCTCGCCGGCCTTCTCCCGCTTGAACTCCATACCCAGGGTGTGTTTGCCCGGCGACAGCGGCGGGGACACGAAGTCCTGCTCCGGCTTGATGCCCAAAAAGTTGTAGACGTAGTGCAGACGACCGTCTTTGACGAACAGGGTGTGCCCGCCGAACCGCGATCCGTGCGCAAAGAGCACGCCCTCGGCCTCCGGTTTCATGTCGACGTTGGCGACGATCTTGTATGAACGGCCTCGCACACTGGCCGCCACGCCCTCGGGCACCGGCGCGGTGTCCGGGTAGTAGAGGTAGCGGTCCCGCGGCGGTTCGGGCTGCGGGCGTGGATTAGCGAGTTGTTCTACCGCCACCCGGTCATCCAACGGCAGCACAAAATTGTTCTTGGCCTCTTCGAACCAGGCGTCGATCAGCTCCTTGAGCTTGTCGGGATTCTGCTCGGCGAGGTTGGTCGACTCCGAGCGGTCCTCCTCGACGTGGTAGAGCTCCCACTTATCCTCGTCGAATTTGCCCTGGCCGCTGATCGGCGCGTGCAGCGAGGATGCCTTCCAGCCGTCCTGCCAGATGCCGCGGGTGCCCAGCATGGCGAAGTACTGCCGCTTGCGCGTCGTGGCCGCCTTCTGGTCGTCGAAGCTGTAGCGCATCGACACCCCGTTGAGGGGGTACTGCTTGATGCCCTTGTACTCCTTGGGCATCTCCACGCCCGCCACGTCCAGAACCGTCGCTGCCACATCAGTGGCATGGTGGTACTGATGGCGCACGTCGCCTCTGGCCTTGATGCCCTTGGGCCAAGAGATCACCATCGGGTCGCAGGTGCCGCCGGCGAACTGGCTGTAGCGCTTGAACATCTGGAACGGCGTCGAGAAAGCCGTCGCCCATCCGGTCGGATAGTGCTCGTAGGTGTCCGGGCTGCCGAGGGTGTCGATGTACTTCATGTTCTCGCTCAACTCGTCGGGATAGCCGTTGAAGAACTTGTTCTCGTTGACCGAACCGTTGGGTGAGCCCTCGCCGGAGGCGCCGTTGTCGGCACAGTAGAAGACGACGGTGTTCTCCAGCTGCCCGGTCTGCTCCAGGTAGTCGATGATCCGCCCGACCTGAGCATCGGTGTACTCCGAGAATCCGGCGAAGACCTCCGCCATCCGGGAGAACAACTTCTTCTCGTCAGCATTGAGCGAATTCCAGGGCCGCACCGCATCATTGGGTACCGATTTCGCAATATCCTCGGGCAACGGGTTGATCGGCGTCATCTTGGTGTCTGCGGGCAGCACACCCCTCTCAACCATCCTCGGCAGCACCCACGCGCGGTAGGCCTCGTAGCCGTCGTCGAACTTGCCCTTGTACTTGTCGATGTACTCCTGCGGCGCCTGGTGCGGCGCATGATTGGCGCCCGGGCAGAACCACATGTACCAGGGCTTGGACGGATTGGACGACTTCTGGTCGCGCAACATACGAATCGCGTTGTCCGCCAGATCCTTCGACAGGTGATAACCCTCTTCCGGGCTGTACGGCTGCTCGACGAACCGGTTGTCCTCGACGAGATCGGGATACCACTGGTTGGTCTCGCCGCCGAGGAACCCGTAGAACCGGTCGAAGCCCTTCTGCAGCGGCCACTCCGACTTGCTACCGCCACTGGAGACATCTTCTTCGGGCACGTTGTGGTTCTTGCCGAGCCAGAATGTGCTGTAGCCGTTGTCCTGAAGCACCTGCGCGACGGTGGCGCACTGCGCGGGCGTACGGGCGGCGGCTCCCGGGAACCCGTTGGAACCCTCGGTGATGGCGGCGAACCGGTTGACGTGGTGGTTACGGCCGGTGAGGAAGCACGACCGGGTCGGCGAGCACAGTGCGGTGGTGTGCCACTGGGTGTACATCAGACCGTTGTCGGCCAGCTTCTGCAGCGCCGGCATCTCGATCCGGCCGCCGTAGGGCGACCAGCTGGCGAGACCGGTGTCGTCGTAGAGCACCACCAGAATGTTCGGCGCACCGTCGGGCGCCTTCTTCAGCTCGAACGGCTTCCAGTCCGGCGTCGAGTCCCGGACGTCGAGTTCGATCTTGCCGTCGAAGCCCTCATTGATACCGGTGCCATACCCGGGCGGTCCGTCGCCGCCGGCGCTGTTGCCGCCCTTCGAATCGCACCCGGCGGCTAGGCCGCCTGCGGCCGCGACACCCATACCGGCGGCCAGACCACCGAGGATCTTGCGCCTCGAGACGCCCCCGCGGCTAGGTTGCTCATCGGGTGCAGCAGCGTTATCGGTACCAGAATCCGTCATCGGAGATATCCCTCGTCGGTTTGCTGTGGTTGCTTGCCGGGCGACGTTACTAGAGTTGTCCCGCGTTGTCCTCAAGACACCCCAGACCCCTCAGGATGGCTTGGTAAGGCTTAGTTCGGCGGCGGATCCAAGGCCTCGACGACCATGCGCACGGCCGTCGGCGACGTCGCGATATCGCCGACGAACGGATGCGAGAGTTCCAGCACTAGGAACAGATTCGCCGCGACCATGCCGCCGACGATGGCCACCATCGGGTAGTGAATGGAGCGTTTCTCGACGCCGTAGACGATCGTGCATCCCATCACCAACCCACTGGTCAGGAAGATGACCGCCCACAGCGACCAGGTGGGCCCGCCATCGTCGGCGCCCTCGATGATTCGTGCCGTACGGGATTGACTGATCGTGTCGAGATTGGCCAGTGAGGTTGATTGAAAGGTGTGCTGGATATCGGTTCGCGGGGTCAGTTCCTCGAAGGTCCGGTACAGCGCCGCCATAGCGTTATCAGCCGCGGGCAGCGACTGGCCGCGGGCCACCATGGGCCACTCGGTTTCGGCGGCACGTTCGTAGGAGAGCAGGCTCTTACGAATCCGGTCGCCGTCGGCCTGGTCGAAAGCAGAGGCATCCCTAGCCAGTTGCACGCCGGCCGCACCTTCGGTCCGTGCCAGGGAGTCGGCATCGTTGGTCTGCCCCCACATCGAGGACACGACGAAGCCGATGAAGAAGGCATAGACGATTCCGATGACGCCGTAGCCGAATTGCAAGGCGTCACTGTTTTCGTCCTGAGTGATCCTCGGGAAGCGCTTCCGGAGCAGCAGCGCCAGTAGAACCGATCCTCCAGAGATGATGACGATCAGACCCAGCAGCAGCAACCAGGGCGGAACGGTGCTCACAATCCAACGACTCATCGGTCACTCCCCATCGGGATTCCGACACTACCGTCAGCCGACGAAAACCCGCCCGAATCGGCTCATCGCACTCCAGTAGATATCCCGCGACCATCCCGGCGACGGGAACACCACGCCCTGGGTGAACCCTCCGATGCGTGCGCGGCCCTTCTCGGCGCCGGTCTCGATATCGAGCACCACCACGTGTTCGCCGCCGCGACCGAAGTCGTTGGTCACGATCTCACCGCTGTCGGGCAGGCAGATCATGTGGCTTGCGGCCCCGAAATCGTTCCGGCGCCAGAGGTGTCTCAGCCCGCCGTCGAACACCCAGGCCCGCAGTACCCGATTCGCCGAGTCATACCCCACCACAATCCGTCGGCCCTCATCCACCAGTGGCGGATTGGTGATGGTCCCGCCCGGGATACCGGAAACCTCAGCGGTCTCAACGTCAGTGCAATCGGACAGGTTGACCCGGATCAGCCGGTTCGGCGTGTGGCTCACTCCCCGACCGATCATGGACCTTAGGTACCGGTGTTTCCCGTTGTCCATAAACCAGGCATTGCCCAGCCCCAGCACCACATCCCAGCCGTAGGTCTGCGCGGTGCCGGTCGCATAATCGAATCGCCATCCCTCATCACGCACGAGTGTCTGCCCGGCCCAGTCAAAGCGGAAAATACTGTGCACGCCCACCACGTACACCGTGTTTCCCACCGCGCTCAGTCGCGCGATCGACGGCTCCGGGCACTCGATATCGGCGCAGGCGAACCCCAGCGGATCGGGTCGAAGGACGGACAGCACAGCGTTGCGGCTATCCGAGATGTTCTTGGTCACGATCAACCCGTTGTCCAGCGCGACGAAGCTGTTGTACGGCAGGTCCACCGGAAGCTTCAGTGCCTCCTTGACACCGCAGTTCCGATCGAGTCGATGCGCCCAGCGCCCGTACACGACATACAGATCGCCATTGGCGTGCACTGCCATCCCCCCGGGCCACATCGGCCCGCCGGGTAATCGCGGCGACATGGCGGCGGGCGCCAACGTGATCGGGTCGATACGCGACACCCTGCACGACGTCGGCCGTCCCCACCGCGCCCGCAGTGCCGAGTGCGTCAGGAGATACACCTCACCGGGTGCGCCCAGCACCGTCATGGTGGACATCACCCGCGTGACCGCCGTGGCCAGCAGACGCTCCCCCGGCCGCAGGCCAAGCCCCACAACGCCATTGGGCACCTGCAGCCTGGCCGCGCCCCCGTCCTCAGCGGGCCACGGCGTGTCGAGGTAGCCCGAACCCGGCACTAGATGTACTGGTCGAGGACGTTGTAGTGATGACTGAGGTAGTACGCCAGTGTCAGGCCCAGGATCGCCAGATAGGCCACCAGCGAGACGATGCCGACCCGCCGGTCCAGTTTCGCCGTCAGGGCCTGAGCCATCTCCGCCCGGTTCCGGCGACTGGCCAGCGTCGTGTACGCCATCGCCGCAAGGATGTAGACCATCGACACGATGTAGATCACGTCCAACATTGTCAGGTAATCCACGGAGGGCAGGCTGGCGTCCGTATCCCATTGCAGGGCGACGATCGTCAACATCGCGGTGATGCCGATTCCGGCGCGGGCATCCTCCAACCGGGCCGGCAGCAGGTAGATCAGCGAGGTGATCAGGACCACGATGAAGATCGGCAGAACCAGCTTCACCAGGTAGGGCAACACGTCTCGGGTCACCGGGAGCGCGACGATCACCCGGGAATAGGGCGTGCTGGCATTGGCCGAGATATCCCCGAAGTTCGTCGGGTACTTGTGCGGCACAACGATCAGCGATGGGTTGCCCAACACGTAACCGGGGATTGACATCGCACCGCCGTCGTTGATGGTGACGGGGGTGGTGTCAGGAACGAATTCGATCACGGACGCGTTCTTGCGCTTGTCCTCAAACACCATCTCGAGAACCTGGGTGTCGAACGGATACTTCTCCAGGTTCATCTTTCTGCTGAACACACCCTGGTAACGCAACACCTGATATTTGGATCCGTCCGGCATATCCACCGGTGCGTCGTATAGCGGCTCGCCCGCCACCCCGCCGGTGGGCGAGGACGTGGTGTTCTGGGTGCCTTCGGAGTTCATCGCCTCGATCGTGAGCGACGGGTCGATCGCCGGGTTCTTCCAGCGCATCCACAGATAGAAGTCAACGGTGAAGTTCTCCGACGCGAGGTCGATGTCCTGGAGGTCGTTGATGAAGACGCCGACGGTGACCTTGTCGGGACCGGTGTCGGCGTGTGCGGCCGCAGGCAGCGCGAGCGGCATCAGCCCCACGGCCGCCAGCACCAGCAGAATCCGGATCACCAGACTGGCACGAGTGCGACGCACCCACCGATCCACGATTTCCCTCCACCGTCGCCGTTTGCGCCGATGCTAACCCAGATAGCGTTCTGCCTGGTTGTTCGACGCCGCGCCCCGCCATTTGCCATGCTGGTGTCATGGCAAGCATCCCCCGCCGGATCGCCTCGGAGTTGACCTCGAGGCTGCGCAGCCCGGAGACCGCGGCCGTGGTGGCCGGGATCGAGAACTCCATCACCAAGCGTCGTCGCGAGCAGAAGATGAAGTCCGGGGCCTTCCGCGGCCTGCACGTGGACGTCTACCGCGGCTTCGTCGCCGACGGTGTGGCCAAGGTGCGGGTGCGCGTGGTGGAGGCTCCCGAACTGCCCGGCGACAGCCGCATCCCGTACTGGGATGTCGCACAGGCGAATCTGCGCCGCCACGCCGCACTCGCGATCGTCGGCGTGGCGGTCGAATTGCGAATCGGCACGCACACCGCCACCGAGGTCACCGACGATCACGGGTTCGCGAACTTCTCCCTACCGGTGCCCAAGTTGCGGGTCGGGTGGCACGAAGCGCATGCGATGACCACACCCATCGAAGACGGTGAAGTCGCAACCGGCACAGGACGGGTGATCAAGCCGTCCCTGCAGGCACCCTTCCTGGTGATCTCCGATATCGACGACACCATCCTGGTCACCGGACTGACCGAGGGTGTCGCCATGGTGACCCGGACGGTGCTGCGCGAGGCCGATAAACGCCGGGCCATCGCGGGAATGTCCTCGCTGTATCGCGGGCTGTCCCGGGGCGTGCAAAACCGCACCGGTAACCGCAAACCGGAGCCGACGTTCTTCTATGTGTCGACCGGGAGCTGGTCGTTCTACCCACTGCTGCAACAGTTCATGCAATTACGCGCGTTCCCGCAGGGTCCGATGTTCCTCACCGACTGGGGCCCGACTGAGCGCTACGTGCGGCGCAGCGGCGCCGAACACAAGCGAACCGCGATCCGCCGGCTGCTCGAGGCCTACCCAAAGATGCCATTCGTCCTGATCGGCGACAGCGGCCAGCGCGATGCGCTGACGTATGCGGAAATGGCGCGCGAGTTCCCCGGCCGCGTGCACCTGATCATCATCCGGCAGGTCGGTGACGACGACGACGACCGCAACATAGCGGTGCGCGAACAAGCGGAAACCCTTCGCGCCGAAGGCATCCCGTTCCATCTGGTGCCGGATGCCGCCCGTGCCGCCGAACTCTGTCAGGCCGAGGGTCTGTGCGATGAGGAGACCCTCGTCGAGGTCGCAGGCGAATCGGGCGAGGTTTAAGACGACTGAAGGCCACGGTAGTGGGGCCAAAAGACCCTGCTGCGGTCCCGCGGATGTTTGCAGAATCGTTATCGGGCAGGACAGCAGTGACCGGGTCAGGGGGAGCGACACCCGGACGCTGTTGTCCTGCTCATCTATGTGACCTGCCCGATCCGCCTCAAACCGGTTGCGTCACAAAGTCGATCAGTTCTTCGACCCGGCCGATGAGTTCGGGTTCCAGGTCGGTCCAATCTCGCACCGAACCACGGATTCGTGCCCACGCCGTGGCGATATCGGCCTGATTGCGGTACGGCCAGCCCAGCGCCGCACAGATGCCGTGCTTCCACTCGATATCGCGCGGCACCATCGGCCACGCCGCCAGTCCCACCCGCGCAGGCTTGACCGCCTGCCAGATGTCGACATACGGGTGACCGACAACGAGTGTGTGTTCCCCGCCCGGCCCGCGACGGACCGTCTCGGCGATCCGCGCCTCCTTGGAACCGGGAA
>Ga0209298_10001179_pt1 | contig 17360 bp, 17 predicted proteins | sample S_140806_EF_Meta_FD_187325 | JGI IMG/M metagenome (GOLD analysis project Ga0209298, IMG submission 187325) | Freshwater microbial communities from Lake Simoncouche, Canada to study carbon cycling - S_140806_EF_MetaG (SPAdes) (version 2) | ecosystem: Environmental > Aquatic > Freshwater > Lake ...
AATTACTTGCGTCTGACGGCACAGAATTACCAACTGCGTTTGTAGCTATAACTGTAAATGTATAACTAGTTCCAGATTGTAAACCTTGTACCGTAATAGGAGAAGAAGATCCAGAAGCAGTATAACTTCCTGGACTTGAGGTAACTGTATATGAAGTAGCTGGTGGGGAATCTACGCTCATTGTAAATGGTACAGATGAGGCTCCATTATTAAATGCTCTATCTGTTCCTATATCTGTTGCTGTTCCGATAATTGGCTTAAATGGCTCTAAAAAGTCATTAGCCGATTGGCTCATTCTACCTGCTTGTTTTGACATATATAATCTCCTCTATTATTTTCTTTAAGCTAAAAGATCTCCAAAAACTAACCAACCGCTTGGAGTTTTCATTGCTGTTACAACCGAATTTGTTGTTCTAAATTTTAAGCCTGGTGTACCAACAACACTGTTTGTTGAAGCAAATGACGCTCCAGTTCCTGATACTTGGTAGAAATCAATTGACTGACCAGTTGAATATCCAGATGAAGGAAGAGTTATTTGAACTGCTCCATTTAATGGAACAAACTTGTCCTGTTCTCCAGATGCTAGTGTTTCTGATGATGTTCTTTCTGTTCCAAATGTTGTTATAGATGGTACGCCAATTTTTGTTTGTGTACCGTCTGAGAACTGAATACCATTTGCTGACATATTTGATGTTCCAGATACTGTAATATTTGCTACAGTATTTGTACCAGTAAATGTAGGTGAAGCAAGTGGAGCAAATCCTGAAATGCTTGCACCTGCAGGAATTGTTACTGTTCCAGTAAATGTTGGTGAGGCAATAGGTGCTTTTGTTCCTACTAATGTAGAAAGAGTTGCTGCGGTTGCTTCATCAGCAGTAAGTGCTGCTGCTAATTCTCCTAAAGTATCTAGTGCTGCAGATGCTCCATTTACAAGAGCAGTTACTTCTCCTCTAACAAAAGCAGTAGTTGCAATTTGTGTTGTATTAGTTGCTGCTGATGCTGTTGGAGCAGTTGGTACACCAGTAAGTGCTGGTGAAGCAAGTGGTGCCTTAAGAGCAACATTTGCTACTGTTTCTTTAAGATCAAGTGCTGTTTGTGTAGCAGTTGAGACTGGCTTATTAGCATCTGAAGTATTATCAACATTTGCAAGGCCTACTGAAGACTTTGTAAGTGCTGCTACTGCAGTTGAAACCTTTGTATCAGCTGCTGTTCCTGCTGCTGCGATGGCCTCAGATTTAGCAGTAGCAACTGTTGTTGTTGTTGCAAGAACTGAAGTATCTGCAATTCCGTGTACGCTTGTTGTTACTGCTGCGTGGGTATTCTTAGTATCATCTACATACTTTTTAGTAGATGCATGTAAATCAGCTGAAGGGGCACCGTTTAAAGTTAAAACTCCAGTCATAGATGAACCAGATTTTAACATTAAATCTGCTGTGTTAACAATGCCATGAACATCTGTTGAGTCAGTACTATGATTAGTTATTGCGGTTCCTATTGCTGAATCTGCATAAGTATTTGCGTCTGCCTCTGCTTGATCTGCATAAGATTGAGTAGCAAGTAATGCGGTGTTGGCAATACCGTGGACGTTTGTTGTAGATGATCCGTGTGATACTCCTGCTGCGGAAAGGTTTCCTAATCCTGTTGTAAGAGTTCCTAGTGCTGATGTAACTCCTGCAGCATAGTTTGCGTCATCTCCAATAGCTGCTGCTAGTTCATTAAGTGTGTCTAATGCTCCTGGTGCTGCATCAACTAAATTATTAACTGCTGATGTGATATCGGATGTAAGAGCTACTGTTCCTGTGCTTGTTGGTAAAGTTAGGGTAGCAGCACCATTAGTAATAGATGAGATTATTGGAGAAGTCAAAGTCTTGTTAGTAAGTGTTTCACTACCAGCAAGGGATGCAAAATCTGCATCTGACATTGCTGAGTTAAACTCTGCCTTTGTTCCTGTAATTGTGTTTGTAGTTAATGAGATAGACTTATTTGTAAATGTATCAGTTGAATCTTTAAGAACTACAGTTCCTGTTGCATTTGGAAGTGTAATTGTGCGGTCTGCTGTTGGGTCTACTACTGTTAGTGTTGTTTCAAAAGCATCTGCTGTTGCGCCTTCTAATATGATGCTTGATTTAGGAACTAATAAGTTTCCATCGACATCTAACTTTGCTGGTCCGCCTGCGTTACCAACATCTGCTAGTAATACATAATCTGCAGCTGATGCGTTGTCTAATCCAGTTATTTGACTGTCAACATAAGATTTAAGTGCTACAACTGATGAGTCAATATTAAGAGAAATTGTATTTGTGGCATCGTTGTAAGATTTTGTAAGACCTGATCCCATTGAAAGGGCTGTGTCAATTGCATCTTGTGCAATTTCTGTAATTCCTGGTGCATCTGATGCGATGTATGAAAGGCTAGTCCATGCTGTGCTTCCAGTTCCAACTTTAATTTTTCTGGTGTCTGTTTCAACACCCATTTCACCTGCAGCTAGTGTAGGATTTGCTGAGGTCCATTCTGATGCTGTTCCTCGTCTTACTTGAATTCTTACTGTTGACATATTTATTACCCCTTATTTGCTAATTATAGCATTTATTTTTGTTAAACTATAACTCCAGAATCAAATGTTATCCCATATAATGAAGTATCTGGGCCACCACCGTCTGCGAATTTAGTTGCTGTTGTACTTACTCCGTTTGCTTGAACTGTATAGACTGGAAGACCATTATAATCTATAGCTAGTCCAATGTCCATAAAGCCTATTTCTGTTTGACTATCTGGAATGTCCGACACAAATGCAATTGGGCTCCAGGTTCCATTTAACTGAATCTGTAGCTTATTTGTTGTTGTGTCAAATCTAAGGGGTGTATCGCCTAATACAACGTTAGAGCCAAAGGTAGCGTTTCCTGCTACGTTTAACCCGTTTTTTACTCTAAAGTTTTTATCTGTTGTTGCCATTTAAGTTCACATATCCCCTAATTGTTTTTTGTGGGGAGATTTAGGCTCTCCCCTGGCCTTTTATTTAATTATTTAATTAATGTTCCAACTACAACAACTTCAGTGTTATTGTTTGCTGGGGTTACACGAATTCTTACATCTGAGCCAGAATAATCTGCAGTTACTGCAGCTAACTCTGTTCCGTTTGAATATGTAACTCCATATTCAGATACTGCTACGTTGTTAGAAGTATCAAGTGTAACCACTAGGTCTGATACCTGAGTATGGCTACCATTTTTTGCTTTAACTACAAGCTTAGCGCTTCGGTAATCTGCTGCTGCCCATGAGATGGCAGTTGTTGCTGCAGCGGTTACAATATTTCCAGTTGTTGCTGCAACTTGCTTGGCAACAGAGTTGTAATTAATTGCTGTAAATGCTGTAGTTCCGTTTTGCTGTGCTGTATTGGCTGCTGATGCTGTTGCTTCTGCTGCTGCTTGAGCGGCGTTAGCCTTTGTAGTAGCGTCTGTTGCTGCTGCTGTAGTTGCTGCAGACTGTGCTGCGTTGGCTTTTGATGTTGCATCGGCTGCTGCTGTTGCTTCTGCTGCTGCTTGAGCTGCGTTGGCCTTTGTAGTAGCGTCTGATGCTGCTGCAGATTGGGCTGCGTTGGCCTTTGTAGTAGCGTCTGTTGCTGCTGCAGATTGGGCTGCGTTGGCCTTTGTAGTAGCGTCTGTTGCTGCTGCAGATTGGGCTGCGTTGGCCTTTGATGTTGCATCGGCTGCTGCTGTTGCTTCTGCTGCTGCTTGGGCTGCGTTGGCCTTTGTAGTAGCGTCTGATGCTGCTGCAGATTGGGCTGCGTCTGCTTCGCCCTTAGCAAATGCTGTGGTTGCAATCTGAGTTGTATTAGTATCTGCTGCTGCTGTAGGTGCTGTTGGGGTACCAGTAAGTGCTGGAGAAGCAAGAGGTGCTTTTGTTCCCAAAGCTGTTGTGATAGTTGTTGTGTAATTAGCATCATCATTAATTGCTGCTGCTAATTCATTTAATGTATTAAGAAGTGCTGGTGCACCATCTACTAATGAATCTACTGCGGTTGAAATTGCTGTATTACGATTTGAAACCTCTGTGGATATTGCAGATGAAAGAGCGGATGCTGCTGTTGCTTCTGCTGCTGCTTGAGCGGCGTTAGCCTTTGTAGTAGCGTCTGTTGCTGCTGCTGTAGTTGCTGCAGATTGGGCTGCGTTGGCTTTTGATGTTGCATCGGCTGCTGCTGTTGCTTCTGCTGCTGCTTGAGCTGCGTTGGCCTTTGTAGTAGCGTCTGATGCTGCTGCAGATTGGGCTGCGTTGGCTTTTGTAGTAGCGTCTGTTGCTGCTGCAGTGGTTGCTGCTGACTGTGCTGCGTTAGCTTTAGTTGTAGCGTCTGTTGCTGCTGCAGTAATTGCTGCTGACTGTGCTGCGTTAGCCTTTGATGTTGCATCTGCTGATGCTGTTGAAATTGCTGCAGACTGTGCTGCTGCTGCTGAACCTGATGCGTCAAATACACCAGACTTTATAGATAATTTTCCAGCTCCGCTTACTTCAAGTTGTGTTGCTTCTACTGATTTTACAAGAGATGCTCCACCAACAAGGTTAAGAATATAGGAGTCTCCGCCTGTTTCTGTAAGTATGTTTTGGCCATTGATTGTTCCTGTTGATCCTTCAACTACAAGGCCTTGTTTAATTCTAAAGTTTTTTACTACCGTTGCCATTTTTCCCCTACCGTCTTAAGACTTTAAAGACGTTCTGTAATATCTAGCGGTTACAGATCCACTTATTGGTGCTACGTTTAAACTTATTATACCTGAATTTTCTTCAAAAGTAACATTAGCAAGAGTGCTGCTTGTGTTAGATATAATATTTGATTCTACTACGTTTAAATTTGTTCCATCGTTTAGTAGTAAAATATCTGATGTTGCGTATTCACTTCCTTTTGAAATCTGAAGTTTGTATGAAACTGTTCTGTATGCTGTTTTTGAAAACTCATCTACTTTTGTTTTGTTTTCAATTCCCGAAACTGTAAGGTCGTTGTTTCCTTCTAGGCCTAAAAGAACTTCTGCTACTGAGGTTGAGTTTTCAATGTCTTGCAATTGAGCAATGACATCTGCTACTTTATAGTCTAAAGAGTTTACATCTTGAGAGCCATTAACTCCAACTTTTGCTTGTAATGCCTCTATTGCATCATTAGCATTAGTGTGTTGTTGAGAGTGAGATGGACTAGATAACGCATCCGTTGAGTTTGGATTTGTTAATGCGTCTATCGAACTTGGAAAATTTGTTGCCATTGTTTTATTGCTCCAAAATTATGACTTGTAGGTATATTATATCCTATTTATTATTATAGGACACACCTATTTTTTTATTAAATTTTGCCATTCTGTATACATTGCTACAAGCTTTTCTGAAAAATCCTCTTCTGATGAATTGATTGCATTTGGGTCTAGTGCTGCGTTGTAGGAATCATGGACTAAGGCGTTATCTGTAAAAAATACATCATATGGCTCTACGTTTATAGAAATTACTAGCTCTGTAGAGTTTATTGGCATACATTGGGTAACGGGATTCCAGTCTTGTGTCATTGGAGAAAATATAAAATCTGCTAATGTGACATCAGTGACATTTTTAAATTTTATTCCTTCATTATTTTTAATCAATATCCAGTGTGCTTTAGAATATTTGTTTTCATTAATAACAATAGCTCCATCTGTAATTCTTGCAGCCATTGCAACTACGGTAGTTTCTATATCTGTGTCTATTAGTGTGTCTTGTGTTGACCAATTTTGTATGTAATTTGAAATTTGATCATTAGATGTATTAATTCCTTCAATTGCAGCCGAATAAAGTACGTCTCCAACTTTTAAGTTATATGCCAATATTAATCCTTGTGGATTTTTACTTTTAACTAAAGTAGCTGCTCCTAAAGATTTACCTCCCTCGCCTGGGGTGGGTGCAAATGAAAAACCTGTAAAATTATATGTTGTAAAATCATATGGTGGCAAAACAATTGGTGCAAATGAAAATGGTACTAGATCAAAATAGGTAAAGCCATATGGCGGAATCTCAGGATCTGGTGGTGCGGTAAATGAAAATGGTGTAAAACCAAATGGGCTGAAACTAAAAGACCCATATGTGTATTCTATTTGAGTTCCTACGGGAACAACTGAATTTTCTGCAATAGACTGATCAATTATTTTTCCACCCAAAGATTCATTTGAAGTTCCTGCGTTATTTTCTATAACAGATAATCCTAAACTATTTAATAATGATAAGGCTTCTGACCTAACCATTCCAACAATATTTGGAATAGATACTCTTTTTTTAATTTTTGAAGATTTTAAAAATCTCACGCCTTTAGGTCTCCCAAAACTACCCAAGAATTTGCTGCTCTTTTAATTAAACTTGCGCTTGACCATTGAGATCTTAATTTTAAACCTGGTGTTGAATTTGGAGTAAATCCGTCTCCAGCAATAGTAACTTGATTTGATGTAGTTTGTAATACTTCAATATATGTTCCAATAGGGAAATTATAGGTAGAGTCGTTTGGTATTGTCAAAGTGCTAACTCCTGTCATCTCTATCATTTTGTTTGCATCTGAGCCTTGTAGTGTGTATGAAGAAGATTGAGAATTTATTACAATTAAAAACTTTTCTACATCCGAGGTGTTATCTACGTTTCCTAGGCCCACCATTGTTTTTGTAATCCCCGATACGGTGCCTGTAAATGTTGGTGAAGCTAATGGAGCTTTAAGATTAAGAGCGTTTAATGTGTCTGTTGATATTGGTTTAAGGGCGTCTGTTGTATTATTAACATTTCCTAGGCCTATCATATCTTTAGTAATACCCGAAACCGTTCCAGTAAATGTTGGTGAAGCTAATGGAGCTTTTGCTGTTAATTCTGTCGTTATTGTTGCTGCGTACGATGCGTCGTCATTAATTGCTGCGGCTATTTCATTTAAAGTATTTAAAGCACCTGGTGCTGCATCTATTAAGTTTGAAATTGCAGTTCCAACGTATGTTTCAGTTGCATATCCAGTTAAATTTGGAATGGTTGGTTTGCCAGAAAGATCATCATATGCTCCGCTAAACAAAGAAGGCTTATTAGTTAAATCTACATAAGAGCCGCTAAACAAAGAGGGCTTGTCAGTTAAAGCGTTATAAGATCCACCAAATAGTGTTGGCTTATTAGTTAGGTCAATATAAGATCCGCTAAACAGTGTTGGTTTATCGGTTAAATTATTATAAGACCCAGGAAATAAAACAGGCTTGTTGCTTAAATCATTATAGCTAGTAGGAACTTGTGATAGCAACGCTATTGTTCCTGATGCGCTGGGAAGATTTACTGTTATGTCTGAGGCTACGTCTGGGGATTGTAGTGTTAATTCATAATCGTTTGCAGTAGAGCCTTCTATAATAATTTTGTCTTTTGGAATTAGTAGGTTTCCGTCAATATCTAATTTTGCTGGCCCCCCTGCATTTCCAACATCTCCAACTTCCACATATGAAGACAAGGTGTTTTCTAAATCTTGAGTGGTAAGAGAGCTGTAGTATGAAGTGCTACTCCACCTAGATCCGTTTCCAATTTTAAATTTATTTAAATCTGAGGATATAGCAATTTCTCCAGCAAGCAATATTGGATTATCTCTAACCCAGTCAGACTCTATGTCTCTTCTTAATTGAATTCTAACTACCACTTGAGCTTCCTCCATTTATTATTAATGTATACTCATTAATAGAATCTCCACCGTTAAGAATTACACTATCTGATTCAGGGGAATACAGAGAATCTGAAAACCCTCCAGGAAGCAAAGACAGTCTTTCAAAACTAGGTGCGTCTACTATATCACTTGGGCTACCACCATCAATGCCTACAACAACTGGAATATTTTCTGAAACACTTTGTGTAGTATTAACATCTTTAAATGTAATTGGATTTTCTACATCTATTGTGTGTACTGCTCCATCGTATGCGTGTGTATGCATATAAAATGGGGTTGGATCATCGCTTTGTGGGGTAATGTCTACCCAAAAATCTCCATTATATATTCTAATATTTTTTGTTAAAATATTAAAGTATACGTCACCCTCTAAAGCTGTAGATGGATTTTCTGCCAGCGTTAGAAGGTTTAATAAAGACTTAAGTTTCATTTTTTATTTAGCCTATTACTACTACTTTGTATTCTCCTGATGCAGGTGCTACTGCAAATTTAATAGTTACGGCAGATGCAGATGTTAATTCTACGTCTGTCTCAACTTTAGCATATGGAGAAGCTGCTTGCGAAACCTGTACTAAAACATCAGTTGAGCCCAAGTTATGAGTAACCGTGTATGATGTTGCTACTGAGTTTAACGTCTCGACATACTTTCTAGTTATTGCATGATAGTTAGTTCCATCATTTGTAACTGTCCATTTATCTGAGGACTCGTTCCATAGAATTTCAACATCTGTTTCGTTGCCTCGCTCTACACGAATTCCAGCGTCTGCTACTGGTGCTCCAGTAAAATTAGTATTAAGATTAATCTTGTTATCAACAATATTTACCTGGGTTGTATTTACAGAGTTAACTGTTCCTGTAACATTTAAGTTGCCACCCACAAGAAGATTGCCAGTAATTGTTACGTCATCTGGAAGCCCAATTGTTACTGCTGAATTTTCTGATCCTGAACCAGAAACTGTAATTTCATTTGCTGTTCCAGCAATTGTTGCAATATAGTTACCAGTTGTTTGTGTTGCAAGATTAACATTTTTAATACTTACTGCGCCATCTGTTACGGTAAAGTCTGCGTCTGCAAATGAAGCAACACCACGATTTGTAGTTGTTGCAATTTCTGCATCTACTGTTAGGGTTCCTGCTGTATCATCGTATGATACATCAATGCCTTCTCCAGCAACAATTTGTGAAGAAACAATATCTTGTACACGCTCAGCATTTAATGTTACTGCGCCTGATGCTACGGTAAAGTCTATGGCATCAAAACTTGCAACACCTTTATTAGATGAAGTTGCGTCTTCTGCTGATACTGTAATTGTGTTGTTTGTTACTGCAACATCAATTCCTTCTCCACCTGAAACAGTTAATGTGTCAGTTAATAAATTAACTGTGTCTGTTCCAGTGTCTCCAGCAATTGAAAGATTAGTTGCTACGTTTACTGTTCCTGCTGCAGTCAAACGACCTTGTGCGTCTACTGTAAATGTAGGAATTGCTGTTGTAGATCCGTATGATCCAGGTGTTACTGCTGTGTTATCTAGATCAATTACTGTTGTTCCTGTTGAATCTGTATACGTTGCTGTTAAGCCAGTGCCACCAGAAACATATGCACCAATAGCATCTTGAATTACTTCTAGGGAGCCAGATGTTGGGATCCAGGTTGTTCCGTCAAAGAAGTATACAATTTTATCTACTGTGTTAAAATATATTTGACCTTCTACTGGGCTTGAGGGCGCAGTGCTAAGGTTTTGAATTCGAGCATTTTGTAATTCATTTTTGTTAAGGTCTAAGCTAACTAAAAATTTTCTTGCCATTTTGTTTCTCCTTTATGACAGGTATGCTGTCCCTGAAAATGGTTGAGCCATTGTCAGCCTTATTCTATTTATGTCTAAATAGTCTAGTCCAGTTTCAACTGTTTCCCCAGAGCTATCTTTTGTTGTTACGTTTGGGAAAAACCCAAGATTGTGTGATAGTGTTACTGAATATACCCGATTAGTTGGTCCAACAACTTGAGCAATTTCCCATGAAGATGAATATGCATACTCTGAACCTTCTTGAATAAATTTAATAACAGTTGCGCCAGACCAACTTAAATCTGTAAGCTTTGGTCCGTAAAAATCTGTTGTAACTGTGTTGTAATAAAAATCTCCAATAACCCCAAGGTTATTTGATGGTGCAGAGATTCCATTTAATATAGTTCTTCCAGCAGGGCCTTGTGGTCCTGGTGATTTTACAATTACTTTATTTTTTACTTCTTTTACTATTACTTTTTCTGCTGACATTATATAGTTACCGATCTGCTGAGAGTTAAAAACCCTTCGAGGAGTTTTATTTTATTCCCGTTAGAATCGACAACCATAACGTCATAAGAAGATTTTGGATAAAAGAGTTTATTTGTCTGGGTAGGTGTCATTTTAATGGTTAGTGTTCCAGTTGCACCATTAATTGTTATACCACCAGAGGGTGATGTTAGTGTAAATGCTAGTTTGGATCCACCTTTAGTATCACGTACTTGCATCTTTGCAGTTGCATTTACTAAACTTATTGGTGTGACTTCGTCCTCTAAGGTGTATTGAACCTCAAAGGTAAAAGTAGCATTTTGATCTACTTCAAAATTCTTTTGTACTGCCATTTTCAAAATCTCCTAAAATAGGAAAACTCCTATGCTTATTTTAGCACAGGAGCTATCCTAATCGACTACTATTTTATTTTACTTTTTAAAGCCAAACTCTGTATTGCTTGGGCTTAACGCCTTGAGAATAACTGGGGCAACTGCTGCGACTCCTGCTGCAATTAAATCCTTTGGATTTGTATTTCCAGTCATGTATAGAGCTGTAGCTGCTGCTAGGAATGCTCTTCCGTAAGTTCCTAGGGCTGCTAGTATTTGTTCTGTATATGTATTCATATTATCTCCTTTTGGCTTTCGCCATTATATATTCTACCACTATGCGGTTATATCTACAATCTCACAGTTTCCGTCAGATGTGCATGCAAGGGTTTGATTTCCAGATGTTCCATCTTCCGTCTCGTAAAAAGAAAGATCGGCCCATCTAATTTCTTTAGGCATTTTGCCCAAAAGATCTAAATATTCTTCTTTAGATATCTCTTGATATGGAGCCTGCTTGTATGTGTGCTCTGACATCGGTAAAAATGAGATTCCAGAAACATCGTCAAAATTCTTGTATACCCAAGCCCCTACTTCCATCCATTCGTCTTCTTTAACTGAAACAGTAATTGATGGCTTGTGCTCACACCAGGCACGTTGGTAAACTAACCAAATATTTAAATGTTCAAGAGCGGTTAGATCATTTCTAACAATTGCACCCTCTGGTGCTTTTACTGGAAATGAAAATACGTAAGTTTCATTTGGCTTCATCACGTCATCCTCTACTGGAATACCTACTTCTTTTAAGAAAGTAGAAATTGGATCTCCCTTGGAGCCACGAACTGTTCGAATATAGTATGGAGAATGCCATGCATGCATTCCTGAAGACACCCCGACCAATTGAGATACTGTTCCTGATGGTTTTACGCATGTAATAGCGGCAGACTCTGGAATCCCAATTTTCCCAGCCTCATCTTTATTTTTTGCTCTTGCTGATTCTCTAAGTAAATTTAAAAATTCTTCCAAAGATTTCAAATTTTCTTTTCCAGACATAAACTTATGCCCAAATTGTCCAGTAAGAGATACTCCTAATAAGCGCTCTTCTTCTGTGTTGTCCTTCCAAATTTTACGAAGGTATTTAAAGTCTGTAAGAGTTGACTGCCATGTTCCAAGAATAGTTGCCAACTCAACTTTGCGTTCAATATCTTTCTTTGTATCATTTTCACGTAATACGACTTCTGAAAGATTACAAAACTGATAAGGACGTAAAATAATCTCTGAGCAAGGGTTAGTTCCATAGTGTATATCTGGATCTCTTCTTCCATATTTGGATGCTTGGGCTTGAGCTGCGGCCACATTGTATATACCTCGTTCTCCAGACTTTGAATCATATAAAGATTTCCATTCTGCTATAAATTGTTCCATTTGTGGTTTTCTAGAATACGCCACTGAGTTGTTAGAGAGTGCACGTTGTGAATTGTGCTCCCACCAATTTCCAGTTTTTGCTTGTGCCATTTCAATATCATTAATATTAGAAAGAGAAATCAATGCAGATCTGCGTACTCCGCCAACCACTACAATTTCACCTATTTTGCACATAATGTCGTGTGCTTCAATTGGCTTGAATTGTCTACCTGCTGCATTTTTAAATTTAGCAATTGTAAAATCAAAAAGATTAACTAAAGGCTGTGGGCCAGAAGATCTTCCACCCATAGTTTTAAGCCTTGCGCCTGCGGGACGAAGCTTGCTTACATCAATTGATGGAATCTGTCCAGTCCAAAGAAGTGCAAGTAATTCACGAAATGCTTTTGCCCAACCAGACTTAGAATCTTCAACAACAATTACCGTTGTAGATTTTTCAAAAGATTCTGGAATTATTGGAAGTTTATTTACGTATTTATATTCGACAGAAAACCCAACTCCAGTTCCACACATTAAAATGTACATTGTTTCGTCAAATGAACGGGGATTATCTACTGGTACAAATGAACAATTGTATCCCGCAACATGATCTCTCTCTAGCGCTGGGCCAGCGGTCATTACGGATCTCATTGATGGCATAACGTTTCTATCTAGCACCGCTTGTTTTAATTCTGTTATTAGTTTTGATGAAGGCTCATATGAATGCTCTTTAAATAAATGATCTAGCATAAAAGAAAAATAACGATCTACTGTTTCGCTCCAAGTTTCTCTACGATTTTCTTCTGGCATCCAACGTGCATATCGAGACAATGCAATAAAGTTTTCGTACGGGTTTTCAATAGATGTTGACATATAGACCTCTTCTTCCGCCTGCGGATTAATTAAAATTTTTGATGAAGTCTAAGTGTATCAAACTTTTATTAAGGGGTCTAGCTCTAGGAAAATTTTTTAAAAATATTTTTAAAAGCGTTTTCAGTCAACTGATCCCAATTATAATCTTTATGTATTTTAGTTGACTGAGCAAAGTAATAATTTGAATATGCTTTAAAATTAATAGACACATCTCTCATAAGTTCAAGTAGATGTTGACGGTTTGGCTCAAAAACTTTTCCTTTATGTGGAAATGGCCATGGTGAATCTATAATTTTTGATTTTAATTTTAGTGGACCAAGATATTTTTCGTAGTGAGCCCATCCGTTAGTACAAATAGTTGGCATGCCAGTTGCTAAAGCTTGAAATGGAATAAAGCCAAAACCCTCTCCATAGCTTGGATAAATTAAAACATCATGTGAGTTATACAGTTGTACTAGCTCTTCATTTGTTAAAACTTCTGTTATTAAATTAATATTTGAGTAAAGTTTTTCTGGTGCGCCAATTATGTTTTTGTCTATAAAGTTATTATAAACTCTTGTTGTATTAATTTGGTCTGCTTTAATTGTTAAAGAGTATTCGGGGTTGTTTCCAAATAAACTTATAAAGGATTCCACAACCATTTGACCAGCTTTTCGTGGTGCTGGCTCTCCGACATGTAAAAATTTTATTATTCCGTCATCTTGCCTTTTATAAGGTTTCCATATTGGATCAATTCCATGTGGATAAACTTTATCTACTTTGTATCCGTTATCTTCAAAAACATTTGCACACCAATCTGAAGTAGTCCAAATTTCATCGCAAGCATCTATGTATTCTTTCCAGTCTTCTGGTATTACTGTAGACTCCCACGGAGTATAACTAATTTGATATTGATTTTTATGTAATTTAAAATGCGCTGGTTGTGAAAAATTAAACTGTACTTTAGACTTTGGGTCTTGAAATGGAACAAAGTGTCCCAGGTTATTTAGTGATTTAACTATATTTTCTCCTGCGTAGCCATACCCGTTTTTGCTTTTTAGGTTAGCAATTACTGTGGAAAACGATATATTCATACATTCTTTCTGGTCAACTGGCTTGACACTCTTTAAAGCACAATGGTACTATTATAGTTCGTTATCTCTAAAGGAGGAATGCCAATGGAGAAAGTAAAACAAAGACTTAGTGATGTTGTACATAACTGGGCCGCAATAGCAATAATAACATTATTCCTATTTTCCGTCCAGCCTGGACCAACTATTACTCAGGCTTTAGAAGTAAAAGAAGAAAAAACCGAACTACAACTAAAAAGAGAAATAATAAATAAGTTCAGCAATGACACTTATGAGCACTCCGAAATGCTTGCGCCTAGTGATCTAAAAGATCTATTATGGGCTGTAGGTTTTGAAGGGGTAGCTTTGAAAACAGCTTGGGCTGTTGCTAAAGTAGAGTCTAACGGGAGACCGCTTGCTCTAAACGACAACAAATCAACTGGGGACAAATCTTACGGAATTTTCCAGATAAATATGCTTGGGGAACTTGGCATAGATAGAAAAGAAAAATTCGACTTAGTTTCAAATAAGGAATTATTTGATCCAGTAACAAACGCAGAGATAACGTATTATATGACTAAAGGCGGAAAAGATTGGTCATCGTGGCCTAACTCAATAGAAAAGGCCAAGGAGTTGATTCCTCAATTCCCTAAAGCTTAAGGAGCAATTTTGCGAAAGATACAATATGTATCTCAGTATATAGCTTTATCAGAAGAGGGCCTTGTTCCAGTTTTGGAATGTCCAATGGACCAGGGCTCTCTTTTTTGCAATTTAGATTTAGATGACAACATATTTCTATATTGCATTTCTTGCGACTATAAAAACTTTATAGGAAGCTCTTTCTATGATAAAATTGTATTATTAGTAAATGAGGTAAAAAATGTCTGAGGCTCCTGTAAATCAAAATCTAGAAGATAATCTTCCTATGGTTGATTATATTATGTTACACAGGATATATGACTTATTAACTCTTATAGCAAATGAAGTTGCTGGCTCTGAGAAGACATCTAAAATGGTTGAATATCATGAGCAAGGATTTTTATTAGGTCCGACACCTTCTTACACCCCAGAAGAGTAATCATTTGGCAAATTTTGTAAACAACATAGAGTACGGTCCTGAACATATTTTTGAAATTTTATCCGTTAAAGATAATGAAGCTTATACTACTGGATTTGTTGACGAAAATATAATTGGCAATCTCCAGTTTAAAGACCTAGAGCATGGCATGATGCTAAAAAATAGATCTGTAATTAAAAAAATAAATAAAGATAATTTCTCGCATAAAGAATCTTTTTATTTTTTGCATATAGCTAAAAATTCTGGAATTTCTCTGCAAGAAGAATTAAAAAATGTTTTTAAGGAAGAACAGTTATTTGTAAATAATATTGGATATTTAAATGAATTTGATATGCTAAATTCTAAATTAATTTCTGGGCACCTTGCAATGTACCCCTTTGATCTATTTGAAAAAAATAATAAAAATATACATGGCATAACAATATTAAGAAACCCTATAGATAGAGCAATTAGTTATTTTATGTTTATAAGTAAAGTATTTGATTCTATGTTGCACAGACAAACGGATAATGTAACAAATAAAAATTTTGATAACTTCTTGTCAGATCCAATAAATAGAGATCTTATAACTAATTTTCAAACTAGGTGTATAACCTCAACATTGAATACGGACAAAGCGTCCCACTGGAGCAACAAGTATTTAAATAGATCAATAGACAGATTTCAATTAGCGGCCACCATGTCTTCTAATTCTAATTTTATGGCTCATGGTCAAGATGGAAGTTTGTGGAGAGACAGTTTAAATAAATTTGATATAATTGGTACTGTAGAATACAGAGAATTGTTTTTAAATAACCTTTCAGTAATTTTACAAAAAAATAAATATTTTGGACAAATTAGAAATATTAAAAAAAATACTTCTAATCTTAAATTACAAAAAATTAAAAGCACATTAACAAAAGGTCAAATTGATCAAATTGTTGAATTAAATAATTATGATTTTGAAATGTATGATTTTTTAATGAAGAATAAAGGAGTCTGGGAATGTTAAAAAAAAGTTTATACCCATTTTTTAGATTAAGCGCTAGATGGGTCGACCCTAGACATACTCCTATTACAAAAAGAGATGTTAAGGCAAAAAATTTAGAAAATAAAATTCCAAAATTATATTTTCCATTAAATAGACATTATGGATTTTTTTTAAATACAGCAAAAGTATATGTAAAAGATATGTTGCGTTATGGAAAATCTTATTCTACCTACAGGGGAAGATATTTAGTAATTTATATTTTTTCTCCACAGGGGGCTTGGGAAATTTTAGCTGCTAAGCAAAAATCTTTTATTAAAGGTCCTTTGTGGGGCAGGGCACGTAGACTTCTTGGCAATGGATTGCTGGTTAGTGAGAATCCAGATCATTTTGTTTTTAGAAGAATGACAATGTCTAGCTTTGATCATAAAAAATTATTAAGCATGTCTAATATAATGTTCAACATAACTAAAAGTAAAATTGATGAATTAAAAAATAACAAAAAAGAAATTGAAATTCGTTCTGAGATAAACTCTTTGGCTTTAGATATTGTTAGTAGGTGCGTCTTTGGAGTTGATGTTCAGCATAACTCTGAATTAATAAAAGACGAGTTGACTGTGTCGGTAAATGCTATGGATCGAACACAGAATCCATCCTTAACAAGGTTTGAAAATATGAATATCCCTTACTTTAAAAACTTTGTAAACTCAACTGTATTTATGTATGAATTTGTAGAAAAAGTGTATGAAGATAAAATCAAAAGCAATTTAGATGGAGACGACCTGCTATCTATATATATAAATAGCACAGATGAAGATGGTAATAAAATGTCTAAGCATCAAATTTTAGATGAAATGCTTACTGTAATCCTTGCTGGATTTGAATCTACATCAAACACTCTGGTATGGGCTTTGGCTTATCTAAACAGGCATCCAGAAGAATATAATAAATTAATTGAAGAATCTAAGAGTATTTTTAACTCTGGCCTATCCGAAGAAGAGGTACTACAAAAAATTATTAGCGCCCCCGTTTGTTCTAGTATTTTAAAAGAAACATTAAGACTTTGCCCTCCTATTTGGAATTTGCCTAGAATGGCAAAAGAGGATGTTGAGGTAGATGGAAACTTTATTCCAAAGGGTTCGTTTGTAATTGTAAACCCATATGTTACTCATAGAATACCAGAGATATACCCAAACCCTGAAAAGTTTATACCTTCTAGGTGGGATGGGGATTTTGAAAAAAACTTGCCTTTAGGTGCATATTTCCCATTTAGTGAAGGTAATAGAAAATGCATTGGGGACCAATTTGCAATGATTGAAATGAAAATAATTCTTTTGGCAATGTCTAATTCATTTAAAATAAAAACTTATGGAAAATTCCCCAGAGGTATAGATAGGGTGACTTATCGTGTTGCAAAACCAATAAGGGCTAAAATAAAAAATCATTGACTTTGAAAATAAGTTATTTTATAATGGTGTAGTATAAGTTGAGCATTTATGCTCCTCATACAACTGCATCATTAGATGCCAGAACCCAATCGGATCCGCCTCTGATTGGGTTTTCTGTTTAAATAGGTGTATAATTAATTTATGAGCCCAAGATACTTTGCTAAATTTACTGGAACCGATTATCAGAACGGTGCTAATTGGTTTCATTTTTCTTCAAATAATTATGTCCCTGGGTCCCCTGAAGAGAAAATTAGCAAATGGAAAATAGTAAAG
>Ga0209298_10001182_pt1 | contig 17286 bp, 26 predicted proteins | sample S_140806_EF_Meta_FD_187325 | JGI IMG/M metagenome (GOLD analysis project Ga0209298, IMG submission 187325) | Freshwater microbial communities from Lake Simoncouche, Canada to study carbon cycling - S_140806_EF_MetaG (SPAdes) (version 2) | ecosystem: Environmental > Aquatic > Freshwater > Lake ...
ACACAGTATTAGTACCATGCGATAAGTTAGCAGAAATGCAAGCTGAATTAGCAATACTAAGAAAGGCGCAAAAAAAATGAATTTTGCCGAATTTTATGCCATCTACCCACGCAAACAAGGGCGTAGGGCGGCTGAACGCAGTTGGGATAGGCTAACCCAGCAGGAACAACAGGATGCGTTTGTAGCCCTTCCTAATCATCTTGCATATTGGAAGTTAAAACAGACCGAAAAAGACTATATTCCACATCCTGCTACATGGTTAAATCAAGGCCGCTGGGAAGATGAATTAGAGATGGAAGTCAAAAAACTTAAAAAGCCAGAACTGCCTTGGTATTCTAGCGAAGAATTGACTAAAGCAAAAGCACAAGAAGTTCAATGCCCTGCATATGCTGGTGAAGGTTGGCAACAATGGCGATCACGCATTAGCCAGAAGATAAAGCAACTTGAAGAACAACTCTGATGACTATTTGGCTTGGTGGTATATCGGGGTAGCTAAAAAGCGTGGCTGGCCTGAAGTTGTAAGATTGTTAGCCCAGTATCCAGAAAAAGAAAATCGAATAAAACAATTAATTAAAAAGAAACTAGGCAAATGAGTTCATGGTTAGTAGCAACAGTTGGCGTAATCTATTTTCTTACCGCAATAGATTCTTTTTTTAGACAAAATATGGGCCTTGGTGTTGCTTTTTTAGGATACTCAATAGGTTCTATAGGATTATGGATACAAACAAGATGAGAGAGATAGACCCAAATAAATGTATAGACTTTATATTAGAGAACGCAGGCAAATATGCACAGGCAAAGGGTGAATTGGCGCAACTTGAAGCGTACAAGAGTTCGCTTAAAGCTATCAAAATGGCTCAAACTAGCGAACAATCTCTTGGGGCGCAGGAGCGTGAGGCTTATCGAAGCCAAGATTATCAAGATTTATGCAAAGCAATTGGTGCGGCTACAGAAAACGCAGAAAAGCTAAAGTGGGAATTGGAAGCCGCCAGACTTAGGCACGCCACATGGCAGACTTTAGAAGTATCTAACCGAACACAAGATAGAATATTAAAATGAGCAAATTAAAATTAACCGAAGAATTTTTAATTCTTAAACTATTTTGTAAGATGTACGAAGATGCCATGCACCGTAAAGACTATACGCAAATGCTTGAATTAAGCGTTGATATTGCGGAATCAGCCGAAAAACTAGAGCAAATGACCGTAGATCACATCAATGGCCACTAAGGTTGAGAAAGAAAAATACAGAAAAATTGCTGAACTGGGATGCTCATTATGTAGGCATCAAGGCAATGAGGGAACGCCAGCAGAATTACATCACATTAGACGAGGTAATATCCCTCGCGCTCAAGCACCCGTCATTGGCCTATGCACCTATCACCATCGAGGCTCAAATACCAGTATTCACGGAATGGGTAGAAAGCGCTTTGAGCGAGAGTACGCTATCACGGAAGAAGAACTCCTTGAACAAACGGAGAAGCTAATTGAGTAGCTGGCTAATCATCGTTACAGGTTTAATTTACTTTTATATCGGTATAGAGCAAGGTGTTAAAGGTAACTTGCCTATGGCAGTTGTATATACAGGCTATGCTTTTTCTAATGTTGGCTTATACATTATGGCTAAATGAGTTTTACCATCTATACACACGATGGATACAAAGTTATTCAATGGTTCTTTAATATAGAAGAACTTATTAAATCAATGCTTAATAACCCAAAAGACATTTATCACCGAAATCCTATATAATTATTGCACCGCAACATAAATTGGAGATTGCAATGTTTACATTTGATGAGCAGTACAAAAAGTTTGAAGAACTAAATGAGCGCACTAAAGAAGCGTACAAATTTTGGTTTAATGTAATAACATCATCTTGGGAAGATTTTTTTAAACCTAAGAAGAAGTAATTAGTACCCAAAGGTTGCTTTTTGCAACCTTTTTTACAACTCTAACGGATCAAAACCTAGTTCGTTAGCCACCATCTTGCAACGGGTTCTAAATGGTTTGCCGTGTTGCATCCATTTATCGCCTTTTTGTTTATGAAAACTCATGTGGATACATTCATGAGCCAGCGTAGTCAAAACGGTGTAATAGTGGCTACAGCGCCCAGATGAAATGGTAATGGTATGCGCGTAGTCACCGCCTGTATCTAGCAGGTAACTACCCATGACTTCAGGGTCAGGGGTAACAATAAATTCTATTTCTTCAGGCAATGGCATAGGCCATTTAGTAAATGGGTAAGTGCAATACAGGCTTGAATATAAATGCTTTAATGCTTCAGGCGTTAATCTCATGTAATTGACCCCTAAAAAACACAAGTCCTTCATCTTCATTGATAACCTGTACCAACTCAGGCGGCATCAAATGACCGTTTATATAAGTAAGAACCGCAAATCCTGCACGCCAATTCACGCTTGAATCTTCATGGTATATAAACTGGTCATCTTTGACAGCGGCCATCATTCCAGTATCGACACCATACATATCGCCCTTGTAATTAGTCCAAGGCGTAACTTTGAGGGAGTGCAGGTGGCCCGTAACCATCGACATACCACCCTTGAGAATATTGTTGTAAACCGCATGAATACCGTTATGCCAACGGTGTTTAATCATTGTGTTGTTGTTTACTACCACCGACCAGCTATTCGACCAGCCGTACAGGTGATCGGCAAGGCACATACCTTTTACGCCCTCATACTGCGGCAATACATTAGACAGCTTGCCATCAAAGCGTAAATCATGATTACCTATGGTGCGATGCAAAATACATCCAGCAGGTCTAACCTTTTCAATATCACCTAATCTGGCTTGTACTTCTTCTAATTCTTGCTGGACTGTTGGGTGCTGTTGATACCCAATTCTGTTATGTTGGCTGATTTGGGCAAAATCAAATAAATCGCCATTTAAAACCACCATATTGGGTTTTAATTCTTTTACAAAGTGTACAAATGCTTTGTGTGCAGTAGAAACATAGTTAGGGTTATAGTGACAATCAGAGCCTACTAAAATCACGCCATTTTTTATTTCATATTCACAGCGTATTTTGTTTTCGGGAATAGTAAACTTTGGAATACCACGATTGTTGTTAGATTCAAGAACAATATCGTATTTTTTTTCTAAATTTCTTCTGCGGGCTATAACACTTCTAATATCAATTTTAAGTATTTTGGCTAACGCGGTGGGTGATCTATGCTCTTTAAATAAGTCAATAAATTCTTTGTCAGTACACTTAGGTTTAGACATACCACACCTTTATAATGGTAAAGTTAGCTAATACTAATCTATTTTAATTGAAAATCAATGACATACGCACGAATAGATACAAACCACAAAGAAATAGTTAAAGCATTACGAGATGCTGGTGCTACTGTGGTGTCACTTGCCGCAATGAAGCATGGTTGCCCTGACCTGCTTGTAGGTTACGCTGGCGAAACAGTATTAATGGAAATCAAGCGCGATGCCAAAGCCAAATTCACGCCTGACCAATTAGACTTTTTAGGTAAATGGAGAGGTGGTGCAATCAGCCGCGTGGACAGCGTTGATGCCGCGATTAGAGCATTAGGAATTACCAGAAAAGTGTTATAAAATAGATTAAAAGGAGCGTTTTATGGAAAAGTCAATGGCATTATTCCTAGCAACATTGCTACATTCTGGTACTAATACCCATTTTTTCCATTGGGCTACTAAGTCTTACGCTAAACATAAAGCACTTGGCCACTTTTACGAAAACATTATTGAGCATACAGATGCTTTGGCAGAGTGCTATTTCGGCATCTACGGTCAAATAACCGAATTCCCAAGCACTTACCACATGCCTAAAGAGCCGCTGGCCTATATGCAATCACTACAAAAATTTGTAAAAGAAGCGCGTAATGACTTGCCTACAGATTCCGAAATTGTCCAATTAATTGACAATATCGCGCAAGAAATCGACACAACCATCTATTTACTCAAATTTAAGGCTTAATCATGCCATTAGACAAATCAGGTACAGAAGCATCCGTAGGCAAAAACATCAAAGCTGAAATGAAGGCTGGCAAAGGCAAGAAACAAGCCATAGCTATTGCCCTCAATGTTGAGCGCGATAACGCCAAAGGTGCTAGAAAAGCCACACTAGAAGAAGCCTACGGTCGATTTTTAGGTAAGCGGGATAAATGAGCCGTCAAGATGATATTCGTGCCGCAGTAGAAAAGCACGATAAGCCAATAGCCAAGACCACAAAGGGTAAAGGCAGGCATTATCAATCGGTAGAAGAAGGTGCTGGCATGACTGAAGCAGGTAGAAAAGCGTACAACGCAAAGAATGGTAGTAACTTAAAAGCACCTCAATCTAGTGGCCCAAGGCACGATAGTTTTTGTGCAAGGTCATCAAGCTGGAACGGGGAACGGGGCAAAGCGGCAAGAGCAAGGTGGAAATGCTAATGAAAAACGGATTGTACGCAAATATTCACCGTAAACAGGAACGGATCAAGAACGGCTCTGGTGAAAAAATGAACAAGGTTGGTAGCAAAAACGCGCCAACAGCCCAAGATTTTAAAGAATCTGCCAAGACTGCAAAGCCTACACGCAGAGAAATGATTGCCTCAAAAATGAAGGATATGTAATGGTAAAGATGATCCCACCCACCCCGATGAGCCGTAAATACAAAAAAGAAGATGCAATGCTACGCCCTCATGTTGAATCAACGCTAGAGAAGAACCAGCGTGAGCGTTTAGAGCGTAGAGCCGCTATTGCTGACAAACTTAAAGACTTAGATAAAGAAGTTAAGTAATGGATATGACGCTGGCTGATTTGTTGCGCCAAGGCGCAGACAAGATTATTAATCTGCCAACAGAAGCACAGCGTTTTGTTACTAATCCACAAGCATTTTTAGAGCTATTTGGTACAAATAAATTACCTGAACAAACAGGTTTTGCCGCAGGTGTAGCAGGTGTACCACCAAAAGATGTAGCTAAAGGCGGCATATTAAATTTACCTAATTTAGCGTATAATAAAGGTTATGAATCGGGCGAACCAATAGGTATTGCCTCATCGCTATTACCATTAGCGGCACTCATTAGAACGCCAAAAGCGTCAAAAGGACAAAATGCAGGAACAGGATTTTTCGACACAGGCGATATTAGAAGGGTTGGATTACATCAATCAGACCTTAATCCAGCACAACTTAGTGCCGATGACCTTAGATCAGTACAAGGAAACATTGAAATTCCCAATCTCAGACGAGATTCTTCCGCAACACTCAATGAAATCCTCGCAAACCCTGAAATAAACCCAGCGGTACTGTCTGCACGGCAGATAAATCCTAGTTTTAATTTAGAAACAGTACGGGCTATGCCGCCCTCATCGCTGGAAAAGCAATTTCCCATAGCTAAGACCTATGAAGAAATGGTCAAGGGAATAGAGCCGACATTGCAAGCAAAAATGTTTGCTCAATATTTACGCAGTTACCCTGAAGCCGTACGCAAATCAGGAGCTACAAATTACAGCGAATTAGTGCCTGCAAGTTACGAGCAATTAGGCAAAGAAAACGCCCAGCAACTAGACAGGATGCTAAATCAAGGAATCAATCTGTCTTACCATAAAGGCGATTTAAATTACGCTGGATCGCCACAGATGTTAGAAGATGCGTTAATCAATAAACATATGTATACCTACGCAGGTGGTGAACCGCATGAATTGCTTAATAAAATTGATCCGTATACAGGCTTAAATGAAAATCAAGTGTTCCGTGCCGTACATGATTACTATGGACACGGCCCTACTGGTGCAAGTTTTGGCCCTAAAGGTGAAGAATTAGCTTTTGGATCGCACAGTCAGCTATACAGCCCATTAGCTAAAATGGCGGCCGCTACGGAAACACGGGGGCAAAACAGCTTTGTAAACTATTCAGGCATTAATGCTGAACTACAAAAGCAAATGATCCCATTAAAGATACAGCAAGAACGCTTGGCTAGAGCAGGTCAAGATACATCTGCTATTGATGCCAAACTAGCTGAATTAGGCGCACAAACCCAATACGCAGAACAAAAGGCTTTTTTATTGCCGCCTGAAATGATTGATGTTAATTATCAAGGTGGTATGCCTGACTACCTAAAGCCATACATAAACCCTAATAATCCATCATCTTTAACTGGTTACCATTACAGCAATGTGCCTGATCTAACTCAAACTGATGTAACTAAATACGGTACAGGCATTAAAGGCGCAGAAGATGCTCGATTAAAGATGGCTGACGCACTCCGCAACAGGACATACTTTTATACTAATCCCGACACAAGGGAAGCAGGTCTAGGTATAAACCAATACAGCGCAGACCTTAATAACTTCTATAACACCAGCGCAGACCCTGATAAGCTAAAAGTGCTTTCACGCAACTACAACCAATATCAAGGCATAGTAGATGAAGATGCCGCTACAAACGCATTAGAGCGTATAAGCAATCAAGCAGGCTATGAAGGCATAGTAACCCCACAAGGAGCTATTAGCTTTGAGCCACAGGTTGTGAAGAAAAAGAAAAAGAAGTAGAATTAACTTATCTTAATCAACCACTTGGGTAAGGTATGAGTAATAAACAACAAACAAATAATCCTAAAGGTAGACCCAAGGGTAGCCCTAATAAGTCAACAGCAATGGCCAGAGAAGCGATTGCCAGCTTTGTTGATGGTAACGCGCACAAGATGGAAGAATGGCTTGAGCAGGTCGCTACGGGCGTTAAAAACGATGAAGATAAATACATTGTTTTGCCTAATCCTGAAAAAGCATTTGGAATGTTGCAGAGCGTCATGGAATACCATATTCCTAAGTTAGCCAGAACAGAACACGCTGGTGACGAAGATCAGCCTGTCAAGATTATTCACGAACATAAGTTCTTAGATTGAAAGAATTAGTTAAGAAGTACGAATATCCTTATAAATCAAGGGATGCGTTCTTAGACTTTCATAGGCGTGAGCAACGCTGGGCGGTATTGGTCTGTCACCGAAGGGCAGGCAAGACGGTAGCCACAATTGCAGATACCATCCGTAGAGCCATTATGGATAAGAAACCTGACGGCAGATACGCTTACATTGCCCCTTACTACGCACAAGCCAAAAACATTGCTTGGGACTACTTGCTGAAGTTTGCAGAGCCAGCTATCGTTAAGGCTAATCAATCTGAGTTATGGGTGGAATTAGTCAATGGGGCAAAAATACGGCTATTTGGTGCAGATAATCCTGATGCTTTGCGTGGTTTATATCTTGATGGAGTGGTGCTTGACGAATATGCTGACATGAAACCCCGTCTTTGGGGTGAGATTGTGCGGCCATTGCTAACAGATAGAAAAGGCTGGGCAACCTTTATTGGTACGCCAAAGGGCCATAATGCGTTCTACGACATATATAACGAAGCCCAAAAGAACCCGAACTGGTATGTTAAGACCCTAAGAGCAGATAAATCAGGGTTGTTGCCTGACGCTGAATTACTAGATGCACAGTCAACAATGTCACCAAATCAGTACGAGCAAGAGTTCTTATGTTCATTTGAGGCTTCCATAACTGGGGCCTACTTTGGCGAACAGATGCGTCAGATCACAGACTTAGAGCGCATTACTACTGTTGACTACGACCCTATGTTCCCTTGCCATACAGCATGGGATTTGGGTTTCAATGACAGCACTAGCATCTGGTGGTTTCAAGTGGTTTACGGAGAGATACGGGTGCTAGATCATCACTCATCTAATGGCCAATCTATACCTTATTACACAGGTTTACTTGCCCAAAAAGAAGAAGAATTTGGCTACAAATATGGCTACCATTACCTGCCCCATGACGCTAGAGCTAAAACCTTGGCATCTGGCGGTAAGAGCATAATCGAACAAATTGCGACAAAAATCGACATAAAACATCTAAAAATCGTTCCAAATCTGTCATTACAGGATGGAATTCAAGCAACAAGGCTTGCATTAACTCGAACTTGGTTTGATAATAGATGCGAAGAAGGCATCGAATGTTTGCGTCAATATCAACGAGAGTGGGATGATGATAAAAAAGTTTTTAGGGATCGCCCTAAACATGATTGGACAAGCCACTCTGCGGATGCTTTTAGGTACCTATCGATTGTATGGAAAGATGAGGACAGCCCTATCCTCAAAGATTCAAGGATTAAAGGACTTCATGTTGGCCAAACGGATGTAACGCTGAACGAAATGTGGAAGCAAACCCCAAAAACTATCAATAGCAGGATATAAACATGGAACATACATACCAAGATTGGTATAACTGCATTACCCAGTATGAGCGTACATACAAAGAATGGGAAGGCAGAGCAGACAAAATTACCAAACGGTATCGCGATGATTCCCGTACTAGGAATAACCCTAATGCAAAGTTTAATATCCTATGGAGCAATGTTCAAACCATAACTCCAGCAATCTTTGCCCGATTACCAAGACCAGATGTAAGCCGTAGATTCCGCGACAACGATCCTGTTGGCCGTGTAGCCTCAATGATGTTAGAACGCGCCCTAGAATATGAAGTTGAGCATTACGGTGACTACGCTAGTGCCATGAAGCAAGCCGTTCAAGACCGTTTGTTAGGTGGGCGTGGTACAGCATGGGTTCGTTATGAACCGCATATTACTGGTGAAATGGGCGGCGAAGGTGAAGGCGCACCCGATGATGGCTTTCAGATTACAGAAGATATTGACGAAGCAGAAACCGAAGGCGGCATTTTTCGTGAGAACCAAGAGCGTATTGAATATGAGTGCGCCCCTGTAGATTATGTCCATTGGCGTGACTTTGGTTTAACCGTTGCCCGTACATGGGAAGAAGTAACAGCGGTATGGCGTAAAGTTTATATGGGCAGACCAGCCCTTGTTGAGCGCTTTGGTGAAGAACTAGGCGGCAAGATACCGCTAGATACTAAGCCTGAAACTTCTAAAACTTTCAACGAAAAGATGGGCGAAGGTTCATCTGAGGCCGTTGTTTATGAGATTTGGGATAAAACTACAGGTCAAGTTTTATGGCTATCTAAGTCTTTAGGTAAGATTCTTGATACCCGTGATGATCCGCTACAGCTTGAGAACTTCTGGCCATGTCCAAAGCCAATGTTCTCTACGCTAACAACTGATACGCTTGTACCTGTTCCTGACTATGTTCTTTACCAAGACCAAGCAAGACAGCTAGACACGCTTGCAGACCGTATTGATGGATTCATCCAAGCACTCAAGGTTCGGGGCGTTTACGATGCTTCTGAGCCATCCTTACAGCGTTTGTTTACTGAGGGCGAAAACAACGCCTTGTTACCAGTTAAGAATTACGGTGCATTTAGTGAGAAGGGCGGCATGGCTGGGGCTATTAACCTAGTTGATATTGCTCCGATCGCTCAAGGCTTGCAAATGGCTTATCAAGCTATGGAGCAGGTCAAAGGTCAAATCTATGAAATCATGGGTATTGCTGATATTCAGCGTGGCCAAACCGATCCAAGCGAAACATTAGGCGCACAAATTATCAAGTCTAACAACGCTTCTGGGCGTTTAAAGACGATGCAACACGATGTAGTGAACTTTGCTACTGCCCTGTTGCAGATCAAAGCGCAGATTATTTGCCAACACTTCACCGATGACACCATCGTTAAGATTAGCGGTGCAATGCAATTATCTCCGCAAGATCAACAACTTATACCGCAAGCCCTTGCATTACTGAAAGACGAACCAGCTAAGAACTTCCGTATCGAAGTCACTAGCGATTCCATGATCTATCAGGATGAGCAACAAGAAAAGCAAAACCGCATTGAGTTTTTATCCGCAGTCAGTAGCTTTATGCAAACCGCTTTACCAGTAGCACAGGGCGTTCCTGAACTCACACCGTTGCTTATGGAAATGCTCAAGTTTGGCGTAACAGCGTTTAAGGCTGGTAAGCAAATGGAAGGCATGATTGACGAAACTGCCGACAAGTTCCGTGAGCAAGCTAAAGCGGCAGAAGGTCAACCCAAGCCGCCATCACCTGAAATGCAGAAGTTACAGATGCAAGCACAGATGGAACAGGCTAAGTTACAAGCCCAATCTCAAGCCAAGCAAGCCGAAATGCAAATGCAGATGGAACTGGAGAAAGCCAAGCAAGAATACCAAGCCCAAGAAAACCAGCTTAAATTCCAATTGGAAGATCAGCGCAATCAGGCCGATGCCCAAATGAAAATGCAAGCTGACCAAATGAAGATGGACATGGAAGTCAAAGTTGCCCAAATGAAGATGATGACTGAACGCAATACCCAAGTTTTATTGGCGCATATTAACAATGGGGCTAAGATTGAAGTTGCAAGGATTGGTTCAGATGATTCAGACGGTGCAATGGCTTATGCTAACGAAGAAGATATGGCACAAGCAATGCAAAACCCTATGGAAACAGTCGCTAATGCAATCAACAACAATAGCAACCAAATGGCTATGATGCTTGGTGAATTAATGAATAAGCTAAATCAACCCAAACAAGTGGTTCGAGGTTCTGACGGCAAAATCATTGGAGTTCAATAATGGCTATAACAGTCAAGCATAAGTTTGTCAGCGCAATACCTGACGGCACAGATGCAACAGTAGTAAGGCCGTCTAATTGGAATGATGACCATGATTTAACAGGTACTATTCCTGTAGCTAATGGTGGTACAGGTGCTTCTACTGCCGCAGATGGTTTAAATAATCTACTTCCTAGCCAAACAGGAAATAATGGCAAAGTTCTAGCAACTGATGGAACTAATGCTACTTGGACTACTAATGGTTCAGGTGATGTAGTTGGCCCAGCGTCAAGCACAAACAATGCAATAGCTAGATTTGATTCTACTACTGGCAAGTTGATTAAAAATTCTGGCGTAACTGTTGATAATAACAATAATATTAATGCCAATGCTTTAGATGATTCTTATACAAATACTGCCGCATCAGGTACATTAATTACATTAACTGTAGCATCGCCAAGAAGATACACAATTACTGGTTCAGGTGGTCAAGTTATTAAATTGCCTGATGCAACTACATTAACAAATGGCACAGTTTTTCAATTTGATAATAACCAAAGTAGTGGTGCAATAACTGTCAATAACAACTCTAATACTTTAGTTGTTTCTGTTCCTAGCGGTGGATTTGTTTTAGTTAATTTGTTATCTAATGCAATAGCCGCAGGTTCTTGGGATAGACATGACCAAGCGCCATCAAATGTAAGTTGGTCTACCAATACTTTTGATTACGCTGGTTCTATTACTTCAGCTACTTGGAATGGTAATACTGTTGCTGTAAACAGAGGTGGTACAGGGGTTACAACATCAACTGGTAGTGGTTCAAATGTACTTAATACTAGCCCTACGCTAACAACTCCTGCAATAACTGGCGGCACAATAGACAACACAGTCATTGGTGCTACTACCCCAGCCGCAGGAACATTTACTACTATTACAGGACAGACAGAAGTATTAAAAGGTACTGGGCAAAATTTAATCCAATATTCTAATAACTTTGTAACTGGTTGGAGTAATGGTGCAATTACAGTTACTGGTTCACAATCTGACCCTGTTGGCGGTTCTACTGCATCTTTACTTGTCCCAACAGTTACAAATACTGCACATTATCTTGCAAATAGCACAGCCGCTTTTTCTTCAACAACAACCTTTACTATTAGTGTTTATGTAAAAGCAAGTGGTTATACATTATTTTATATTAATGATGCTACTGCTGGCACATTTGCTTGTTCTTACAATTTAACTGCGGTAACGGCAACTCCAAATACAGGATGCACAGGAACAATTACTGCTGTAACAGGTGCAACTGGTTGGTATAGGCTTACATTAACAACCACAGGAACACCTACATCTTCCTCAAGGGCAACAATTACTCCTTACGCATCAGGGGCAACTTTAACTGCTTTTGGGGCAACATTTGCTGGAGATGGAACATCAGGTGCATTTGTTTATGGAACTCAAGTAGAAATGGGTTCTGTTGCAAATACTTATGTTGCCACAACCACTACAGTAGTCTACGGAACTCCTACCCTATCCTTTAGTGGAGTAGCAGGACTAGGACTAGAATCTAATGGTGCTTTATATGTTTCTCCAGCAGGAACAGGCGCATTACAAGCACAAGCTACTACATCATCTACAGTAGGTGGTAATGCTAGGGGTGCTAATGCTGTTGATTGGCAGACCATTAGAACCAATGCCAATCAAGTTGCTTCAAGTTCTTACACAGTTTTGGCTGGTGGTCAATATAATAAGGTTGATGGTTATGGAAGCACAGTAACTGGCGGTCAATCAAATTCTGCAACAGGAACTTATACATTTGTTGGAAACGGACTTTCTAACATAGCAAATAGTGGTGGTTATGGTAATTTATATTCTGGAATTGTTACAGGATATTCAAATTCTATTAGCGGTGTTTTTAACTTTATTGGTGGTGGATATGCTAATTCTGGAACTGCATCAGCCGCAGTAACAACGCAATCAGGAACAATGAATGCCACTACTGCGGTTACATTAAGTGGTTCTAACGCTAATATCAAAGTTGGTCAAATAATTTCTGGTACAAGTATTAATTCATTTCCACCAACTTATGTAGCCGCTATATCAGGAACAAGCCTTACCCTTTCCCAAGTCGCATCAGGTTCATCTACCTCTACGCTATCTTTCTACACACCTCACGGAGTAGTAGTAGGCGGTGGTAATAACCAAGCTACAGGGGCTTATTCATTTATCGGTGGTGGTGGCGATGCTGGTACTGCGGCTAATAGGAATGTGGCTAGTGGGGATTGGTCTTTTGTTGGTGGTGGACAAGCTAATCAAGCTACAGGCATTGGTTCTGTTGTGGCTGGTGGTGGCACATTTGGTAGTAGTGTTGCTGGTAATACAGCATCAGGAACAACAAGTTTTATTGCTTCTGGCTTTGGTAATTTATCATCAGCAACCAGTTCATCGGTTCTTGGGTCAAGAAATACAGCAAGCGGTGATTATTCTTCTTGTTTAAGTGGAAGGCGTTCAACAACAAGAGCCATTCTGGGTAATGCGGTTTTTAGTGGAGTAAATCCAATTGGAGATGTAACAGGAATATCTCAATCCGCATTATTAGTTCTTGCAAGACAAACTACAGACGCAACTGCTACAGCTTTATGTTCTGATTCTAATGCCGCAAGCGGAGTAAACCAAGTAATACTACCTAACAACTCTGCTTACTTCTTTACTGGTGAAGTGGTATCAGGAGTAACTGGTGGTGGAGATACTAAAGGCTGGACTATTGAGGGTGTAATTAAACGAGGTGCTGGTGTAGGAACTACAGCTTTAGTTGGTTCTACAGTAACTTCCCTTTATGCTGATGCTGGTGCGGCAACATGGGCTATTGCAGTTACAGCCGATACAACCAATGGTGGTTTAAGAGTTACCTTTACAGGGCAAGCCGCTACAACAATTCGTACAGTTTGCCAAATCCGTACAACAGAAATGACTTACTAAGGAGTATTAACATGGCACTACAACTTAACCTAGCATCAACCCAATTCGGTGTACCAGCCCCACAAGCCTACGCACGAATCACTAACTTCTTTGGTACTAAAGACCAAATCCAAGTTCAAGTAGCTATTTACTATAACGAAGATGCAAGACATGGCAACATGGCTACAGTTAAAGAAAATGCACATTACATCGCTATTGAGGATTTGAAGGGTGATTTAATCCCTGCAATCTATGAAGTTCTCAAGACTTTTAGCGATTACGAAGGCGCAGTAGACGCTTAATTAGGAGATTTACATGGGCCATTTTGCAAAAGTAGTAGACGGCAAAGTAACACAAGTTATTGTTGCTGAACCTGACTTTTTTGATACATTTGTAGATTTAAGTTCTGGCGATTGGATTCAGACCTCTTACAACACAAGAGGAAATGTCCATTATGGTGCTGATGGACAGCCTGATGGCGGAATACCTTTGCGTGGTAATTATGCTGGTATTGGATACACATACGACCAAGCAAACGATGTGTTTTATGCGCCAAAACCATTTGCAAGTTGGGTTATTTCTGCGCCTACATGGACATGGGAAGCGCCAACACCTAAACCCACAGATGGCAAACCATACAATTGGAATGAGGCCACTATATCTTGGGTTGAAGTTACCTAATGTTTCAAACCGCTTTTCAACCTAATGCGTTTCAAAATAACGCATTTCAGATTTATGTAGAACCCGTAGGTGGGGATGATGGTGGCCATTGGACTAAAGAAGAACTCCGTAGAATACAAAAGCTACAGCACAAAATAGCTGACCGCCAACGCAAACTTGAACAAGCTACAAGAGATGCAAACGCTTCACGCAAGCAAGCCTTCAAGGATCAGATTGATCCACAACCTATTGCAAAAGTTAAGCAAACTAAAGTACAATCAAAACAAGAGGTTAAAGCTGATATACCGTTAGCTGAAACAGAAGAATTACAACGGTCAATAAGCTACCTTGAAAGACAACGGGATAACATCCTTGCGGCAGTAGCTTACAGACAAGAAGTTGCAAACATTGAGATGCAACTTAGGGTAATGGAAGCCAAACGCCAAGAGGAACTTGACGATGAGGCCGCACTATTACTGCTCTTACATTAAATCCGCACACGGAATATAAGAAGGCTTACGAACACCTACACGCTGGCCGCTATGAAGCTGGTTTTAGGGAGTTTGAATACCGCTGGCATCCAGAAATAATTGCAAAGCAAGCCCAGCCCTATGCCCCTGCGTTAAAAATGCCTGTATGGAGAGGTGAATCCCTAATGGGTAAATCAATCACAGTACAAATGGAACAGGGTTTTGGTGACATTATTATGTTTGCCCGTTTTTTGCCAGCATTAAAGGCTTTAGGGGCTAAACAAGTTGTTGTTTTGCAAGAAGGTACATTGCATTACCTTTTAGGGCAAATACACGCTGTAGATGTGTTTAGCAACGGTTTAGAAGGGGTTGCCAATGAATCTGATTATTGGATTGGGTCAATGTCATTGCCTTATTACATTTCTTTGTCGCACCCTATTGTAAAAGCAATGTTTCCAGTAACACGCAAGAAAATTGTAGGTTCAGAAGGGTATTTACACGCCCAACCTAGCAATATTCCATCCAAAATTGGCGTAAATTGGGAAGCATCTAAACAAACTTTGTATTACATTAAGTCAATTGCCCATGAACACATGGCTGAATTGGTTGGGGATGACTGTTACAGCTTAAACCCTAATTCTGATGGCTTATTTCACCCATTACCTAACGATGGCTGGAAGCAAAATTGGGTAAAAACAGCCAGCCACATGAAAGCTATGAAGGGAATTGTTACTGTTGACACGGGAACGGCTCACCTTGCTGGTGCTTTGGGCGTGAAATGCGTAGTTTTGCTACCAAAAGAAGAATTTGTTTGCTGGAGATGGAAAAATGCCCGTTGGTACGACAGCATTTGCCTACTTAGACCAAATGAATACGACCAATTACCCGAAATAATAAGGAGAATGTAATGGCTTTAGTCAAAGTCACCGTTAAATGCCCACATTGCAAGGTTGACCATGAAGAATATGATGCAACGCAATATGATGACAAGGAAAAGTACCTTGCTTACTGGAATATTCCGTTTAATACGCCTGAAGCTGAAGAAGCGTGGCAAGCCAAGCTAAATATGACCCCAAAAGAAGCCCCTATGGTAGTTCCTGATATTCAAGGCCACATTAGCATGGCTGATGGTACATGGGTTTCTAGCCGTTCTAAGCACCGTGAAAATCTAAAGCGCAATAATTGTATTGAATTGGGTAACGATGTACCAACTGCCCAAAAAACGCATGAATTTAGCAAAAAAGAACATGAAGCCCGTAAGCGTGAAATTGCGGAAATCACTTATTCCAAACTTAATTACAGATAGGGTAAACCATGTCAGAAGAATTAGACCGCAGAGAAATGCTTGAAGCCGCTTTAGAACAAGCCGAAGAAGGCACTTTAGAAGCCCCTGTAGAAAAGGAGATTGAAGTAAATGACGATCCAATCCAAGCCGAAAGCGAAGAAGCCAGCCCTGAAGAAAGCAACGACCGTGACGAAAAAGGTCGTTTCAAAAGCAATGCCGAAAAAACCAGTAGCCAAGACGATACCGTTGAAGAACCTGAACTGGTGGCAGAAGCTACTGATGAAGTTCAAGAAGAAGTAAAGCGCCCTACTACTTGGAAAAAAGAGTACCGCGATGTCTGGGATAAGATGCAAGATGGCAAACCCTTAGAAAAAGAAGAATTTATTAAGTTTGCTGAATATGCCAACCAACGCGAAGCTGAATACAAAAAAGGCGTATCCGCTTACAAAGCTGAAGCTGATAACGCTAGGCAATTGACGGATGCTATTAATCCGTTTGTGCCTGAATTACAGCAACAAGGTATTCATCCTGTAGCTTGGATCAATAATCTTGGTCGCGCCCACATGGTTCTGTCTAAAGCGCCTTACGACCAGAAGGTGCAGATGTTCCATAGACTTGCACAAGATTATGGAATACAATTGAATTCAGATAGCTTACATACGCCAGAACAGGCGTATGTAGACCCTTATCAACAGCAGTTAATGCAACAACTTCAAGCTACCCAGCAACAAGTTCAGCAACTGTCAGCGATACGGGATCAAGAAGAAAATGCACGGTTGACCAATGAAATTAGCCGTGTAAGTAGCAACAAAGTGGCTTTTCCGCACTTTGAAATGGTAAGGGAAGATATGGCTCAATTACTTGAGCGAGGTTTAGCCCAAGACCTAGAATCGGCTTATGCCAAAGCGGTGCGTATGAATGACGAAGCGTTTAAGTTAGAGCAGGAAAAACTCCTGAGATCAGCCAACACCCAAGCGTCTAAGGCACAGCAAGTAGCAAAAGCTAAAGCAACTGCGGTTAGTCCACGATCCGTTACACCTAGCGGTCAAGTGAGTAAAGCAGATGCAAAGGATAGACGATCCTTGCTGATGGCTAATTTGGCCGATGCAGAGGGTGGTCGGGTTTAACTTAATCTAATAAAGGAAATATCATGGCATTCGCAAATAGCGCAATCACCGATATTATCGCTACTACCATTCAAAGCCGTAGCGGAGTATTGGCAGACAACTTAACGCAGAACAACGCAATTCTTCAGCGTTTAAATAGTAAGGGAAATGTACGGCCCTTCTCAGGTGGTAATGTAATCCTTAATGTTGGGGTCACTCTGAATTAAAACTCAGATGTGAGAATTCTCTCTGATTGACTTGGAACTCCCGAAGGGGACAACAAGGGGCAAGTTTAAATACAGCCTGAACGACTAAGCGAGAGAA